>ENA-OWNT01002371-OWNT01002371.1-seawater-metagenome-genome-assembly--contig:-NODE-2371-length-19824-cov-4.311997_pt1 | contig 19824 bp, 16 predicted proteins | sample MGYA00238136_ERZ651165 | MGnify/ENA primary metagenome ERZ651165 (study PRJEB26861, sample SAMN08777766) | seawater metagenome | isolation source: coastal seawater | place: USA: Florida | collected...
AAGCCGCGATTCAGTGACCCCTACAACAACCTTGCAACGACATACGCCCAGCAAGGCCGCATCGACGATGCCATTGAGACTTACAAAATGGCCCTTCTTCTGAATCCACTCCTGGTGGACGCGCACTCCAACCTTGGGAATCTGTACAAAGCCCAAGGCCGCTTTGAGGATGCAAAGAAGTGCTATCTGGAGGCTGTTCGAATTTCGCCCCAGTTTGCCATTGCGTGGAGCAATTTGGGTGGTATTTTCAAGGAAGAACAAAATTTCAAGAGTGCGGTGGCATACTATGAGGAAGCAATTCGTATTGATCCTGCATTCGCGGACGCTTACTCGAACCTGGGATGTGCACTCCGTGAAATGGGCCAAATCGCTGAAGCCAAGGAAGCGTTGAACCGTGCAGTTGCGATCCGGCCAGATTTCGCCGTTGCTCATGGCAATCTTGCAAGTTGCTACTTTGCGGAAGGCAACCTTGATGAGTCGATTCGCAAGTACAAGTACGCAATTCAATTGGAACCCAACTATCCAGATGCGTACAACAATCTTGGGAATGCGCTGCGTGCTGGCAACATGTTGGATGAGGCTATTGACAGCTATCGAACCGCGCTGAAGCTGAAGTTAGACCATCCACATGCATACAACAACCTCGGGAACGCGCTCAAGGAAAAGGGGATGGTGAAAGAAGCCGTTCACTGCTATACGACAGCGTGTCGCTTGAAGCCCAGATTTCCTGAAGCGCAAAACAATTTGGGATCACTCCTCAAAGAGCAGGGGAAAACGCGCCAGGCCATCGCACACTTCCAAGAAGCAGTTGCCATCGATCCTCATTTTGCCGAGGCGTTCAGCAACATGGGCAACGCATTCAAAGATCTTGGGGAAATAGAAGAAGCAATCAAGTGCTACACAGCGGCAATCAAGCTGAAGCCAGACCTCGCGCACGCATACTGCAACCTGGGTTCTGCGTTCAGGGATGCAGGACGTTTTCAAGATGCAATCACTTGCTTTGAAAAGACATTGGAACTCAACCCGGACTATTCGTTGGCTTTTGTCAACTTATGCTTCGCAAAAGCAAGCATCTGCCAATGGGATACTCGCGAAGAAGATGTCCAAGGTCTGCTGCAATTGGTTCAGGCCGAAGTAGAAAAGGACAACTGCCTGCCGGCGATGCAACCGTACTTCGCTCTTGTGTTCCAAATGTCGTTGGAGGTGGTTCAAGAATTGGCACGAAAGTATGCGGAACATGTAAGGCACAGTGTCTCCCTGATGTCCATCCGCTCGGTCCACCAGTTCAAGCCGAAGAAAGCTCATGAAAGACTCCGCATTGGATATGTCGCTTCCAAATTTGGGAACCACCCTATAACCCAAGCAATGATGAGCGTGTTCAGCTTTCACGATCGACTTCGTTTCGAAGTCTTTTGCTACTCTTTGGAGGCCAATGATGAGTCGAAGTGGCGCAACGAACTTGAAGCGCGAGTCGAACACCTCAAGGATTTGAGTGACATGACCTACTTCGAAGCATCACGACTAATTCGTTCAGACAAGATCCACATTCTCGTCAATTTGGACGGGTACATGAAAGGAGGAGGCAATCAAATATTTGCGATGCGTCCGGCTCCCATTCAAGTTAGTTACATGGGATTCCATGCCACTCTCGGCGCAGACTATGTTGATTATTTGATCTCGGACAAAATTGCTTGCCCGCTCAAGTTCGCCGAGTTCTACGATGAAAAGATTGTGCATCTCCCGAACACTTTTGTCGTCGCTGACCACAAGCAGTCAGCGCAATCTGTACTGGATCCTGACAACTGCGCGACCCGCGCGGACTTCGGCATCCCCGAAGCCAAAATTGTGTTTGCTTGCTTTGCTCAGCATCACAAGATAGACCCTGCGATCTTCCGCGTTTGGATGAATATTTTGAAACGGGTCCCAAATTCGATGTTGTGGCTTCTACATTTCCCCGTAGAATCTCAAGACAACCTTGTGGCAGCTGCAGAAAGTCAAGGCGTGCGCGGCTCCAAACTGCATTTCACAGAGTTGATTCCAAAACAAAAGCACCTGGAGAGAGCATACCTTGCTGACGTATTCTTGGATACGCCCGCTATCAATTCTTTTACAACAGCTTGCGACATGTTGTGGGCGGGCACTCCTATCGTCACAATGTCGGGGCAATCAATGGCCTCGCGCACGTGTGCATCAATGCTCAGTGCTGTGGGCCTTGAGGAATTTGTCTGCGTCGACTACCAGGACTACGAAGATAAAGCTGTCGCGCTTGGAAGCGGCTTGGATCGCCTGTGGGAAATCCGAAAGCAGCTGGAAGAGGTGAGGTTGACAAGCCCTCTGTTCGATACCAAACGCACAGTGAAGTCTCTTGAAAAAGCAATGATCGCCATGTGGAAAAAGTACGAATGGGGTTCTCCGGTTGATCACATCGAGATTACGGAGTGACAGGCACTAATCGTTGTAATTTTTTTGTTTTATAAAAAGTGTGCAGCTACTATGCCATAGCACCCGACTAAAATATAGCAAGCAATTACTCGAGTACGCCACGCGGCATTGTCCCGATTCGTGTCGACTTCTGCCCGCCGCACATCAGTCGCGTTGGCTGTCAACGGGATGCAGCCTGTGGGCCTCCTTCAACTCAGCCCGGTTTATTCAGGTGATTTTCGTTTAGACGGCAAAGGTGTTACAGTCACGACGACGGTGGGTGGAAGGCGTCGCAACCCTTCAGCATTTTTGGGATGTCTGTGTCTGTTGAGGAAAGCTTTATGGACACCAAGCATCTTGTCGATCAAGAGTTCCAATATGGCATGGATTTCGTACAAAAATCGAGTTCGAACGTACTCCTTCTCTGCATTATCGCTTTTTGCTGCTGCGATACCCTTCTTCGCGTAGTAGTCGTATTGGCGTTTGGTCAATAAATGGCCGTGAGACCGCACATAACTCCCCATGCAAGGAAGGCCGGAACGTGCGGCAGTCGCCTTTTTGCATAAATCCCCGGCACTAGAGATGAATGCATTGCTCGATTTGAACTCATCGAATTGAGGGCAGCCAATCTTTCTTCCACTTTCTCGTTCCTCTTTCCAAGATTTCGGAATGCGTACATTATTCTTCCGATGCACAAGATTCTTGTGCATCGGTGGTAATGCGTGCTGATATTTTTCGTAAATTGCGTCAATCAGCCTTTGTTCTGGTTGCAAAGGCGATCGCCCGCCATAACTGCGGACGTCGTTGGGGAACGCTCCCAAGTAGAAAGGGAACCCTTGGAGTTGAGAATCAACTTCAAGACTGGCTGAATCACCTTGGGACCTCGACCCAGCAACCACGCGATCAATGACTGCGATGGCATCGTAATCGTCGTCCGACGCCTCTCTGGTTCGCGCTCGGTGCCAGGCGTCAATACGTCGTGGCATGATGTACGCAGCGGTGATACAATCGCGCTCGGGTTTGAACGGCGAAACAATGTAGTCCACTCCAAGCAACACCGACACGGTAATCGACGAGAGGTACGGACCACAATCAAACAGCACAACATCATATCGTGGCCGGGATGGGTTGTCTTGACTCGGCAAGTTTGCAAATTCACGAATCACGTTTGTTACTAAACCAGGGACGCGCACGGCTGGGATCAGTAAACCCTTTGAAGACTTTCACATCGAAGCTGGCTGTTCTCACATGCCCAGCAATTAAATCGAGGGTAATTGTGCCGTCGGTGTTAGACAAGGGTTTGATCTTCTTCAGCTTTGATCTGTCGTACACAGTTCGCAAACCGGTAACTTCTGCCAATATATGGTGAAAACAGTTGAAGAAACTGGGGTCGTCAATGTTCACACCAGCGGCTTTGAACAATTCGTCATTGGTAGCAGTTTCAAAAGAATCTGTGTCCTGGGTGGGGCCTATTCCGAGATTTTTCAGAGCTTTCATCTGAACAAAGCGAGTAGTTAAATTGCCTTGCATATCCGTGTCAACCAAGAGGACGCGTAGACCCTGCACTGCCATCTCGTGTGCAAGCTCCAGTGTCGAGGTGGTTTTTGTGACGCCACCTTTCAAATTGTGCACGGCAATCATCGCCGTTTGGTTTGGCTCACTGGCCGCGATATCGGCGTCCGACTGGGAGGCTTGCATGCTGAAAACAGAGCCAGGCTCGAACAACAAACGAATAAAGAATGACTATTGCGTCTCAATGTCCGAGAGAAATCGTCAAAAAAGCTCCACGTCATTGTTTGGCAGCGGTGTGTCCTGGGTCATCGTTGAATAAGTGCACGCGTCATGGTCATCGTTGAATAAGCACAATGCTTTCGTGCAGCAGGTATCTTTCGAGGAGTGCAGGATCATCTTTGACAGTTCTCCTCTTTCAAACACAAACGCTCCGCGAGCACGTTGGCTATCATCCAAACTATTTGGCTCTTCCTGCAACCCTGTCTTATCGTGTGTACGTTCTGCAAGTTCGCGGTCGACAGTGAGCCACGTCTCACTCCCTTGGTCACAGGGACGCGTCAGTTGGTAGCAAACGTCGCGACTGGCAGCAACGCGCTGCGACCACGCCCGTCACTCCGTCGCACATCACCGACTTGCTTGCAAGAAAACCACCTCACGTCTGTCCGGCCCTTCACAGTGGACACTCATGCGACGCATCTCTGCAAGGAAGCCAACGAACACTCTGTGTCGGACTCGCAAGGTGTGGTGGCTTCACAAAGCATGCATGCACTAGAGAGTGTACTAACTGGTTGTGGCACACACCAACCCTGGAGCGTGCATCAGAAGATCCACCTCATCTCGGTGGCCGTCACAGCGTCACATCACAACGACCACAAGTGGAGTTTGTGAGTGTGTTGGAACAAGGTGGTACCTGTGAGATACCCCGTGGCCGTGGTTGGAAGAACTCTCGACAAACCCGCGCAACATACGCACTCGGTGTGTACTACCACCCACAGTCACTGCACATTTCCACTGCACTAACTGTCCACGTTAACATCCTGCGTCGCGACAACTGATCCATGTCGCGGAGCACTCACATTCACTCATAAACACGGGCTCTCGCGCATCCACACACTCGCGCACATTCAGGAACACTCACAACACTCACGAACACTCAATCAAGCGCACTCAAGCGCACTCAGGCACACTCAATCAAGCACACTCAAGCACACTCAAGCACACTCAAATACACTCAAGCACCACTCAAGCACACTCAAGCACACTCAAGCACACTCAAATACACTCAAGCACACTCAAGCACACTCAAGCACACTCAAGCACACTCAAGCACACTCACGCACACTGATTACGCGAGCCCCACCACCCACCACCCTCGCGCGCAGCGCTTCACAGCAATGACGAGGGGACCATTCCCCAAGGTTGTAAGTTGTCGAAGAGTGAAGTCAACAAGAGGCAAGGGCAGTCGAGTTAAAATTAAAGCAAGGGTCCAGAGCAGCTCATGTTGCGCACAGTATGGCGTGTGTGAGTTGAGTGACAGTCTCACATCCGTCAGTGGTGTTGCTGTCTGTTGTTGTTTTTGTTGTTGCCGTGCGACAGACATGTGGCTGACCTCCGTCCTCCCTGGCCCCACTCGTGCGATGATCGGTGTGGCATGGCATCATGCTGCTTCGTCGTAAGTAAGTACCGTGTAAGTACCGGGAAAGTTGAGCAATCGTTGGATGGATGATGGATTGATTGGTCGATTGGTCATCGCGCGATCGGTCGGTCGCCGGGCCGGGCTGCATGGTACATGAGCCTGTAGTATATTGTAGTTATGTACAGGCTGATGGACTTTCGATGCCGGGTTGGTGGCCTGCAGTGACGTTCTCTTCTCACAGCCAGCCAGCCAGTCAGACCAGTGTGCGTTACACAGCAGACTGCAGACAGACTGCAAACAGACTGACTGCAGGCGACAGGCGACAACAAACTTCTTCTCCGTGTTGTTGAATTGAAGTGTGGGAGTCGTCGATCATCCTCTCCGACCTTCCGACCTTCGTGTGTGTCGTCATCTATCTCATCGTCGTGTTGGTTGTTGGTTTGTGACTTACCCAGGTACGCAAGCACCTTATTATGTTCCACTTGCAAAACGTCTTGCCCTTGTGACTTCGACAATCAGGCATTGCGCAGCCGCAGCGTATGGATTCAACGAGAACAGAAAGGCGTGGCGAGCAGGTGTTACGTGTTCGTCGGCGTTGGGAGACAACAAGTTCAACGGCAGCAAAAACCCAAAGAACAATTTTCTCCAAAGTGAAACGAGTCTTAATGCTTTGAGTCTGGCTGGATAGGTGCACGGCCGCTGAGCCCACTTTGCGGCGCTTTGACATCGAAACATGTCGTCCAAAGTCTCCCCTGCTCCAAGAAATGACGACACGGACGGACCGTCGTCCACGTCGTCGACAGTGAAACCACCGACAGGTGAGAAGAAAAAGCCAAAGGATCTTATGGACGTGTACGTACTTTTAGAATGTGGCACATTCAAAAAGAAAACGTCCACAATCCGTGATGCAGGAAGAAACCACCGTGTTAAAGAGGATGAACTTGCAGGACAGCACTTGAAGGTGCCGTCAAACGCGATAGGTGACGGCAGCTTCTCCATCAGGTTGTACGACGACGATTACCTCAGCGGAGACGATCTGATTGGATCGTACACCGGAAATTTGCTTGAAATTTTGAAAGGTGAAAACTTTGCGCCTTCGGTTTGGCGCAGGGTAAGTCAGACAGCAGTTCTGTTTCGGTTGAAACTGAAATGGGGCGAGCACGAGTGCCTGGCCGGTGCAGTGGATGTAATGGTATCCAAAAGTTCGGACGGAAGTATTAGTGTGCAGTTTCAGCGCTTTACGGCGCTCCGCGACGTTGGCGCAGTCACCGATCTCCGCGATTTCATAGACATGAAGCCAATATACTGGTCAATCGCAGCATTAGTGACCTACTATGTTGTGGGGGTCCTATTTTACGCCTTGTACCCCTCCGCACTCCGAGGCAACACAACTTCCACAGTGGTTGAGTATGAATGTGTCGATGGGCAGCTACTTAAGACATCGTTCACTGTCAACGACGTGCTTCCTTCTGATAACATGCGAGCGTCTTGTGATCAAAGTCTCAATAATGAGTCATGGTCAGACTGCTCTGGCTTTGCAGACGCATTGTACTTCACGACAGCAACTCTCACCACTGTCGGCTATGGAGACATGAGCCCGAAACATGCTGATGCGGCTGGGTTGCTCTTTGCGTCCCTCTTCGCCCTGGTTGGAGTGGCTTTTATTGCCTTGGGCTTGGGAATCGTTGCAGGTTTCGTTATGGATCGCCAGAATGCCCTTGAAGAAAGGATTCGCGAGGCTGGTGGTCCAGCAGACAAGTCACCCGAACTCAAGAAATGCGAAAAGAATTGCAGGTGCTGCTTCTTTGACACGACACGATCAGTTCTCAAGGCCATTATTGCATTATCACTCACATTGGCGATTGGCATGCTGTTTTACTACGTGGAGCTCGTTGTTGGGCAAGGCATTGACCCAGAAAACTTGTCATCTGACGGTGTTTCAGAAAGCATGTTCATCAAACTGTTGTATTATGCAACGATCACTAGCACCACGATTGGGTTCGTCGTTGCTTTCAGTCTACTCTGCAACATTCCGACAACTCCGCTCTAATATTGCTGCTGATGTGATGCATCAGATATGGAGATGAAGCACCAGTGACGATTGGCGGTACTACTGTGTTGCTCGGTGTGCAAGTTCCAAATGTGCTGGTTGTATCAGTTTGCGTTGCTCATAGGCCGATTGTTTGGGTCGCTCTACATGCTCTTTTCCATAAGCTTGTTCGGCTACGCTCTCTCGTCACTAGCAGACATCCCTCTGAATCGTCGCCGACGCAAACTGGAGAGCCAGGTTACGTCCCAATATGGCAGTAGCTTGTCTCCCGTTGAGCTGACGAACATTGTCCGCGGCGCAAATCCAAACGCCGTTGATGATGACGACATTGGAGAGTGCAGCAAAGCAGAATTCGTCGTTGCGATGCTCGTAAAGCTGAATAAGCTGAAGCCGGACCAGGTATGTGATGGTATTTTCAAGTAGACTCACGTGTTTTGGTTTTGACGTTCTCAACGACTTGCATAAAGGTGAATATGATCGAAGAACAATTCAATAGACTTGACGTTGATAGAAGTGGCACCCTGACGATCGCAGACGTGACCGAAGAAGTGGAGCCTCCACTCGACAGCAGCGACGATGATGAATAAACAATTAACACCCACTCCCATGCCTCTCATGACTTTTCCAAAGCTTCGACCGCGGTTGGTTAATTTGAGTATAGTCCCAGTTTATGATCCCCATGTTCCGTACTCGACTCAATCTCTTGCGGCGGCTGCCAGTTTGGCTCCATCATGCGCGCTTTCTGCTGATCAATGAGGTAATCGACATTGCGCGGGCACTCAATGGCGGAAGTGAGCTGGCTTCGTTTCGATCTGATAGAAACATGAGGCAAGTGAGGTACCTTCACAAATTGACGACTCCGAGCAACAAAGACACTTACATTCCGATGCCGTTAAAACTTTCCACAGAAAATCGATAGCGGCCTTCCGGCTGTAGTTTATCAACTTTGGCGCCGATGGAATTGTGTGGACCTTCGACGACCAGTTCACCTCCGTCATTGTCAACTTCTGCACATGCATAAAGCATTCATTGAGAGTGTACTGCGTCCACTATACGTGCATTCAAAGTTTCTCACCATTACCATCGCTGAGGTCGTGCTTGAATACTCGGAAACCAAGAATGGGGAGGCCTGTTCGTTGAACACCACAAGTGTTACATAAGCACGGGTCGTACAAGCAATTGGTGCAAAAGTGCAATCAAAGAGTGCACTCACCCCCGTCACCAGGCTTGGTCCACCGCAAAATACATGATCTCGGCGTGACCTCCGAAACATCTATCTGGTCCACTTGATCGGGAACGGTTGCAACAGCCTACCCCACATCAACACGCGCATCTCAATTGCAACTCAAAAAAGTGCGCGGAAATATGAGGCAACACACCGTGAACAGTGGTTCGGACTGATTAGACCATTCAGAGAACCCCACGGAATTGAGTGCTCGAACTTTGAAGTTGTACATGTGTTCAGGCCTTGAATGTTTGGCATTGTAATAACAGTAAGCTGCCATACGAATGCGCCCAACGCTGCTCAAGTCAAGTCAAGTCAAGTCAAACCTAAGGTCGGTAACTTTGAATCTCAGCATCACATTTTTGCTTGTTGGCGATCCATCGGTCGGTAATACTGCTTTGTTTGCTTCCGCTGCACTTTCTGTCTTTGCTGCACTTTCTGTCTTTGCTGCACTTTCTGTCTTTGCTGCACTTTCTGTCTTTGCTGCACCTTCTGTCTGTGTTGAATTAGGCACCTCGCTGTGTGCAGTGGCTGCCGCATCAGACTTGAGAGAAGGAGTGGGCATTGACATGTCCTCATCATTGTCAAGTTTCGAGGCGTGAAGCTGAACTAAATACTTCATCAGGTCAGCTCGCATCATTCTTGGGACGTCGTCCAAAGAAACTGAAGCAACATTGTTTGGATTCGCCAACGTTGCTGTCACACGATTTCGTAATTGTTTCGTGGGAAGCGACGCCAGCTCTTTTTCATACAATTTTGCGGCTTCTTTCAAACCACCGTCCATTGGCTTCTGTGGAACAGACTTCGTATTTTCCTCTCCCCCAACAACAGTGCTGGTCATGGTGCGGTGTTCATCACTAAGGTGCTGAAGAGTATGTGAACTGGCTGAATCGTCGCTCTCGATCTCGCCCTTTGTCGCATTCACTACGGTGTCATCAGTTTCCACGGCTTTGGCACCGTCACTCGTGCTCGCTGCTTGCTCAAAGTACTGAAGAAGGTCATGCTTCGAAAACACGCCCAAACTTTCCCAATCCGACACCCTAGTGTCGCGAAGCATCGCCACTTCGTAAGACGTCACAAGTTCGCCGTTGTCTCGATCAGGCGGAGCCCACTCGATCACCAATGACGTACTCAGTGCTTCTCCGAACAGTTTTGGAGGTTTGCACGAGTCTGGAACGGTGGGATGAGTGCGGAAGCCAGGAGCCACGTTGGCATCTGAATCCTTCGACCATCCACACATGTTCTTGCAACGCAACCGAAAATAATGATGTGTGCCCGGAGCGAAGTCGTGAAATGTCGTGTGCGTCGTATGCGAGGGAATGAGACGACCCCTCATCGAACTTAATGAGCACACCTCATGTGGAGTCATTGCTTCGTAAACGAAAACTTCATCGATTCGGCTCCCACGGTCGTCGGGTAATTGCCAGGACACTTGAATACTGTTCGTAGTCACTGTGTTCACGACAACGGGTTTCGGTTGCAAGGGTGTCGTTGCCTTAGTCTGAGTGGCAGTCGATGGTACGCTCCAACGAGAGGCACCGACATGGTTGAACGCTCGCACCTGAAACGTGTATCAACAACAATAAAATTCGCATCTTGAGACATCGCATGTAAACCACGCAGTTCACGTGAAAGATTATGCAACGCACCTGGAACTGAAAGCTTTCCCCAGCTTTGAGCCCCTCAACTCTGTGAACACATTCTTTGCCTGTCGTCTGAGATGGCATTCCAAATTCTTCGTCAAGCATCAACTGCTTTTCGAGTTCGTCTTCCATACGTCGGTTCATGAATGTTATGGCTGTTCGAATTCGCGCCTGCATCCGACGCTTGCGAGTATCGGGTAGTTTCTCCGCCTGCAGCAAATGTGTCGAAGTGAGCGCTAAAACCTGAAAGTTGTGGCACAACATATCACGTCCACCTTGCAAAGTTCTGCCTCGTGCCGCGCTTTTTCTGATTCAAACATTATTGCGACCCTGTTTGCTTGTACAATACGTCGCTCTTTTGCCCGAATTTGACACTGTTTTTTCTCAAGGAAAATGGGAGCACAATCCTCGAAGTTGCGGAACACCCCACCTCGAATGCGCATTTCATAGTACTTGACACTGGCTCCAAAATTATCCGGCTCATCCCAGAATACATCCATAAAATTGCTCGAAATTTCAAGAATCTGTAAACAGAACAGGCACGCGCGTCACGAAACAACAGATACACTTAGGAAGGGCTCTGTGCGCACCTTTGGCTGTACAATTCGGCCTGGAACGGCAGGAGGCATGCGACGTTGGATCGGATGTGAGAACAGACCAATTCCCATCGCGGACTCGGCAGCAACAATAAATTGATACACATTTCCAGGTTTGAGATCTAATATCGACAGGTGTCGGCCGTCTCTCAAATTCCCTTCCACATTGACGATGCGAAGATGGCCCCAAGGAAATTCATTAAGAGCTTCTTTGTCGCCGATGGCCTGCTTTCTGATGCGACGGCGTAATATGTAGTATTGAACGACTGGTGCACCGAAGGATATTGGACGTCCCCATTCCAGTTCGAGAAAAACTTTCTGTTCGAAGATATCAGTCCGCACTGCACGAAACTTAACGTCCGGAGGTGGGTCTGGTACCCTTGGGACCAGTCTCCACGTTCTAGCTGTACCATCAGCGGACACAGTCAAAAGATCGCTGTTTTGGGCATTTAGATCGAGGTGTGTCACCGCATCCAAGTGCCCCCGAATGACCTGCGCAAAGAAAGTGTTCAGAAATGGCATCAATTACACAGCTCGTCAAGTAATACAAGTATCTTGGACAGACTAAACGAAATATTGCAAATACGGAGCGTCGTACTTGGATCATTTCCCCGACAAACGAGTCCCAAATGCGCACAGTGTGATCGTCACTGGCTGATACGACTGTGCGCGAGTCCTTGAAAAATGAAACAAAGCGGACAGCATCATCGTGAGCCTGAATCGTGCGGATCAACTGCCCTGTCATTGTTTCCCACAACTTTATGGTTCCGTCGTCGCTGCACGTGACCAACATGCGTCCATTGGGCGACACACTACAGCAGTTAACACCATCAGTGTGCCCGAAAAAGCCATGTGTGGGTATCCGAATCTCAAATATCCTCGCGGCTCCGCCATGTTTTGCTGGATCCAACGCCTGCACAGAACTTGGGCGTTGAGACATAGCTTTTTCGCGGGCTTGCTTCCGCGCTTGTCGCAGCCTCTCTACGACCACACGATTCCGTTCTTGTTCAAACACTGGTTCGGGATCAAACTCTAACACTTCGCCTCTTTGTTTGGCTGCGACAATCTCCTCCGCAAATTCTGCTAGCCACGCTCCTCGCGCTGTTGCTACGCGTGCATCAAGTTCCGCCTTCAGCAATGGATCGTTTTCTAGATCGCGGACGAACTGCTGAAGTGCTTCTTGTGCTGCAATCTCAGCTCGCCGTTCCGCTTCATACTGCATTTGGCAATGAACCAATCCGCACCATCCGTTTGGCCCCGCTTTATTGCCGCACCACAGAGTCTGAGAATCTAAAAACCGATCATCTTCTTTCAGAACTTGAATGGATTGACGATACTCAAACAGCGTGATGGGATGCCTCCTTTCTTGCGCCCCGTCTGTGTTTTCGCTTTGAGTTGCTCCAGGTGGTAAAGATTGAAGACCTCCGCCATTCTGAAGATACTCTTGCAGCAACGTTGCTTGTTCCTGGTCGAGCTTCATTAATTTCATATTCTTTTTCCTGTTCGCTTCGATTTTTTTGCGCCGGGCCTGCTCCAATTTCAACTTTTTGTCCTGCTCTTCCTTCTCCCTCTCTCGTCGCATGAGCTCCAACTCTTGGTCCAGTCGAGACATCTTTTTGAACTCTTCTTCTTGCTTCTTCTTCTCTTCCGCGGCATGGTCAATTCTTTCGATAGCTTTTTTTGGCTGTTTCTTCTTCTGCCCAACAATGACGAGCTCGACGTCTTCGTTAATATTTGCTCGCCAGTCCGAAACAGGTGGTCTTATGAGAGAAAACCGACTGCAAGTTGGCTTTAGATAAGCTGTTGCGTAAGAGCTCATGCTCGCAGTCGCAGCTGAGTCGGCTTTGTCGACCAAGTACATTGCTGCAGGCTTTGGTTTGCCGTGTAACCACCACGGTGGTTGTGGGAAACAGCCTTGGCACTGTGTTTGCTGTTTCTCCAAAGTAACTAGTTCTTCGTATTGCCAATATTGGTTGTTCAGGGAGCTGGCACGAACGTTGGGTACTTGAACGAAGGGTTTTGCTAGTGAAGCGTCTAAGGCAAGTTCGCGGGCCTGAAGTCGTTGTTGGAACGCTCGGTCCACAACATGCTCGCCGGCACTCAGCTTCGGCCTAGATTCGCTTGTTTCGACCGCATCATGGACTCCTTGAACTTGTTGCGTGTGCAACAGTACCTCTCGTTGCAAAACAAGCTCATGAGCTTCTTTGTCGCGCTGCCGAGCTTCTTCCGCCAGTCGTTCATCTTCCGCTTTCGCCGCGCGATCTCTCTTCATCTGTACAAATGATTACTTTCATCACAACAAAAGCATATTCGCCATGTTCACCGAGTCAATTACTTGCCTTGTCGACTACTAACTGCGTGTACTGTTGTCGCAGTCGTTTCAGCTCTGCCTTCGCCTTCTTCCGTTGTAAGTTATCGCGCTGCTTTGCACCGGCTCGCCGCATCATAGCAACAAGCTCAACAGCAACTTCTCCGACCGCACTTGCGGCGTCATCGGAAGCTTTCTTGTCGTCCGCGGCAGCCGCAGTTTCTTGCACGGAAGACAACAGCTCTTGTCGTCGGTGTTGTAGCCTGAAATCAAATCGCTGATCAAAAATCACTGAGCCGAATTTCGGGTCACGCAATCACAACTCACAGGCGCGATAGCTTTTGCTTGGGTTGCTTGGTTCCACTACCGCCGAACTCGGCCAAAGCTCTCTCTGCATCTGCGTGAAGGAATTCTTCTGCAAAAAATCTGTCATAAAAGGTGTGGGGCAGTCCGTAGTGTGCATAAAACTCATTCATGACTTTGTTTCCACCGTCTGTCAACTCGCTGGCAATGTCGAGCACTACTTCAACACTATCGACCGAATTCAACGTCGTTCTATGCGTCGTTCGTGTGTCACCTTGCGGCAGAATGGATCGCGAGTGACTGATGGATTTGGTCTGTCAACAATGAAGAATGGGTAAATGAACGTTTCGATTCCCAAAGCAAACGTCAGACACCCATACATACTTTCAAGATCGCCATTTGCTCCAAAGCTTCCTTTAACGCAAAGGAGACATCCCACTGAAAGATTTGACGGTCGCAATAGCCTCCGACTGAAAACAGTTGTGTGTTATCAAGTGAAAAGCAACAGCTGCAAACAAACACCAAGAATCAAGTCGGCAACATGTCATTTTCACGTGGATAGCGCGCGATCTACCTGTTAACCACATCCAAATGCCCGCGGAAGACGTAAAGAACTCGAAATGGTGGCCGCGCTCCCCACAATCGAACGGTATGATCCGCTGATGAAGAGGCAATCAGTGCGCCGTTGGGAGCCAGAACAGCCTACACAATGGAAGTGCTGGGTCAGTACCAAAAACGCAAGGGACAAAAAAGTTACGAGTTTGCAGCATCAAATACATGTTGTACCTGTGTCACGGCACCACCATGTCCGGTCAGTGTGAACAGCACCCTGCCTGACGAAAGGCCCCAAACTTTAATGGTACCATCCGCAGACCACGACAACAAGTGATGTGTATCGTTGGCATCTGGATCTGCATTGCTGACACCTTTCTTGTGCGTATCATCGCGTTTTGACGATTTGCTGTCCAGGGATGGCTCATCTTCACTCTCGCTCTCACTCGACGACGGCGAGAGAGCATCCAGGTCCGAGGACGATGACAGAGTTTCGTCGCTGTTGAAGGAATCCATGTCATCATCACCATCCTCAGGGTCTTGGGCAGCTTCACGTTTAACTTTCAACTCCGAGTGGTGAGGTGGCTTATGGTCCTCCGGCGATGAAGCTGGCAAAAAGAGGCATCCGTTCACAGGGCCTGTGTGCCCATTCACTTGGTCCATTTGCTGCTGAGATGCACGTGTGGCGGCCGCTTGGCCAGCGTCGAATCCGCGCCGCTCGAATACTTGGATGCACTCGCCAGTATCGATATCCCACAATGCAATTCTGTTTTCTGCGTCACAAGTCGCAAAACTATGGTGGTGCACTGTGCCTCGTTTGTCCGTGAATTCGTGTTCAAAGTACTGACCCCAATTGACGGATCGTGCGCTGCATTCGTAGTTTCGAAGTGTGTTTGCCGTTTGATCAAAAACGGTCAAACTTTTGATGCGATTGTAGTGATAATTGAAGCCATCCCCTTGCTGCCATTCTCGTAAGCGCAACTCTTTGTTAAGAATGTCACGCATAGATTTCGATGACGTGAAGTGTTCAGAGGGTCCACGTATGAAGAGGAGGGCATCCGCGACGCGGGGAGACTATTAGCATCACACAATGGCAATTTTGCAATGTCAAACATCAAAGCACACACCAGTGCTGTTCAAATGTGACATGGAACACACCACCGAGCTGTCTCCTCCACCACCGCTCACTGGTTTGAACTGTAGCCAAAGAAACCCAGGTTTGGTTGCGTCGCGAACCAGTTTGCCAACCGATCGCAGGTCTACAGACACTTGAGCAACCGGGTGGTATTCTATGTTTCTCCCGGACCCTAATTTTGCTTCGTCAACAAAGATGTGCAGTTGTAATCCTGGTGTTGTTGCGCTCAACTCGTTCGTCAATTGAAATTCAAACTGTGAGTTGATATACCGCGGAGTGGTCGTGTTGGAACATGTATCAGTCCGAAATTCTGCGGGACCCACCACCTAAAAAAATATAAAATCGCAAAACAAGCACGCAAAAACCGGCCTGGTGAGACTTAGAGACAGCCGACGACGAAGGCTTTCAACATACAACCTACCTTGTTCAAGCACTCAGAGCTGTTGTCGTCGACTTCAAATCGGACACTGGTTGTCATGGCTCGCTGCAGCTGCAGGCGACAGAGCGTAATAGTAACCTTATCCCAGCGCACAGGACCAAGCGTCTGCAATTCCCTGGCATCCAGTTCGGCTTGACGTTTCTGCTGAAGTTTCTTCACAGCTTCTTCGGCACGTTTCAAGCACTTCTTTGCATACTTAACAGCCTCGAGTGATGTTATCAGTGCTTGCGCGGTTGCAACGAGAGACTTTTTTTCCTTGCGGCGCTCGGCCTCTTGAAGGTCCTCTTCAACATAGACCTCACCAGCATCTTCAGTTTCACGCTTCAGCCAATACTCATTGTAACGTTTCAATTCTTCCTTGTGAGCACGTTCGGCAGCTGCTATTTCTTTCAAGTTTTTGTCAATAATTTTGAAAATTGTGTCTTTGAGTTCCGGCAGAGTTAACTTCAACTCTTTGTAGTCCTTATCGGGATCAACAACCTTGGCAATTTTGAGAGCAGCTTCATACTTCGCGCTTGTTGTTTTCTTCTTCAGCTCGGTCCACTTTTTCGTTCTCTCGGCGCGGTCGTTGATAGCTTGTTCGTCTCGCCATTTGTCGAGTAAAGTCTTTTTGACAGCCCATTCCATTCCTTCCTCTGGCAATCCACGCTCTGCGATTTCTGTTGCTTTTTGAAGATTGTCCAATTGAAGGCGTCCTACCAATTGGTACCTATGTCCCAGTGTTCCAGCATTGATACGAAGTCCACGTCGTGCTAGTTCTTCCTGCAACTGCACCAACGACAGCTTCGTTGGATCAACCATGGTTTTCAAAATACGCTGAACATCGACGTTAGCGGCTTTCATGTCTTTCACTCTTTTGGGTGCATATCCGAGTCCTTTGACAGGTGCACCTTTGTTCGCCTTCTTTAATATTTTTGCCACATCCGACAACCCTTCCAACGCCATGTCTTCGTCTTCACCCGACATTGTTCCGGTTGCTTGCGCTCAGCAATGAAAGATTAACAAACGTTTTCCTTTCTCCGACAAGGTTCCCGAACACACTACGATCAGGCAGATTGGCTGGAGCAACCCTGCACCAACCTGCCGCGTGTTCCCAAACAGCACTACATCGAGGCTTGCTGTTGGCAGCAAACACGCCAAAATTCAAATACTTTGTGGTCAAAGTAGAAGCCTGTCTCAGAATTCAATATCGAGTTTCTTGCGCTGGGCATCAAACAGATTTGTGTTTGAACTCCAGTTCACAGTTTTGGTGGTGTGATTTGTACAGCCATCAACGTGGGGTGGGGATAGTACGACGCGTGACATCAATCCAACAACGCGTCACCAAGTCATGTTTGGCGGACATGACGATCTTCCACAAGTTTCGGCCCTTTCATGCCATCTCCTAGTGGATCCCCAAAATCATCCCCGCACCCATGGCTGCTTCCTCTGATGAATCTGTGCTTCCTACGTGCTCCACGGCACTTTCATTGTCCGGTATCCGAGAGTTGCCAGCGTCACGTTCTTCGCGTGCTTCGTCCGTCGCAAGACTGCAGCGACGTACCGGACGACGATCCAACGACCAACGACGTCGACCATCGACCACCGACCACCACACACCAACAACGGCGGCGGCGCAGAGTAACGACGAACCAACGAACGAACAACCATCTTCATTCTATTCTGCTTTATTCAGTACTTCGGTATCTTACTTGTACTTGTAGTACTAATACGAGTGCTGTACTCGAAGTACTATGACCAGTACCTAGTACTTGTGATATCACAATTGATTTAATGCCCCTGTCCTGGACTGAGATGGGGCCGGCTGGCTGGCGGCTGGAGGCCTGACAGTGAGACTGTGAGTGACCTGCGACTTACTTTCCCAAAACAAATTCCAAGTTCCAAAAGTTCAAAAGTTCAGTTCAGAAGTCAAAAGTTCAATCGAAGTTCCAAAATTCAACTTTCAATTTTCAACTATTGACGCAGTGTTAATTTCACTGATACATTCATTCATACCCTATCCACTAAAGCATATTTCACAGTACTGTATGCCCATTTCAACGAACGATCTCATAAAGTCCAAATTCCAAATTCCAAATTCCAAATTCAATTCCAAATTCCAAATTCCAAATCCGAACCTCAGTCAGCGGTCCGTCCACCACTGCCCACCGCAGCCGCAGCCGTCCACTCACTCACTCACCCACTCACTCACTCACGCACTCACTGAGCACAGCGATTCCAACAATGTGACTGACTAACTGACTGACTGACTGACAGTGAGTGAAGTGAGTGATGTGAGTGGTGGGTGGCTGCGTCATCTCACTCACTCACTCAGCACTCACTATCCAGTCAATCGACTCCCTCACGCACTCACTCACTCGTTCTCAACGCCCAACGCCCCAGCGCTCACTCACTCACTCACGAAAATCAGACAGCCAGACAGACAGACGACAGACGACATCCACCACACTCACTCACTCACTCACTCACTCACTCACTCACTCACTCAGCCCACTGTAGCAGTCAGCAGTCAGCACACGCTGTCTCTGTCTGCCACGCGAGATAGATCACAACACAACTTCGTGCGTTCGTTCGTTTGTTTGTTCGTTCGTTTGTTTGTTCGTTCGTTTGTTCGTTCGTTTGTTCGTTCGTTGCTTTCGTTGTTGATTCGTTGTTGCTTGATTCGTTGTTGCTTCGCTAGATAGTTGCTGCGTTGATGTATCTCATGTATGTATGTATAGTACTGAGTGTGTTATTTTTTGTGGTGTGTTCGTTGCGTTGCTTCGTTGACGCGTGTTGGTGTGCTTGTGTCATTGCTCCATTTCTTCGTCGATCAATGGCTTGATGCTTTCCTGCGTTGGTTCGTCGACTCGATGCCGCGTGGACGCAGTGCTATTTCTTATTGCCATCAACACTGCGGTGCTGCGTAGCGACGTTGACGCGTTTGCTTCGTCACTCTGTTGCTTCTGTCGTGACGGTAATGTGGTGTGTGGTGTGCGGCGGTGTGGCGCTTTGGTGCTTTGGTGGTGTGGTGTTTTGGTGCTTTGTGTTGTGGCGGCTGGTGCAAGTGTCAGTGAGTGCAGAACGTGGCGAACCGCGCATGTGGGGCACAGGGACGTGCCGGCGAAAGAACGGTCAGTATGTGTGTCTCCGGTGTAATATGTACTCCTTGTCGAACTCAAAACACAGAGCTCCCAATCCAACTACAACAACTCGCTGCTTTTTTTTCACTTTTTTAAGTGTGAATTTGAGACCACGATGTGACAACAGCTGCAACTGTGTCAGTCTGTCCGTGGACGCTCGGAACTGTGTCGCGCAGTCTTGGTGCAGCCAGGTTCCCAACTCGCAACATCACAATGGCCGAAGGTCACGCGCAGAGCCCGAAGGCGCCTGCTGTCGCCAAAGCCATGCTCACTCTGCAAACGTACTTCACCAAATACGAAAAAGAGAAACTTGCTTGGAGTCGAGAACGGATCAAACTCCAGCAACGCATTCGAGAACTGGAGGCCGAAGTCGCGCGGCAACGCAGTAACAACACTGCTTCGGCGACATCATCGCCAAGCAGGGCTGGTGGTACAATTCGAACTTCTCACTCTGGCGGCTTTGCCGCGGGTACGAATGATTCGAAGGCGTCTGCGCTCGCCGGCCTCAGTCCAGACAAGAAGTACAGTACTTTCGGCGGTCGCCTCAAAAGTTCTCTATTCAAAGGATCGCTGCGGCGAAACTCGATTCTGAAACAATTTCTGGAAACTTTTGGTTTGAATGAAGCAGACACGGGGGTAGGGAGTCACAGCGGAGCCAGTAGTCCAAAGGACAAAGGAGACCGGCCCGTGTCCGCAGACGCTGTGTTCCGCAAACGGAGCAACAGTGCTGGCTCGCGGAACACTGATCTGTCTCAAATCGAAAACATGTCGGACAAGGCGTTGGATGACATACAGCGTCTTATGATCCAAAATACATCGAAAGGAGCGTCTGCGCATGCCAAACTGTCAGCGTATCAGCGTGAGCTGGCTGAGAAGCGACGC
>ENA-OWNT01002372-OWNT01002372.1-seawater-metagenome-genome-assembly--contig:-NODE-2372-length-19822-cov-8.262750_pt1 | contig 19822 bp, 18 predicted proteins | sample MGYA00238136_ERZ651165 | MGnify/ENA primary metagenome ERZ651165 (study PRJEB26861, sample SAMN08777766) | seawater metagenome | isolation source: coastal seawater | place: USA: Florida | collected...
TCTGAGTCTAGCGAGATGTTTACATTCGGTAGACCATACTCATCAACGCCGCTGTTAGCATCAATAATGTGGCTACCCGTAAGCATAATGCGCTTTTCTAGAAGCTGTGGAATGCCTTGTTGGTCTTCAATAACTTGAGAACCAGGAGGAACACGACCATTCAATGCATCACGGATGTCATTCTTTTGGTCTACCATACGGAATTCAAGCGTTGCGGTTGCATTAAGAATTTCTTTTGCTCGCGCAGTATCTTGAATACCCGGTAGCTGAACTACAATACGGTCAGCACCTTGCTTTTGAACCAATGGCTCAGCAACACCTAGTTGGTTAACACGGTTGCGAATAATGGTGATGTTTTGCTTAACGGCGTTATCGCGAATTTCCTGCAGCTTGCTTTCAGCAAAAACAGCGCGAAGGGTTAAGTCATCAACTTGGTTAAATGTTAAATCACGGCTTTGGTTACGCAAAAAGAACTCAGCTTTATCTAGAGCGTCTTCATCGCGAAACGTAATATCTACGTGATTACCTTCTTGCTTAACGCCACGATAACGAATGCCTTCTTCGCGAAGTGAAGTACGAAAGCCACTTTCCGCATCTTCAAGTGACTTAGCGATAACCTCTGTCATGTCGACTTCCATTAGGAAGTGAACACCACCACGAAGGTCAAGACCAAGTTTCATTGGTGCACCGCCAAGACTTTCAAGCCAGTCAGGCGTATCGGGCGCAAGGTTCATCGCCACGAAATAGTCATCGCCCAACACTTTTTCCAGTACTTCGCGAGTAACTAACTGAGTGTCTGAATCTAAAACGCGAACAAGAATTTGCTCATTTTCGAATTCAACGCGTTTTGGAGTGATATTTTTTTCTGCAAGCGCTGCTTTTACTTGGTCAACAGTAGCAGTGGTTACTACTGCATCACGTCCTGCAGAAATTTGAACGGCGTGATCTTCACCGTAAATATTTGGAAGTGCGTACAATGCACACATTGCAACAACAATGAGTGCACTGAGTACTTTCCAGATGGTATTTTTATTTAGCACTGGATAATCCTTTCGTGCCAGTACCGGGAAGCGTCCCGGCCCCGGCGGTTGTTACTTACAGTGACTTCATTGTGCCTTTAGGCAGCACAGCAGTAACTGAAGACTTCTGAACAACAATGTTGTTTGATTCATTTAGTGCCACTTCGATAAAGTCTTTCTCTTCCGACACCTTAGTAATTTTACCTACTAAACCACCTTGCGTTAGTACTTCATCACCTTTACCCAGTGATGAAACAAGGTTTTTATGCTCTTTAACACGCTTCGCTTGTGGGCGGTAAAGTAGAAAGTAAAAAATTAAACCGAATACTGCCAACATGATAAGCATTTCCATGCCACCACCCTGTTGAGCACCACCAGCAGATTGCGCGTAAGCGTTTGAGATAAATAGGCTCATAAAATTCCCCAATTATTATCGTTGTTATAGTGCCGGAACCGGCAACCCTTTTTGTTCATAAAATTCTTGTACAAATTCATCCAGCGTACCCGCGTCAATTGCATCGCGAAGGCCTTGCATAACACGCTGGTAGTAACGAAGGTTGTGAATGGTGTTTAAACGCGCACCCAATATCTCATTACATTTGTCTAAGTGATGTAAATAAGCACGAGAATAATTTTTACAAGTGTAACAGTCACAATTTTCATCCAGTGGCGACGTATCGTTTTTGTGTTTTGCGTTTCGGATTTTAACAATACCTTCGGTGACAAACAGGTGACCGTTCCTCGCGTTACGAGTAGGCATAACACAATCGAACATATCAATACCGCGTCGTACTGCTTCCACTAGGTCTTCCGGCTTACCTACACCCATTAGGTAACGCGGCTTGTTTTCTGGGATCTTAGGTGCAGTGTGATCGATGATGCGAATCATGTCTTCTTTCGGCTCACCCACCGACAAACCGCCGATAGCGTAACCATCGAACCCAATAGCTTCTAGACCTGCAAGCGATACGTCACGCAAGCCTTCATACATACCGCCTTGAATAATACCAAATAGCGCCGCAGGATTATCACCGTGCGCTTCTTTGCTTCGTTTAGCCCAACGTAATGACATTTCCATTGAAACGCGTGCTTCTTGTTCCGTTGCCGGGTATGGCGTACATTCGTCGAAAATCATCACGATGTCAGAGCCCAAATCGCGCTGTACTTCCATCGACTTTTCAGGCGTAAGTAAAATCTTTTCACCGTTAATTGGTGAACGGAAGGTCACACCTTCTTCAGTAATTTTACGTAGGTCGCCTAGGCTGAACACCTGAAAACCGCCTGAATCGGTAAGAATAGGCTTATCCCAGTTCATAAAGTCATGAAGGTCGCCATGTTCACGGATAATGCCGGTGCCGGGGCGAAGCATTAGGTGGAATGTGTTTCCTAAACAAATATGTGCGCCACTGTCTTTCAACTCTTCTGGCGTCATTCCTTTAACGGTGCCGTAAGTACCTACAGGCATAAACGCAGGTGTCTCTACTACACCTCGCTCAAATACCAAACGACCGCGGCGAGCGCGTCCTTCGGTTTTTAACAACTCAAATTGCATGTGAAAATATTCCCACTTTTATGCGCAGCTGCGCTGGGTATAAAAAATAATTGGCGGCGATTATACCAGTAATTTTGCTGAGATCATGCCCTGTATCTATGTTTATCCGTCATCAAAGGCGATTTAAAACGAGTAGCGTGATGAATGAATACAGAAACAAACGCAGATTGAGTGGTAAATGTAGCTTTAAATCAGCGAATTAAGCTGCAAATCAACTACTCATTTGCACTTCAAGTGAGTAGATAAAATGCAGCGTTTGTTCACTACTACACGACTTTGAGCGTGCGAGTTTATCCACGCTCAATAAACATAGAGTCGCCATAACTGAAGAATCGATATTCTTCGTTTATGGCCTCTTGATACGCATTCATAACGTGCTCTTTCCCCGCAAACGCACTGATGAGCATCATTAACGTAGATTCTGGAAGATGGAAGTTAGTAAACATCGCATCTACTACTTTAAATTCAAAGCCTGGATAGATAAAGATTTCGGTGTCTTCGTAGAAAGGAGCAATAACAGCGTCATCACCGCGCTCACTGCTAGCTTTAGCTGCAGATTCTAGCGAACGTACAGACGTTGTTCCTACGGCAATGACACGTTTGCCATTTGCTTTTGTGCTTATGACTGCATCTACCACTTCTTGAGGAACTTCTGCATATTCAGCATGCATCTTATGCTCTTGGATATTATCAACGCGAACAGGTTGAAAAGTTCCTGCACCAACATGCAGTGTAACAAATGCTAAGTTCACGCCCTTCTCTTTCAGTGCCGCTAGAATGCTATCGTCAAAATGAAGGCCTGCTGTAGGCGCAGCCACTGCACCCGGTTTTTCGTTGTAAACCGTTTGATAACGTTCTTTGTCTGAGTTTTCATCAGGACGGTCGATGTAAGGCGGCAATGGCATGTGGCCGTGTGCTTCAAGCAAACTTAACACTGTATCGTCGTGATCAAATTGAAGAACAAATAGCGCTTCAGCGCGCCCTGTTACCGTTACATTTACCTTATCTTCCAGTATAAGTTTTGTGCCAGGCTTTGGTGCTTTGCTAGCGCGAACATGAGCAAGCGCTGTATTGTCTGAAGTGATACGTTCGATTAATACTTCTACCTGGCCCCCTGTTTCTTTTTTGCCTAGCAAACGCGCAGGGATAACTCGAGTGTTGTTGAAAACAAGCAGGTCTCCCGGTTCAACAAACTTCAGCATATCGGCAAACATGGTATGGGCAACATGCCCGGTTTTACCGTCAAGATGTAAAAGGCGACTAGCTGCGCGTTGCTCAGTTGGGTATTTCGCAATAAGCGCTTCAGGTAATTCAAAACTGAAATCAGATAACTTCATAATAAAGACAACACTATTAACCGTAATTTACTGAAATAAAACCTAAGATTAAGAAAACATTAAGTTTGAAAAAGTTTGCTTAAAATATGCTACCGCTACCAGCAAGCAGTGAAGAATCAAACAACAAAACATTTAAAATCAAAAACATAGCAACAAAAGGTATAAATAAAAATAACTAGTTATAGGTCCACATACGACAATTCAACACTAAAAGATAGCGCTTACAACCTTAAACGGTTAAGCTGCGCACAGATAGTGATGATGTTCTCCCATAACATTCCTTATCATTCATACCCGGCGTTTGCTGGGTATTTTTTTGCCTGCACGTTCAACATTGTTTTCAATTAAAAACGATAGATGCATAGTTTACGCATTTTATTACTGTAGGTCAGTTAAGATTTCTTCTAAAAGCGCAGAGTCTATTGGGCGCGCCTTTAGTACATACAATATCTGAAGCAATAAATCAGCGCCCATTATTCCTTTGTTCACCTTATTCCTTAAATTATCTGCACTTTGATCTATACCAATTTCTTCAAGCCGCTGGCTTAACGTTTGGTATTTCACCCCTCGCACAGACATTTCACTTTTAACTACCCTTGCAACCGTTTGTCGCCACGCATTTCTTGTACTCAAATGGCACCTCTCAAATATATAAATGTGACTTATATTTTACAAAAACACACTTTTTTACACTTATAGAGTGATTTTTATATTGACGATTATGGCATATCGAGTCTACACTGCAAGTCTAGATATTGGCGTGTGTAGAAATTGTCGTTACAGTAGGACGTTGCGTTTTACTAAAACTCGACTTTCACACACGACATCATCGCTTTAAAAATAAAGGAGAAAGCCATGAGCTGGGAACTAGAAAGCATCGAAACCTTGTTAAAAGAGGTTGATGACTTTGTGGTAACACGAGAAGAAAACTGCTTACTAATTGCTAATCAAGACGGCATTGACGCCTGGCTAGCCATCAGTGGTGAGCAAATTTTAGTGGAAAGCTTATTGTTTGCAGCATCAGAGGTAAAGGATAAGCCTGCATTAGACCATGAAATATTGTCATCACACATGGTATTTCCGCTTACAACAGTGGGTATATCTACTATTAATGGCGAAGAATACTACACCGCTTTTGGCGCACTCAGTGCACAATCAAAAGCCGAAAGCATTGTAATTGAAGTAGAAACTCTGTTTCAGAATGTTGCGTCGTTTTTAGATGCATACGAAACACACCTTAACTAATAATTTACTTCTAAGGAGAAGCAAATGTCTGTGTGGAAAAAATTAGTAACAGCAGTGAAAGGTGGTGCAACCGAAGCTGCGCAGTCTGTGGTAGACAGCCAAGCTATTCGCATTCTGGAACAAGAAATTCGAGAAGCAAAAGAAGAGCTTCGTAAGTCAGATCACGCTCGTACCCAAATTTTGGCCAAGTGTAAGCTTTCTCAACAGAAAGTAGACAGCTTCGACAGCTCTATTGCGGAATACGAAGCTCACGCGCGCAAAGCAATAGATACTGACCGACAGCTAGCCTTAGACTGTGCCCAGAAAGTTTCCGAACTTAAAGAAGAACGCGACCAAGAACAGGCGTATCTTGATCAGTTTAAACAGTCTGAAAAGCAACTCGCTCAAAACATACAACAAGCCAAAGCTAACCTTCGCCGTTTAGAACAGCAGGTTGACATGGTAAAGGCAACCGAAAGCGTTCAAAAAGCACAAGTTGCCGTATCATCGCGACACATGGGTGCGAATAGCAAAATGAAGACGGCCACTGAATCGCTGTCTCGTATCCAAGAAAAACAAAAAATGCGAACTGCAGAACTTCAAGCAGCTGAAGAGCTTGCAAGCGAAGAATCAAGCAGCGATTTAGAAAAACGTTTGGCGGAAGCAGGCATTAAAGGCGGTAAAACATCTGCCGACGATGAGCTAGCACGCATTTTAGGTAAATAAGTAATACTCCGGTTGTGAAAGCACCCGGGCAAAAGGAGCCTTCGGGCTCCTTTTTTGTTTGTTACTTTATGAAAAGTAGTTAGGAACAATGGTTTGTTACACATAAACCATAGACAAGCTCCCAATATTCGGGGCACAGTAACATAACGCGAAAAAAGGGCTTTTGGGTAATATGTCTCCGTCTCCTTGGATTAAGCTACGCAAAATAATGTTGAAGCATTTTGCGGAGTCTCGTTGGTACACAATATTAGGTGCCACCGGTTTTTACGCAGCCTCAAGTTATTGGCTTCTTTATGCTGCAGGCGAGCATGACCTTATTGGCAACGTCGACTTCATTTATTGGCTTGCAGTAACGGCATCTACTGTAGGTTATGGCGACCTCTCCCCTTCCTCTTCGGCGGGGAAAATTGTTGTAGCACTTTACGTTATACCGCTTGGATTAAGTATATTCGCTATGGTTATTGGGCGAATAGCAGCTTGGGTTACAGGACAATGGAAAAAAGGGCTAATGGGTATGAATAGCTTGCACCTAGACCAGCATATTTTAGTTATTGGATGGAATGAGCAGCGCACAATGCTGCTGTTAGACTTATTAATACGTGAACGCGATGCAATGCCAGAACGCCCTGATATTGTGTTGTGTGTGAAGAAAGACATTGAAAACCCTATGCCGGGCGTTATTGAGTTCGTTAAGGTTGACTCATTCAACAAAGATGAGGACATGGATAAAGCGTGCGTGGCCGAGGCAAGAACAATACTTATAGATAACCCGCAAGACGATGTCACCATGACAACCGCATTATATTGCGCAAAACGAAATCCAGAAGCGCATCAAGTAGCCTACTTTGACGACGACAGTCTGGTTGGTTTGTTACAAGACCACTGCCCCAAGGTAGAATGCACGCCTAGTGTTGCCGTCGAAATGCTTGCAAAAGCGGCTTTCGACCCGGGTTCGAGTATGCTTCATCACGACTTATTAAGTGTTGAAGATGGGCAGGCGCAGTTTTCAGTAAAAATTCCTGAAAACAGCCCTACAATTTCAGTAGCAAAGCTTTTTATTAATTTGAAGCGCAAGCATAACGCTATTTTTATTGGCTATGCCCCTAACGCCAAAATAAAAGAAATGGTAGTAAACCCGCCGCTAGAAGAAACGCTAAATGCCGGTGACACACTGTTTTACATAGCCGAGCACCGTATTAATGCCATCAATTGGTCGTCGTTAGACGCAGACTAAAAGGCTATTTCTATGTTTAGTAAACTGTTTAAAAAGTCGACGCCCAGTAAGCCGAAAGCGCCAGAAATTATGGGATTGTACCTGGGTGGTTCATTTGAGCTAGATAATTTAAAAATGTCGCTTATAGAGCCAGAGCTTACCATTGAAGGCGCCGCACGTTCCCAGCTTATTCAAGCCGTAGGTGAAGCCCCTCTTGATACAGGCGGCACATTACTACGCTTTTACACCGACGACGATGCATTTCTGCAAGTTGTGCTGGACGGCGGTATGACCGAAAATCACATCACAGATGTAAAACTTTGGCACTTTTATGATACGCAAACCATTGGCAGTAGTGCGCAGTGGAACGACTGCCTGAAAAACCTTATTAGTAAACCAACTTATGAATTAGACGGTAAAGTGTTTACTCGTGTTTGGGAAGCCGTTGGTGAAGAATCTCCGCCAGTAGCCGTAACAGAAACCACCTATGAGGAAGACGGTGACGTAAGTAAAACAGATCAGTTCATGATGCTTTACGAACGCCCGCTAGATAATGAGCGTGTAGAAACATTGCTGGTTGTTGGCGAAGAAAAACAAGTTGGTAACAATATGGATCGATGCCTGGTAATCTCAACAGGCTTCGATATTCAACCCGCAGATATAACAATTAACGGTTAAGAAAAAAGGATTATCTATGGAAACCATTATGCATTCACTGGCTGGCCTTGGAAGCTTCGCACTGTATTTCGGCCTGTCTATTGTCTTTCTTTTCATCTTTAAATTAGCTTATGCGCTTGTTACGCCGCATGACGAATGGAAGCTTGTGAAAGAAGAAAAGAACGTTGCAGCTGCTATTGGATTTGGCGGAGCAATAATTGGTTTTGCCATTGCCTTAGGTGGCGCTGCATCGAACTCGGTTGCATTGCTTGATTTTGCAGTATGGGCACTAGTTGCCTTAATTGCGCAGTCACTTGCGTTTGCTCTACTGCGTTTTAGCTTTATGCCTAAAATTGCCGAGCGCATTAACAATAATGAAGTATCAGCAGGTGTTATGCTGGCAAGCATGTCAGTTGCGGTTGGCTTGTTAAATGCGGCTTGCATGACCTACTAAGGGGCGCGCTGATGACTGAACTAAAACACAATATCAATGAAGCGCCAAGTAGGCTTAAGCGAAGTAAAAATATTGACTTAACGCGTATGCGTAAAGCGTTTAGCGTTAAACCTATTGCACTAAGCGTAGCCAGCGTCATGTTGAGTGCCTGCGGCGCAGAGCGTGAAGATGCAACTATTTATACTTCACTTGAAGACTGCAAGCAGGACTTCCCAGACGCTATTGAACGCTGCGAAGCGGCTTATCAAACAGCCGTTGAAGAAGCCATGCGCACAAGCCCGCGCTTTAAGTCAGAATACGACTGCGAGTATGAGTTCGGCCCTAACCAATGCCAGTATGTAAACAACAACAGCGGCAGCTTTTTTATGCCGTTTATGGCAGGGTATATGGTGAGCTCACTATTATCGCCTAACCGATATTACTCTCAGCCGCTATATACGTCGTATTCTTATAACTCCCCTTTCCGTTCACGCTGGATTACCGCAGATGGTTATGTGTTTGATGGCGATATTCGAAAACGCAACTATCGCGTGAATAAAGACGTTTACAAGCCTAAACCCACTGTAAACCGCACAATGAAACGCGGCGGCTTTGGCAGTAGCGTTCGCGCGAAGTCATCTTGGGGCAGCAGCGGCCGTAAAGGCGGCTGGGGCGGCTAACTATGTTTAGAATGCCATGCCAGCCAAGAAAGGGCTGGCAGCAGCTGGCTAATGAGTTTGGTTTTCATTTTCATACTATGTATGGCGAGCCTTACTGGGACGAAAGTGCGTATTATCAATTTACTCTCGAACAAATTGAAAAAGACTTAGAAGACCCAACTGCAGAGCTCCATCAAATGTGCCTTGCCGTGGCCGATGAAGTGGTTAACAGTGAATCACTGCTTACACAATTTGGTATTCCTGAAGCACACTGGGACACAGTAAGAAACAGCTGGCTTCAAAGAGATCCCAGCTTATATTCACGCCTTGATTTGGTTTACAACGGAAAAGCGCCGGCAAAACTGTTAGAGAACAATGCAGACACACCGACCAGTTTGTACGAGTCTGGCTTTTGGCAATGGCTGTGGCTTGAACAAAATGTTGATAGTGGGAAGCTTGCTCGCCATGCAGATCAATTCAACAGCTTACAAGAAAAGCTTGTCCACCGTTTTAAAGAGATAGCGCTGCACTATGGTATTAACCAACTGCATATGGCGTGTTGTAAAGATACCGTAGAAGACCGCGGTACTGTGCAATACCTTCAAGACTGCGCAAAAGAAGCAGGGCTTACCGCTGATTTTGTTTATATTGAAGACATTGGCCTTGCTGATACTGGTGTTTTCACCGACCTACAAGATAACCCAATAACCGACTGTTTTAAGCTTTATCCTTGGGAGTTTATGCTTCGTGAGGAGTTTGGCGATGTACTTGACGATGCCAATGTTAGTTGGTTAGAGCCAGCGTGGAAGTCAATTCTGTCTAACAAGGCCTTGTTGCCACAGCTGTGGAAACGCTTCGAAGGCCATCCCAACCTGCTTCCGGCTTACTTTGCAGATGATATCAAAAACAATGCGTTGTCAGGAAAGTGGATTAAAAAACCCCTATTTTCCAGAGAAGGGGCCAATGTGTCGCTCATCGAAAATGGCGTAGAGAGTGAATTAAGTAGCGGCCCGTACGGCGAGGAAGGCTTTATTATTCAGGCATTTGAACCATTGCCTGTTTTTGAAGGTAATCATACACTCATAGGAAGCTGGCTTGTTGATGATATGCCTGCGGGCATTTCCGTAAGGGAGGATAAGTCTGCCATAACGCAGGACTTATCGAGGTATTTGCCGCATATCATCCTGTAGCATCGTTTATCGCAGCATCATTTCTAAAGGCTGTGCATCATATAATATCGCACGTAGTGCCACACGTTTTTGCGGTGCTTTAACTGGTAGTAAAGAGGAAATCGAAATGAAGCCACTCTCTTTTCAAATAAGGGTTTTATTAACATTAGGTGCGTTACTTATTGTTATTGAAGTGGCGAATCTCTTAACAGGTAATGCCCTTAATCAGTTTGGTGTTGTGCCGCGCTCATTGTCGCACTTGCCCTATATTTTTACTGCGCCATTTTTGCATGGCACGCCTACCCATTTAATGGCAAACCTTGTGCCGTTGTTATTGTTTATGTGGTTAACCATGCAATGGGGAAGACGTACTTTTCTGATAGCTACACTCAGTGCCTTGATCATTGGTGGCTTAGGCGTGTGGCTATTCGGGCGAACGGCCACACACATTGGCGCAAGCGGCATGGTGTATGGTTATTTTGGTTTTCTTGTACTCGCCGGTTTTAGAAGCAAAAAAGTCAAATACTTGCTTATTTCGTTATTAGTGGCTGCGCTTTATGGAGGAATGTTAGTTGGTGTACTCCCTACGTCGAAGTTTATTTCCTTTGAATATCACTTATTTGGCTTTATTGGCGGTTTAATTGCCGCATGGCACTGGGCACGATAACTCGTTTCCGTATAATTGAACCCAAGACTTAACATTTAAAGTAACTATGTCAGCAGTACAACAACCTACACAAAAGAACCAAGGCTTTTTTGGTAACCTTGCGTTTAATATTATTATTCCCGTGGTGCTAATGAGCTACGCAAGCTCTGATGAATATTTAGGGCCAGCGTGGAGCATCGTAGCAGCTTTGAGCTTTCCGATAGGCTATGGCTTGTGGGATTTAAAAGCATCAGGAAAAGTAAACGGCTTTTCTATTTTAGGCATAATAAGCGTGCTGTTAACCGGCGGTTTTAGTCTGCTAAAACTTCCCGCGGAATACATCGCAATTAAAGAAGCAGCAATTCCCGGAATAATAGGCATTGCGGTATTGGTCACTCAATATTCCAACAAGCCACTGGTTAAAATGCTTATTCTTAACGACCAAATCATTAATTGGCCGCACCTTAACGCAGTGCTCGATGCAAAAGGCAAGCAACCTGAGTTTAAGAAAAAAGTGGCGGTTAGCTCTTACATTGTTGCAAGCTCGTTTTTCTTATCCTCTGCACTTAACTACATTTTGGCAAAAATGATTCTAGTGAGCGAGCCTGGCACTACCGCCTACACCGAAGAGTTAGGCCGTATGACAGCGCTAAGCTACCCAGTAATTGTTATACCCAGCATGATATTGCTAATTGCAGCACTCTGGTATTTGTTCGCTCAAATAAAGAACATTACTGGCGAAGAGCTAGATAACTTTATAAACCAATAAAAAAGGGCCTAATGGCCCTTTTTTATTGCGCTTACATTTCTTACTGTCTAACTGCTGCAAGTACCGCGTTTCCATCCAAACATAAGTAAACAAAAAGACCGGCAAACACGTATTAGTAATGTTGTTGTAACTTATCGCTTTGTATGTATTTTCTATGCTGCTCATCAATAATTTAGTAAAAACATTTTCAACTGACGCCGCTCCGTTGCTCAACAACATAAACCTTCAGGTTGAACAAGGTCAGTCGGTAAGCATTCAAGGCGCTTCAGGGTGCGGAAAGTCAACGCTTCTGTCTTTAATCGCTGGCTTCGATAATGTTACCAGTGGTTTGATATCAGTAGGTGGTTTGCAAATTACACCAAATGCCACAACGCACGGTCAAACAAATCCCGAGCTAGCAACGCCCAAGCCCATAAAGAAAAGCGCACGTAAAGTGCAAAGCAAAAAAGCGTTAGATAACTTTCGTAAAAACCATTTAGGGATTGTGTTTCAAAGTTACAATTTGTTTGACTGTTTTAACGCGTGGGACAATATCGCTTTTACCGCTCGGCTTAAAGGAAACTACGATAGCGCCTTTCAAAGAACATTAATGCAGCAGCTCAATATTAGCGACCTTGCTAAAAAGCCGTTGAACGACCTGTCTGGCGGCGAGCAACAGCGTTGCGCCATTGCCCGTGCGTTGGTACATCGTCCTTCTCTGGTGTTGGCCGATGAACCAACGGGTAATTTAGATGAGGCCACCAGTGAATTTGTATCAGCGCTGCTGTTTGACATCTGCAAAACAACAAACACCTCACTGATTGTAGTAACGCATAGCAGCGACGTTGCAGCACTTGCAGACAAGCCAATGCATTTACACCAAGGCAAACTTTTAGATGCCAAGCACCAACCTTTACTTTCGGTTTAGTGGGTTAGTTACCCCTTATGCGCGCTTTTAACCTAACGCTTTTTACCTTACTTGCCATGGCCAAAAAGCGGCCGTGGGAACCTTTACTGATCATGTTAGCCATTATGTTGGCTAACGCGGGATTAATTACCGTTTTACTTATAAACGAAGGTGCGTCGCAAGGTGCACTGCTTCAAAGCAATTCATCGGTATTATCAGGGCAAATAATAAAACCTAGCGACGGACAAGAAGGCTTTACCAAAAACGATTATGTAAGGTTACGCAAAGCGGGCTTTACTTCGCTTATTGCCATGGCAGAACGGCAGGTAAATGTTGCCTGTGGTTCAGATACCACTAGCTCAGATTCTGACAGCTTTGATGCCGATACAAAAAGCACGCTTAGGATTGTAGGGGTAGATTATCAACCACTGTTAGGCAGCGCTTTTAGTGAGCTCACGGCATCACTTTTTAACAGCACATCAACAACCAATACCGCACAAAACCAGTTATTGAGCAACGCGGCGCTGATACACCCTATAACGTCAGCCAAGCTGGCTTGCGATGACTTACTTACTATTCGCACTCCTACTATTAGCCCTCCTATTATAAGCACTCTTGCCACTCGCACTAATGAGACACTGCAAAGTCAAAAGCTCAAAAAGGTAGTAACTACTCGCATAGAGCAAGGTATAATGCTGGTAGCAATGAGCCAATTTTACAGTGCTGGCATTACCGAAGAGTCTACTCCACTCTCTGGCTTTGTTTCAGTTCATACGCTAACTGCCGAAGACATTTCGAATATTCAAACACTGTTGGGCAATCAAGTAGTACTACAAAGCACCTCGCAGCAAAACGAAACAGGCTCGCTACCACAAAGCTTTAAATTAAATCTTTGGTCAATGAGCGCCCTGATGGGCGTTGTAGCATTATTTATAGTACTAAATGCTATTAACTTGATGTACCGCACTAGGCTTCCCAACATCGTACGACTTCGCCAGCTGGGTATTGGTCAACGAGAATTGCTAATAGCGTTGTATGCCGAACTTTTATGTTATTGCATAGTGAGTATTCCAGCGGGTATGGCAATAGGTTTTTATGCTGCATCGGCGCTTTCCCCTATTATCAGCGGTACTTTTTCTTCATTGTTTAATGCCGTATTTATAAACCCCGACGTAAATCTGCTTTTCTTGTTTGCCCTTACGTTAAGTATTACTTTTGTTTCGCTGCTTCTTTTTGCGGTGGTGCCAGTTTCACAGTTAACCAATGCGCTCACCCCTAAACGTGTGAAAAGCGTAAGAACGCTCTCAGTAAGAACAGCGTCGCTGTGCACTGCTGCAGCGATCGCCGGATTAATCACGATACAGCAGACAGTGCATAATACGGGTATGGCATTGCTGTTTGTTGCTGCTTTGCTGTTGTTGTGTTGCTCTTTAGTGCTGCTTTGGCTTCCCCTACTTGCTAAAAGCCTTGCTGTTGTTGCCCCCAAATCATGGCCTGTTTTTCATTTTGTAATGGCGAACATGCATTTACTCTCGGGAAAAACAAAACTCGCAGTGTGCGCCTTCTTTATTGCCCTTACCGCTAATATCGGCATGAACACCATGACGGATAGCTTTCGGTCTGCCACTGAACAATGGCTGGACCAACGGCTTTATGCACCTTTTTACCTTTATACTAATCAACCGCTTTCAACAATTTCTCTTCCCAGTAACGCACAAGTAACACCATTACTTCGGGCACAAGGCACGACAACTTTTCAAGGGAAAGAGGTAGACAGAGTTTCTATTAGTAGCTATCCCACTCACGTCTCGGGAAGAGAGGCGCTGGTTGTGGATTTCGCACAGCCCAATGCCTGGAAGCGTTTTGTAGAAGGTCGAGGCGTTTACATTAATCAGCAGCTCGCGTTTGCGTTAGGTATTTCAGTGGGTGAAACCCTGACACTATCGAACGTAACGTATCACCCCCAAAATAATGAAAGCCAAAGTGTGGTAAAAGACAAGGAAAATGTAGATGACATCCAAGGCGCTATCGATGACATTTTCACTTCACCTGTTACATGGACTGTTCTTGGCGTATACCCAGATTACGGCAATTTAAATGGCCAACTTCTAGTGCCGTTGCCGTTTTTTAATCGTGTCGATACAGCAAGTGGTGATGCGCTCTTCTCGGGTGTCATCGCAATCCACAGCAGCTCAGAGTACGAAATCACTGACACCAATACGGTAAATCACTCAGTAAGTGATTCGGAAGGTAGTACGATAAGTCATTCACCGAAAAATACAGTAAGCAATACAGCACATGAAAGCAGCGTTGTAACTAAAAGCGACATTGAAAGCGCTTTAAAACTGAATACAAAAGAAGATGCAGGCCAACTTTTCTCTCAGCAAGAATTAATGGCGCTGTCTTTAAATACATTTGATAAAACGTTTGTACTTACCGATGGCTTAAATATTACCACCTTGCTAGTCGCCGGTATTGCCTTTGCAGTTTCACTTACGGTGCTTACATTAGGGAATGCAGCGCAGCTTTCTGTATTGCGTGCACTGGGTGTTAGTCAGCTAAAAGTAAAAGCAGTATTATTTATTCAATACTTGCTGCTGTGCATAGTAACGGCTCTACTCAGTGTTCCGTGCGGTATTTATCTGGCGTATGTATTTATTAACTTGGTAAATCGCTATGCCTTTAACTGGTCGTATTCGTTAAGTATTAACGTACAAGTTATTGCCACCAGCGTAGGCGTATCGCTATTAATTATCTCGCTAGTGTTACTGCTTCCGTTGGGCAAACTGAAGCCTAAGATAGATTTAAGGCAGGATACTCAGCTATGATTTTCACCTCATGCAGTAAAACGATAATAAGAGTCCGCGAGCGCGTTTTTGAATTGAAATATGTGGCAGGAAAAGCACTAGCCATACTACTAAGTTTGAAGTGGATACAAGTACCTTCTGGCCTTTTATCGGTTGTCGTTCTGCTGATGTCTTGCTCTGAACAAAGCCAATCTAACAACAGCGAAACAAATGTAGGCCCCACCTCATTTTTTGGCAATATGCCTAGCAATAATACTGTGAGTAACGCCGCATCAGTACAGCGCAACACACTGCTTAAACTGCCTGAGGATCATAAAAGCCACCCCGAATTTCAGCTTGAATGGTGGTATCTCACTTTTGTACTTGAAGATGAAAACGAAAATGAATATGGCATGCAGTTTACGCTTTTTCGTTTTAGTGAGGCTTTTGAAGGTGGTTTTGAAGCTGGTTTTGAAGAGCACGACACATCTAACTCGCCCCAACATGCGAGTAGTTGGTCAAATTCACAACAATGGATGGGGCATGCATCACTTCATTCTAAAGACGAGCATTTTTTTGAAGAGCGCTTTGCTGCTGGCGGCGTAGGTAATGCTTATGTAGACACAGCGCCATTTGAAGCAGTTATCGATGACTGGAGCTGGCAAGCTAGCAACACTAACGCCGACTTATTTCCATCATCGTTAAATGTCACATTTCCTCAAGCGGCCTCTAGCAACACTAGTGCGTTTCTTCAACTTACTGCTAACGGCCCCTACATCAAACAAGGTGACAAGGGGTATAGCAAGAAAACCTATGACGAGCGCCTTAGGTCATATTATTACAGTCAACCATTCATTGAAGCGAACGGCACGCTTATAGTTAGTGGTAAGCAGATATCGGTAAGCGGGCTTGGCTGGTTTGATCACGAATGGACAAGTCACCTTGCCAATAGCGAGGCCATGGGCTGGGATTGGTTTTCTCTTCATTTTGATAATGGCGACAAGCTAATGGCGTTTCGGATGCATGCAACGAAAAAAGAAGCAGACGGAAACGTAAGTAATACAAGCGATACAAGCAATGTGTCGGAAGTTTTTACAACGGCTAGTTTTATAAGAAAAGATGGGCGCAAAGAAACACTAAATGGCGATGAAATATCTATTCAGCCTGAAAAAACATCTCTCATTACCTCTAACAACAAGGAGCACAGCGTACCCACGAGTTGGCGAATATCAATTCCTTCAAAAGAAATAAACCTGCTAACGTCGCCATTTAAAAAAGACCAGTGGAACCCTAGTTTATTTCCCTACTACGAAGGCAGAATTGACGTAACTGGTACACACGGTGGCACTGGTTTTATGGAGCTTACCGGTTACTAACCGTTTAAAAAGGCTAGTAAATTGACCAGTTTATTCTCTCACTTAACGATGTAAGTGCTGCAACCCCAAGTTGTGAATTACCTACGCTGTTTAACGCAGGCGAAAATACACAAATAGAAAAACGCCCAGGCACAACGGCAACTATACCACCACCTACACCACTTTTACCTGGCAGCCCTACTTTAAACGCAAAGCTTCCAGCTTCGTCATACATGCCGCTTGTTGCTAAAAGCGCATTAACTTGTTTTGTTTGGTAAGGGCTTAGTACCTGTTCACTGGCACATGATGAAAAACCCGCATTGGCTAAAAAGCTTGTTGACCGCGCCAAGTCTTCGCAACTCATCTCTAGTGCACAGTTATGGAAATAGTTTCGTAGAACATCTTCCACTTCATTGTCGAAATTGCCATACGCCTTCATTAAATAGGCCATGGCAGCATTTCTCGAGCGGTGCTCGTATTCAGATTCTGCCACCACCTTATTGACCACAATATCGCCATTGCAAGATAGCCTTCTTACAAAATCGCGCATAGCTATATGTGGTGATGCGAAACGCGACTGCACCATATCACTCACCACCAAAGCACCGGCGTTAATAAATGGGTTTCTGGGAATACCGTTCTCGTACTCCAGTTGCACCAAAGAGTTAAAAGGTAGCCCTGAAGGCTCGCAACCTACGCGCTCCCACATTTCCTCACCGTAGTGGTTTATAGACAAGACCAGATTGAATACTTTCGAAATACTTTGAATAGAAAACGGTACGCTTGCATCGCCAATAGATGTTATCTGACCTTGTGTATCGCATATGGCAATACCAAACTGCCTTGGATTTACCGAAGCAAGTGCGGGGATATAGTCAGCCACTTTTCCCATGCCAAGCATAGGCTCTACTTCGTCATAGATATCTTGTAGCAAGGTATACATTTCACTATTCATCGTGTAATTCTTATCCTCCCTATAAAGCAAAAGCGCCCGTTAAGGCGCTTTCAACAAACAACACTATTTAAGTATTTATGATTAGTGCTTTTTATCAAGCAAAGTGAATATTTTCTTAGCAATATCAGTGTTATCAATTTGGCCCATAAAGTTTGTGTATCCAGCACCAAATGCAAACACTTCTACATCAACACCGGTATGGCCGCCGGTTGTCCAACCTGTATTGGTTTTGGCGTCAAGAAATGCTTTAACTGCTGTAAAGCGGCTTCTGTCATCTTGATTTGCAACACTGGCAAGGGTGGCTAACTCATCTTCTGTTAGCGACAAGCCCAGCATTGATGCCACATATTCTTCAGGCTTTTCTTCGTTCGGCATTGCCATAGCAATTGTCATCACCGAGGCCTTTAAACCCTTAAGGTGTTCAGGGCTCCAGCGATAATCGCCATTAGCACCAAGAGTTAACCCACCCGTGCTGTGATCGGCAGTTAGAACCACCAATGTGTCAGGATTCTTAGTTACGTAATCGCGCAGATATTCTAGCGTAATGGCAAGGTCGTGCATTTCTGCCATTGCTGATGCAATATCATTTGAATGTCCTGCCCAATCAACCTGACTTGCTTCAACAAGCAAAAAGAAGCCATTGTCGTTTTCTAAATGCTTTATGGCATTTTTAGTAAGATATTGAAGACGGTTTCTCTTTTCATCATCAAGTACAGCAGGCAGTGCCACTGGCGCAAACAAACCCAGTACGTTACTTCCTGCAGGTACATGTTCCAATGTTTCGTACGTGTCTACAAATTGGTAATTGTTATCAGTAAACTGCGCCGCAATATCTCTGTCTTCACGCTTAAAATAAGACGTACCGCCCCCAAGCATTACGTCTGCAACAAACTCACCATTTACGCGAATATCAAAAAAGTCTTCTGCAATGGCATTGTAGTTTTTACGGCTTTCATTATGTGCAATATAAGATGCAGGGGTGGCATGAACAATTTGTGAAGTAACCGCAAGGCCTGTACGCATGCCCTTGCTTTTTGCATAGTGCATTACTGATTTCACTGGCTTTTTATTTACGTCCACACCAATGGCACCGTTATAAGACTTTATGCCGGTAGCGAGTGCAGTCGCCGCAGCGGCCGAATCTGTGACATAGCCTGAAACCTGTGCAGGATAGGTTGACGCATTCCCAACTAAAATGTCATCGAACACTACATTTTCTATTACAGGCGTTGAAGGGTCGTCCATGTAATTGCGATAAGCCGTGGTGTACGCTGGACCCATACCATCAGCAACAACCATAATAATATTTTTTGGTGTATTTATTTCTGGGCTCGCGGCTGCAACGGGGTCACTTTTTGTTGAGCCACAGCCTGCTAAAAACGCAGCCGACGCACAGCTTAACAGCACTGTGCGAAAGAAATTTGTCATCATTTATACTTCCCTGAGTATTTCACTTGTGGGCATAGGTATTTTAAATCTGCCAATTGCAAATATAAACCTGAGTGCCATTACTACAAAAATTTTCGCGTAAGTGTAAAACACACAGCGTTTCACCTCAAAGGTTTAACTAAAATAAACAAGGGTTATTACAAGGAAATTAAGACCAAATGGTCTTATGATAATGGAAGTATAGTGTCCGCAAACGTTCTCTTACTTTTTGGTATCCAAATATTCACGCATTCTTTGCTGCGCTACATCCACTAGCATATCGGGTTGGAACTTTGATATGAAACGATTACACCCTACCTTTTCAACCATGGCATCGTTAAAACTTCCACTGAGTGAAGTATTCAGAGCAATAAAAAGGTCGCTCATGCGCGGGTCACTGCGCACCTCTGCAGTCAATCGGTAGCCATCCATCTCTGGCATCTCCGCGTCGGTGAACATCAACAGTATCTCATCCGATGGGCGTTTACCCTCATCTGCCCATTTTTGAAGTAGTGCCAGCGCTGCGGCACCGTTTTTACGCTCAATAATTGATACGCCTAATTGCTCTAGCGTGTCTTTAATTTGCTTACGGGCGGTGCTTGAGTCGTCCACAATCAGCACTTTCTTACCTACGAAGTGATTCACAATTTCGGTATCCAGCACCTCTTCCGATATTGAGATATCGTAATCGATGATTTCAGCAAGAACTTTCTCAACATCTATTATCTCTACCAGCTCGGTTTTACCTTCAATATTCACCTGAGTGATAGCGGTTAGATAGTTTGATTTACCAATTCCATTTGGGGGGGGCTGTATGTCTCCCCATGATGTATTCACAATGCTTTTCACTTCGCCAATAATAAAGCCCTGCACGCTGCGATTGTATTCAGTAATTATCACATTTTTGGCGAATTCGTCGGCAACCGAACCGCGCATTTTTATTGCTTGGCGAAGATCAATAATAGGAATTGAGCTACCGCGATAGTTCATAACGCCTCGAAGGTTGTA
>ENA-OWNT01002374-OWNT01002374.1-seawater-metagenome-genome-assembly--contig:-NODE-2374-length-19809-cov-7.150365_pt1 | contig 19809 bp, 19 predicted proteins | sample MGYA00238136_ERZ651165 | MGnify/ENA primary metagenome ERZ651165 (study PRJEB26861, sample SAMN08777766) | seawater metagenome | isolation source: coastal seawater | place: USA: Florida | collected...
ACGCTGAGCGTGCCGAAGGCGTAGGGCGCCTTGACCTCGAAGGTGGCGGATTTCAGCCCGGCTTCCTCGGCGTAGGACGTGTCCATGATGGTGGTCGGGTAGCCGTGGCGTTCGGCCCAGCGCAGGTACATGCGCAGCAGCATTTCGGCGAAGTCCGCGGCGTCCACGCCGCCCGCGCCGGCCCGGATGGTCACCACGGCTTCGCGCTCGTCGAACTCGCCGGAGAGCAGCGTGACCACCTCGAGGTCGCCCAGCGCCTTGCGGACGGATTCGAGCTCCGCGGCGGCCTCGCCCATGGAGTCGGCGTCGTCCTCGTCCTGGCCGAGCTCCACGAGGACTTCGAGGTCGTCGATCCGGGCGGCCAGCTTGTTGAGGCGCTCCAGCTCGGACTGCTTGTGCGAGAGCTTCGAGGTGATGACCTGCGCCGCGGCGGGGTCGTCCCACAGATTGGGTTCGCCGGCCCGCTCGCTGAGCTCGGCGATGTCTTCCTTGAGCGCCTCGACGTTCGAGACGTTCTCGATGGACGCATAGGTGGCCCGCAGCGCGCGGATTTCAGCGGGAAAATCAATGTTTGCCATGGTTTTTTAAGCGTACGCTATGTGTCCTAGCCGCCCGACCCTCCAGGTTGCCCTGTCACTTTGGGCTGCCTGAAGGCCTGGTTGGCAGCCTCAGCTGATAGGGCAACACGGGTGATGGGGGCAACTTAGCGGGAGAGGCGGGACCGCGCCGTCGACGTCGCCTCGATCCGGATGCCGTCCGGGACAAGGAAGTTCACCACCGGCGGGTGGACGGCTGCGCTCAGCACCACGACGGCGGTGGCACCGTCCGGGCTGCCCGTGGACGGCGCCACGGTCAGCGCGCTGAAATGACCGAAGGCGCCGTTGCGGTCCAGATAGTCGACTGCGGCGCTGCGCACCCTGGCCCCGCTGAGAACGGCGGACGGCGTGCCCCCGGCGTTGCCCAACTGCCCGAGGGTAAAGCTGTCCGCTGCGGCCACCGAGGCGCCGTCCGCGAGGGAGAGCAGCTTCTTATGTTCGAGGTAGACGCTGGAGGCGGCCGCCACGACGGTTGCCAGAAGCAGGGCAATCACGACGAAGCCGATGCTCAGCACCAGCACCTGGCCCTCCTGCCGGAGGGCCCGGGGCTCGTGTCCGGGGTGCCGGGGGCCTGGGTTGCGGGGGCCTGGGTGGCGGGGGCCCGGGTGGCGGGGGCCCGGGTGGCGGGGGTCCGGGTGGCGGAATGCGACGGCAGGGATTCTCACCGGAACCTGCCCACCAGCTGCGTTGCCGACGCGCTGAGTTGGCTCGCGTTCAGGTGGAGCGCTCCGCTGAAGGGCACGAACGGCAAGGGCACCGTGAGATGGACGGTGACCGTCACCGCCGAGCCGGGCGCCAGGCAGTCCGCAGGTTCGCAGCGCGTGTCGATACTGGCGTTTTCCGCCGGCTGGCCGTAGTCGGCGAGCGCCAGGAGTACGGCTTGCTCGGCGGCGGCCCGGCCGCTTGCCGCGTCCGGTTGGGCAACGTAGACCTTGGCGGCCTGGTCAGCGGCGCCGACCACCGCGAACGAGCCGCCCTGGATCTGGCCCACGGTGATGATGAAGTAGACGAGGGGCACCATCAGCAGCAGGGACAGAAAGACGAACTCGACCACGGCGCTCCCCTGCTGTGCCCGTTCACGGCTGGATGGCGGCATGGCCGTTCACCTCCAGAAGCGCCCTTGGCCCGATGAAGCCGATGACCGGTAACGGTGCGCGGACTGTCACCTCCAGTGTGCGGATGCCCTGGTAGGTCGATTCGCTGGTGGTCACGTCCCGGGCGTACTCGGAGTTGAGCGCGGCCGTGATCAGCTGGACGGTCCGGTCCCTGGCATCGCCGGAATTGCGGTCGGCCAGTGTGCCGTACCTGGCGCCCGAGGCGGCGGCGTCGATCAGCGTGTTTCGGACGTGGAGGATCAAGGTGAGCTGGACGATGGCGAGGAAGAACAGCGTCAGCAAGGAGCCGATCAGCACGAAGTCCACCACGGCGGCGCCGTGCTCACGGCCGTTACCGCGCCCAAGGTCGCTGCCGTGTTCAGGGTCATTGCCGTATTTAAGGTCCGTGCCGTGTTCAAGGTCGCTGGTGTGGCGGGCGTTCGCCTCGCGGGGGCTGCCGTTGTTGCGGCCCCCGCCGGCGCGTGTCACCGGGAACCGCCGGGCCTGCGGGCGCCCTGTACCGCCACCGGCTACTGTCCGACCTTGTCCATGGCCTGGTTGAAGAGCCCCTCCAGCGCCGGACCGGCGAGCGCCAGCAGGGCGGCTACCAGGACTGCCGACATCAGAGTAATCATCACCCAGCCGGGAACGTCTCCTCGCTCGGCAGAGCCCGCTCCCCCTGCAGTGTGATCCCCTGGCTGTGGCCGCCGCGCAGCCGGCCACGTCAACATGCTCAGCGTGCAAGCCACCAACACCACCCGAGTTCCGAAGTTCTTCAAAGTGTCCTCTTTCCTGGTTTTTCTGGTCCCTCTGGATTTCTGGTTTGCGGTCTGCCGGCCTGCCGGTGTTTCGCCCCTCATACGCCGTGATGCTTCTTTGCCCGATCGTTGCGTCGGGCCTGCCGCGGCCGGGTTCGAACGGGCCGGGCCGCGGGGCGTTCCTCCTATCCTGTTCGCTCCTCATATGGCTTTTCTTGGGCCCTTACGTACCAGCCCGACTGTCCCCCTTGCCTGTGCGTCATCGCCATGCCGGCCGGTCCTAGAGTCCGAGACTGATTGCGGCCAGGCCGGGGAAGACAGCGAAGATGACGGTGAGCGGAAGCACGCCGAAGACGAGCGGCACCGCCAAGCCGCTGCGCTACCCTTTCTACATGGAAGCCACAACAGCCATTTATGTGCGGCAAAGCCTCGACAAGACCGGCGAGGAAGCAGCCGTGGAACGCCAGGAAAGCAGCTGCAGGCAGCTCGCAGGCGCCAAGGACTGGACGGTAGCCCAGTTGTACCGCGACAACTCCATCAGCGCCACCAGCGGCCGCACACGCCCCGAGTTCGAGCGCCTCCTAGCTGACATCGAAGCCGGGACAGTGCAGAACGTCATCGTGTGGCACCTCGACCGACTTACTCGATCCATGCGGGACCTGACGCGGGTGATCGAGGCCGGGCAATCCCGGCGGGTAAACATCGCCTCCGTGCACGGCGTGTCCCTCGACCTAGGCGACCCAACGGGTGTCGCCGTCGCCACCATCCTCACCGCAATCGCCGCTATGGAGGTCCAGCACAAAGGGCAGCGGCAGAAAGCCGCCAATCGTCAGCGTGCCACCAAAGGTAACGCCCACTGGGTACGGCGCCCCTTCGGGTACGAACGCACCGGCGACAAAGTGACCGTCGTCCCGAAGGAGGCAGCCGCCTTACGGGAGGCCGCAGATAGGGTTATGGCCGGCGACACCCTTGCCAGCATCGTCCGCGACTTCAACGCGGCAGGCTGGACGTCCACCGTAGGCAAGCCCTGGAACGTCACGTCCCTCCGCCGCGCACTCATAAACCCCCGCACCGCCGGGCGCCGGCTGTACAACGGCGAGGACATGGGCGCCGGGGTATGGGAGCCCATTTTCAGCGAGGATCTTCATCAGGCGTTGGAGCAGAAGCTGACCGATCCGCGGCGGCGGACAGCACCGGACGACCTGAACTCGAAGTACCTGCTATCCGGTATCGCGCACTGCGGGAAGTGCGGGAACAAGATGTTCGCCTCGCCGGTGAACAGCGGCGGCAAGACGTGGATGGTCTATCGCTGCTTCGGCGGCTACTGCACGACCCGGCGCCTGGACTTGGTTGATTTGGTTGTCGAGAACATCGTTATTGGTGTCCTGTCCCGGCCTGATGCAGCCACCCTGTTCTCCGGCGAGGCTGACAGCAGGAAGCTGAGGAGCAAGGCGGCGGAGCTTCGGGACCGGCGCGACGCCCTGGCCGCCCTGCTCGCCGACGGGTTGCTCTCCCCCGCGGCCGTCCGTGAGCAGTCGGGCAGAATCACGAGCGAGCTGCTGTCCGTCGAGAACGCACTGTCAGCCGCGGGGAGTCTCAACCCGGCGGCCAACGTAGTCCACGCCGACGATGTAGGCGCCGCGTGGGCTGCGCTCCCCCTCGGCCACAAGCGGCAGATCATCCGCTCACTCATGGAGGTCACGGTGCTGCCCGCCGGTAAGGGCGTCCGGTTCAAGCCGGAACAGGTACTAACGACCCCGAAATCACAGAAAGGCTGAACCATGAGTCGCAAGGGAATGAGGCCCATGTTGGGCGGAATCGTCGAGCTGAAATGTCAGCATGGCCACACCTTGGGGCGGGTCGCGTCAGGACCCGCCGGGATGCACCAGCCGCTCGACGGTCCGGGCTGGAAAGAACACATCACCGTCGTCACGCAGAAGCCACTTTCCATGCGTTGCCCGAGCTGCGAGGCCGAGGGCCGCAAACCCGATCTCCGTGGCACCTGGGACAAAGTGTGGGCTCTGTGCGAGCAGCTCGAAAATGATTACCAAATCAAAACGCTGACTTATACATTGGGCGGCTAAGCGTTGCTACGCTGGTAAGCAGTAGCCCCCGAGTTCGTGGGGCGGGACAGCCAAGTGGCCCTTACGATCTTGGAGTAAGACCGAGCCCTTCCGGTTTGGTGCAGATTCATGCATCCCGGAAGGGCTTTAGTCTTGTCTACCCAAACACGCATAGCGCGAGCCAAGCTCGCAGCGGCTGCCCGCCACTATCCCAATCAGGACCACGCCGACCTGCAGCGCGAACTGGCGGCCGCCAAGCTGGAAGATCACGTCCGCAAAGTCGTTGAATCCTGGCCACCACTCACCAAAGACCAGCGCGACCGCCTAGCGATTCTGCTGCAGCCAGCCGGCGGTGAGTCCGCATGACTCAAGAAAACAGCCGCCCCTTCCGCGAGGAAGAGACGGCCGCAATCGACACTTTCAGGATACCAGCGCAGACGAACGCCATCGCGGATTCCGGGGACATCCTGGAGAGGGCGCTGGAGCTGCTGCACGACGGGATATCAGTCGTCCCGGTACGCGCCGGCACAAGCAAAGCCCCGTTCGGCCCCTGGAAGAAGTACCAGCAGCGGCTTCCCACAGAGCAGGAGGTGCGCGACTGGTTCACCAACCCCGGGTACGGGTTAGGAGTCGTGACAGGCGCTGTGTCCGGCAACCTCGAAATGACGGAAATCGAGGGCCGGGCGCTCAAGGACCTCGGGGCCGTCCGGGAGCTGGCCGAGGCAAGTGGCCTCCTGGATGTGTGGGACTACGCGACCACGGGATGGCGTGAAGTATCTCCCTCCGGCGGCATCCACTGGTTCTACCGGCTGGACGGGACGGTGGCAGCGAATCATAAAATCGCCTCACGGCCTGCCAATTCTGACGAACTCGCTGATGCTCCGATGGACAAGACCAAGGTCCTGGCTGAAACCCGCGGCGAGGGCGGCTTCGTCGTAATTGCGCCTACGCCCGGCGAGTTCCACGTTGCTGGCCGCCCCTGGGTGCGGGTTCTTGGCGGTGAACTCCGGACCTTGAACCCAGAGCAGCGCAGCACACTTCACGCCCTCCTAGCCACCATGGGCAGCGAGAAAGAACCGCCGGCCGGAGGACCGGCAACGCGACCCACGGTGTTCGGGCAGAGCCAATCGGGCGGCGGATTCGCCGGGACAACACCCGGCGACCACTTCGAGGCTCAGACCAGCTGGCACAAAATACTCACTCCAGCTGGCTGGACACCGCTGTACACGAACGGACGAACAACATACTGGCGGCGGCCCGGCAAGACCGACCCCGGGTTCAGCGCAACCACCGGCCGCGTGGAGGACCGCGACCGGCTGTGGGTGTTCAGCACCAGCACCGATTTTCCCGACAACGAGCCCATCACCAAGTTCCACGCCTATTCGATCCTCCAACACCAGGGAGACCACGCAGCTGCAGCGACCGAGCTACGCCGTCAGGGGTTCGGCCGCCAAGACGTACCCAGCAGTCGAGGAGCCGCCCCGAAGGCCGCAGGCGAAGCCACCGAGCCCCAGCGGACAGTCACCCTCACCAGCGCAGCCAGCATCAAACCCCGGCCGGTGTTCTGGCTCTGGGACGGCCGCCTCGCCCTAGGGACGCTCGGCCTCCTCGCCGGCAGGCAGGGGCTAGGCAAGTCAACCCTCGCCTACTGGCTCGCCGCCCGCGTTACCCGCGGCGATCTCGACGGGGAATTCCGCGGCAACCCCAAAAGCGTTCTCATTTGCGCCACTGAGGATTCCTGGGAACACACCATCGTTCCCCGGCTAATCGCAGCCGGCGCCGACCTCGAACGTATCTACCGGGTCGAAGTCGTCACCGCCGACAACATCCACGTAGGGCTCGCGCTCCCCCGGGACAACCACGCCGTCGAGCGTGCAGCAACCGAGAAGGACGCAGCCCTCATGCTCCTCGACCCCCTCATCTCCCGGCTGGGCGACCTGGACACCCACCGGGACAGCGAAGTCAGGCAAGCCCTGGAACCCCTAGTTGGTGTCGCAACGCGCTCGAACATGGCCGTCCTTGGCCTGATCCACCACAACAAATCCGGCTCGGCAGACCCCCTGCAATCCGTCATGGGCTCCACCGCCTTCTCAGCCGTCGCACGCTCCGTCCACACTGTCATCCCGGACCCCGACGACGACACCGGCGGCCAGCGGCTATTCGGCACCCCGAAAAACAATCTCGGGCGGACGGACTTGCCAACGCTTGCATTCGCAGTCGCGTCCCATGCCGTCCCGACCGAGCAAGGCACGGCCTGGACCGGAGCGATTGCATGGGCAGGCGAACACCCCGGGAGCATCACAGACGCCATGCGTCAATCACGCGATGCCGAAGGAAATGACCGGAGCGCGGCCAAGGAAGCTGCCGACTGGCTCGAAGACTTCCTGACCATGGAGGGCCCCGAGGTCGAAAGCGCCATAGCGAAGCGGAAAGCCAGGGACGCCGGGCACTCCGAATCGGCGGTACATCGGGCAAGGAAAAAGCTGGGAGTCATCGACCGGTCCAGCGGCTATCCGCGGACAACGAAGTGGTCTCTCCCGGTCAAACCGTCAGTCGTTTCACAGTCATGGCAATCCGCTAGGGGAGATGAAACAACTACAACAACTGAAACGACTGAAGAAATGCCAACACAGTCGTTGCAGTCGTCCCAGTCGTTGCAGGACAGCATTGGCTTGCCACAACTGCTGGCACCGCTGGTGGATTCCGAGCCGCTATTCTCCCGCCCCGCCTGCACACAGCACCCGGTGACACCGCGGCCAGACTTCTGCGCCACCTGCAAAGAAGTGAGTCACCGTGGGTAGGCCCGCGTCCGATCCCAACCCGAACACGCCGGAGTGGCTGGACCTCCTGGCCGCCTCTGCCAGCTACACGCCCTGCCGCTCGGGCGGTGAGGAATGGTTTGCCGACGACCCCAAACTGCAACGCCGTGCGGCGCAGCTGTGCACAGGCTGCCCGCTGCTGGAAGCCTGCCGCAACTACGCACTGGCCGCCTACGAACCCAACGGTGTTTGGGGCGGCCTCACGCCCGCCGACCGCAAGCGGCTCCGCCGAGAACGCCGGCGAGCCGCATGACAGGGGAAGGGGGGTCCGGATCGCAACACGACCCCGGACTTCACCGCCGTGGTAGCAATCCCCGTCGCAGCACAGAACGTGCGATACCCCTCGAATGCTCAGAATGCGACCCCCCCTTTAACCAGAGTTACAACCCACGAGAAAAGGACAAAGGAATGACGAATATTCAGAAGTTGGTTGATGTGCACCGGACGGCGCTGGCGATGTTCCGCGCGGCGGCTACTGGCGACGACGAGGGACTAGACATGCTCCGGGCCGTACAGGACCCGGCGGACGCCGAACTGCTTTCGTCCGCCTTGGAACGGGTGGAGGCCGAGGCGTCCAGGGCGGCACGGGCCGTTGGCATGGATGCCTTCTATGACGCCTACTCCGCGGCGATCGACGCGACCGAGGAGCAAATCTTGGGCCGCTGAAAGTTGCCAGCGGTTTTCTCCACATACTTTCCGGCCGTCGCCGAACCTGAAAGGAGGAAGCACGGCACGGCAGGAAAGGATCGGAACGATGGGCATTGTAGAGGAACTTGAGAAGCTGCGCGGCACGGTGAAGACCCTGCGCGCGAAGGCGCTGAACGGATCGCTCACGGATGAGGAAGCGGAAGGCGTCCCGGCTCTGGTGGCACGAATCGAAGCGCTGGACCACATCGTGAAGGCCACAGGTGACGCCAGGGACGCGCTGGCGAGCATCGGCATGGACCCACACAACGCCGGCCAGCAGGTGTCGGCCGGGACCGGCCGCGTCGAGAAGGTGTCCGGCTTCGTCGGCGGGATCATGGAGGCCTTCGAGAAGGCAGCGCCGACTGTCGGCGGCCCGTTCGTCCGCAAGGCCCTGGTCCCGTCAGGCGCAGTCGCCGCCAACTTCACCGGCAGGATCGTGAACGACCCCAAGGCGTCATTCGACGTCCTCAGCGCCGTCACCACAGAGGAAGTCCAAGCACCCTCCGGCACGTACCTCCGGCAGAGTGTGCGGACGAACAACGCGGCGCCCGTTGTGTCCGGAAACCTGAAGCCCATCTCGACCTTCGAGCTGGTGCCGGCGGTTTGGGAAGTCGCGACCATCGCGCACCTGACGAATCCGATTCAGTCGCAGTGGCTCGCGGACTATGCCGGGCTGCAGACGTTTCTCAGCCAGGAACTGGCTTACGGGCTGAACGCTGCAATGGCCGACTTTGTACTCAATGGCGGGCAGAGCGAGAACGGGAATGCACAGACCGGCATCCTGAACACCGCAGGCGTGTCCACGGTGGCCTTCGCGACCAACAAGCTGCTGACCATCCGCAAGGCCCTCGGGCAGCTGGAGGCGGCAGGTGTGACGGCTACGGGCATCCTGATGAACCCGGCGGACTGGGAGGCTGTGGAAACGCTGACCGACACCGCCGGCCGGTTCCTCCTCCCCCAGACCCCGGGGCAGAACGCCGCCCGGACGCTGTGGAACACCCCCGTCACCCTTTCCTCGGGCGTACCTGCCAACACGGCAGTAGTGGGCGATCTGAGGACTGTCGTGGTCCCATTCCGCTCTGGCATGCAGCTCACCTGGAGCGAGGAGACCGTGAACACCGGTACACAGGCATCGCCGGTCTGGAACGACAGCTTCCGCAAGAACCAGCTGGTGTTCCGTGCCGAGGTCCGCATGGGCATCTCAGTGCTGTCCGCCCCATCGCTACGGAAGGCGACACTGGCCTAAGACTCCGTGCCGTCCGCCCTGTCCCTGCGCTACAGGAACTCAAAGCGCATCGATTGCAAGGGCACCGACGGCCAGGCGCCTCGCGACCTCTTCGGCGCCATCAGGTCGCATACCGCACCAAAGTCCGCGTTGGACTACCTCATCGGCGGTGCGGGTTCGAGCGGCTGCAATCCATCAATTTCGGACGGCGCCGACTCGGCGCCCTCCATGATGTTGTCCTGAATCGCGTCGAAGGGATCCACAGGGACTTGCTTGAATGAATCCACTCCTGATTTCGGCAGATAGAGCTTTGAGGGCCACCCGGGCGCATTCGAGCACTCTTTGCACAAGTTTTGGACGTCGGCTGCACTGACTGTGGTGTCTCGGATCTTTCGAAGAGCCTGGTGAACGAGATCCGTGTGCTTCCGGTCAATCGCGAAAATGGGATAATCCCTGCCGCTCCAGACACCCTTGAGATGCCTCGTGTCCATCAGGACAACATCATCTAGATGGTGCTCACTGTTGTTGACACCCGACTCGGTCGCGCACCGGCTCATTGCCCAGGCCACCTCGACGCTCAAGGTGAAGTGCCGGCTGTCGCATGCGCCGAACACCCGGAAGCCCGTGTCGATGCTGGGCCCAAAGTAGTCATAGACGTACTTGGTGTTGTTGCGACGCTGGTGTGCGAGGCGGTTGAGCTCCGCGACGGATTTATCGCTATCTTCGTCGAAGGGATCCCGGGGCACGGATGACTCACTGTCGGGACCGGGGAATGTAGCGACAAATGCGCCACCCTTTGTGGCAAGACCGTTCTTGGCCAGCGTGGTGTCATACTGGTCCATGGCCTCGATCCACACCCTGACGGCGTCGTAAATGTCACGCTCGTGCTCAACAATGCACGTGAAAATGAGTTCGTCCCCCACCGGCTTCCAGAGCTTGAAATCAACTGATGGCCCTCGCTCAGTTGTGACTCCGGCCAGCACTTGGGGAAACTGGCGATAGAAGGCAAGGAATGTATCCTGCCACTTAGCGTTCTGGCGTTGCTTGTACTGCGTAGAACCCACAACGTCGACGGACAGGAACAGTTCTGACCTAGGTCTGTTTGCCGCCATCAGTTAGCTGCCAGCCCCAATACCTGGCAGCGTACGGTGACAGCGGCGGGCGATACGCCGAACCTCTCCGCCAGCTGCCACGTAGCACCGCCAAGGGCCGACCAGGCTGACCGGAATTCCTGCTCTGGCATGAGGAGCGAAGCCGCGAAGACGTTCGCTTGCGTTTCCGCTGTATTCCTAGAGCCACGCTCAAACCGCCGCTCGTCAGTTTGTTCCTGATGAACGTAGTGGAGGAAGTAGTGTCCCAGCTCATGCGCAAGGGTGAACTTGTCTCGCCGAACCGAGGTCGACTCAGGAAGGAAGATGGTGAAGTCACCACGACCATCAACGTGCAGGGATTCGCTTGTGTCCGCGTACACAATCTTCCCGCCGAGCTGCCTAACGAGCGCTGCCATATCCGCGGGCGAGTCGCCGGCGTGGATGTTGTAGTGCTTTCCAACCATTTCCGCATAGTCGCGGATCGCGCCGTATGAGAGCGCGGACGGAGTGGTAGGCATTGGGACCACCTTGTCGTTTCAACTGAGACCGTACTTAAACCCTATCGCTCTGAGGCGCTGAGAACCCGCAGATGTGACACGACGCTCCCAGTGACGGTCGTCACACCAGCATTAAAATGCATCCACCCCATTACTTGTAAGCCGGCTGAATCCACCAGCCTCTGCATTCGGCCATACAGCGCCGATGTCCTGACTCCGGAGCAAGCTCAGCAGGTCCCAATGCGGCTCAGCCGGCAGCAGGAGCGAAAAGGCCTTGACCTCCGCCGGCGTGTACCGTCTGTAATCCAAGATTTGCCCGAGCCCAAGCCGCACGTGGTTCCTCGTGGATTTGGCTTTAGCCTCATAGAGGATGCCGGTAGTTTCGTCGTAGATGTCGCTGTACAAGGGCCTGGTGGACTCAGGTGGGGTGATCTTCCAGCGGGACAATCCGTGCCCTCGGGCAGTCAGCTCTTTTATGAAGTGCTCAACCAAAGCCTGCTCACGTTTTTCGGCACTCGCTGGACCTGAGCCCGTCGTTTCGAACCCTGGAACAAGATGGCGCTCGAGAGGAACCATTTCCGCGACCGCCTGAGACTGCGGGGTCATGGGCGCAGCACTGTAATCCTCGATTCGCTGAAGGGCATCGCCGGCGGGGATCAGGTGGAACACGTAGACCGTGCGCATCACCCCGTCTTCGTCCGCTGCATCCTCCACTGAGTACGGGTGAGCATCATCGAGCACAAATTCCCCGACATATATGCGCTTCTTTGACCGAGACTTTCCAACGTACCCATCCGCTACGAACAACCGGAGGGCCCGGCTGCGGCTCTGATGGTGGAGAATTGCGCCGTTCCCGCCGGTCAGCGTTTGCGGCCCCCGCCGCCCCTCCCCCGTGTATGAAAAAGTGTTGCCATCGGCACTCCACCCGTCGAAGTTATATCCGTAGGTTGTGCCGATTGACGGGTCCGAGTAAATAAGAATGTTGTTCGTCTGCTTTGACGGCTGTATACCTCCCATAGTCGACCCGCCATACAGCTTCGCGAACTCCTTCTTGGTGCCGGCCGCACCAACAGGAGTTACCCAACCGTCCTCGGTTCGCGGTTCCATTTTGTAACCAAACTTGTCCAGCGCACGCGCAATAGCGTCGCTCCCGCCATGGAGCTTTTCGGTAAGCTTTCGACCAAATTGGTTCTCGTACGCTGCCGCGACCAGGGGCTTTGAGTCCAGCTCAACGCTCCCCACGCGCACGATCCACCTATTCGAGCGACGGAAACTGACAGAATGGCCGTCGCTGTATCGGGAAGCAAAGTCACGGCCCGACGCCGCCGCTTCCAACGCCTCATCTATCGCCGCCTGCATTGCAGATGGACTATCAAGTTCGTCAAGCTGGTGCACGCGGTTTCCTGTTCATAAGAGCGGTCTCGAAGGCGACTGAGCCAATGCTACGCGGCGGCAACAGAACAGCTAGTAGCACACCTTGTGCACCATCATCCCGATTTCCTTCTTGCCGGCGGACTCCATGAGTTCCCTCTTGGCGGTGTCCCGGACATCCTGCGCCTGCGCCCGGAGGACGTCAGCGAGGGGCGTTCCGCGCTCCACGGCCACGATCACTCCGTCGACAAAGCGGACCAGGGGCCCCTGATTCGTCCTGGACGAGAACTCCCGCAGGGCTTCAACGAGCGGCTTGCCGGCCCGGGTCTCGGCGAGGACGCGGCTGAATTCCTGAGAGAGCTCGCCCTGGGCGTTGCGGCAGACCCGGTCCAGCGCACCGGTGGCACTTTCGCCGGCGCTGACGGCCAGAGCCATGAGTTCGGCAATACTGGGAAACTCCGCCATCATCCGGGCCTCCCGTTTCTTGATGTGCGCGCCCAGCAGGTAATCCCGGAACAGGAACCCGCCAACGGCGCTCCCCAGGACTGCCACCACTGCGACAAACGGGCTGAAGTGGCCGACGTAGCCGGCGAGCGCCACGACGCTGACGGCCAGGACGAAGCCGCCAGCCGCCCACAAGAGCTGCTCAGCCCGGAAGTCCACCGCCGTCTTGGCACTGCCGGCCCGGGCTAGTCTGCGGTTCAACGCCGTGGAGCCCAGGTTGATTCGGCCCAAGGATCTGACACCGTCGCGGAGCGCAGGGCGGAGGATCCGTTCCAGGGGCCCGAACGGGGTGACATTCCTCGGGGCAGTGCGCAGCAGTCGGGATTCCAGGTTGTGGGTTCTCAACTGCGGACCGATACGTTCGACGAACGTCGTCGGACGCATGAAGGGAAGCCTCACCAGGAACAGCCAAAGTCCGGCACCTAGGATTACCCCGCACACCGTGGCGCCCGCCATCGTCCCCGTCATCGGAGCACCCGCTGTTCTTCCGGCAGCGCACCGATGCGCAACATGATGGCGTAGGAAGCCAGGGAGACAGCAAGGCCGCCCAGCAGCACGGCGGCCCCTGCCGGGGTGTTGTACGCCGTCACGGCCTCCGGACGGCTTGCCAGTAACACCAGGACAATCCAGGGCGCAGCCACGGCCAGGCGTGCGGCGTTGACAGTCCAGGACTGCCTTGCCTCCAGTTCGCTCCTGGTCCGGGCGCTCTCCCGGAGGAATTCTGCGAGGGTGCCCAGCAGCCGCCCGAGATCCGAGCCGCCCACCTCCCGGGTGAGCCGGAGCGCCTCGACGATCCGGTCCGCAACGGGATCGGCAAGGCGTTCCTTGAGCCGGGTCAGCGAGGGATCGAACTGGCCTCCGGAACGGTAGTCGGAGCCGAAGTCCACAAACACGTGCCGAAGCTCCACCGGCCCCTTCTCGCCAAGCTGGATAAGGGCCTCGGGCAGTGACAGGCCGGCCCTGATGGCCGACCGGAGATGATCAACGACGTCGGGCCAGAGCTGGCGGAGGACAGCCGTGCGCTTTCTGGCGCGCCACCGGACCATCGCCATCGGCAGCCAGCCGCCGAACAGGCCAAAGCAACCCGAAATGGGCCAGGACGCTGTCACTGCGAAGAAGGCGAGGGTTGTGAAGGCCCCGATCCCAAGGCACGATGCGAGGAGCCCTGCCGCGCTGACCTTTTCGATGCCTGCCGTCCGCAACAGGTCCTCAATGCGGCTGGTCCGGGGTTTGCGCCGGGCCCTCTCGGGTTGCTCCCACGCGGACCACCAGATCAGCAAGAGTCCGGCCCCGCCCAGCATCCCCAGGAGCGGCGCCATCAGCGCGGCTCCAGCAGCGCCGCGACGTCGAAGCCGGATCGGGCAAACTTTTCCGCGGCGGGCATGGAGTTGGCCTTCGGCTGAAGTTGCCCGTCCGACATCGAGAACACCATGGAGGATTCGATGATGCCGTTTTCCACCCGGCGGCCCAATGACAGGATCTCCGTGACCTGCCGCCGTCCGGTGGCGTGCCTGCTGCAATGGACCACCAGATCAATGCAGGACGCCACGGTGGGAACCACGAAGGCGCTGGAAATGTTGTCGCCGGCGAGCAACGGCAGCGTACAGATCTTCGTCACCGCGTCGTGGGCAGAGTTCGCATGGACGGTGCACATTCCTGGAAGGCCTGAGTTTGTTGAAGGGCTATACAAAGACTACGCTGATGCCCATGACGAAAAAGGCTTTCATTTACTGCAGGATCAGCGAAGATCGAGGCGGGGAAGGCCTGGGAGTAGCACGGCAGTTAGAGGACTGCCGCAAGCTCGCCCTTCAGCTGGGCTTGGAAGTAGTCTCCATATTTACTGACAATGACATAAGTGCATACTCCGGCAAACGCCGCCCGGGCTACCGGACCATGCTCACCAAGCTGCATGAGTGCGACTGGGTGCTGGCTTGGCACAGCGACCGGCTGCACCGCTCCCCCCTGGAGCTGGAGGAGTACATCCAGTTGTGTCAACAGAATGGTGTTCTCACCCACATGGTCAAGGGTGGAGAGTGGGATCTGGCAACCCCGGAGGGGATGCTGCGAGCCGGGCTGTTGGGCCAAGTCGCTCGCTTTGAGTCTGCCCACAAGTCTGAGCGCATCAAACGGAAGATGGAAGAAAAGGCACTCAAAGGTGAGTACTTGGGGGGCGGAAGGCCTTTCGGTTGGGACATCCTGGAGCGGAAGCCGGTTGTCAACCAAGTTGAAGCTGATGCCTTGGCCCGTGCCTGCGCCGCCGTTCTGGCCGGACGCTCCCTAGGTTCTATAATTCGCGAGTGGGACGAAGCGGGGCTTAGGTCCACGATGGGCAACGTGATTGAGTACTCGCAGCTGACCGCCATACTCAAACGTCCGAGGAACGCCGGGATTGCAACACTGCGTGGAGAGCCCGTGGGTCCATCTGAGTTTCCTGCCATCGTGTCGGAGAACGTATGGCGCGCTGTCTGCGGCATTCTGACAGACCCCTCACGGAGACGCTCACAGTCCAACAAGGCTGTTCACCTCTTGACGGGCATCGCACGCTGCCATTGCGGCGAGTTCGTCCGCGCCAACACGGTACACGGACGAAACGGGAAGACCCATAAGGTTTACCGCTGCGTCGTTAAGGGAGCCGGCCACGTCGGCAAAAGGATTGAGTACGTCGACGATGTCGTCAATAAATGGGCTGCCGCATACCGGCATATCGTTGCCCACAGCGCTCAATCAGCGCCCTCGAACTCGGAAGAGATTGCGGCGCTCACCACGGAAGCATCCGCGATGCGTCGGAGGCTCGATGATGCGGCGGCGGAAGCTGCGGATGGAGTCTTGACCATGAGCCAACTCAGGACATTCACCGAACGTCTTCGCAAGAATCTTGAAACTGTGGAGGCTCAGATCACGGAGCTCACCCTCCAAGCAGCAACCCCCACGGTTGGTGCGCAACAGCTCTTCACGGAGATGGCAGGGCCTGTCCGCGCAGAATGGCTCGGCCTCCACATTGATGAACGTCGTGATTTTGTTCGAGCAACTTTTGACATCACACTCCTCCCCCACGGCCAGGGAACTACAAAGGTCTTTCAGCCAGCGACGGTGCAGATCTACCCCAAGGGCTACAAGCCCGGCAAATCGCAAGAGGAACTCCGGGAAATCCGGGCGACGTTTGAGGCGTTGAAGCCCCAGCCTAGGCCTGAATCCTTAACAGGAGCGCGCAGCAGCGTTAGCCTAACCAGCTAAGCGCCAAAGACCTACTAGGGTATCGGTGGAAGTGTCGTTCGGGCCCGCGTCGGCGGGACCATATTTTGGGGAGTTACCTTGGCAAGCCTGTTCGGAAAACACAGTCTCTTGGAGCAGGCAGCTCTTCTCGACACAGCTCTGATGCTTCCAAAGATCCAAATCATCAAAACGTGGTGGCACGACTACCACCACGGTTCCCTCAAGACCGACAAAGAAACGAGTAGGGAGCAACAGTACAACCAAGACGTCTTCATGAGGGTCCTTGGCTACACTGAAAAACCAGCCGCCAACCACACTTTTGAGCCGAAGGCTTCGACGTCGACCGGTCAACTGCCTGACGCAATAGTCGGATGCCTGAGCACGAACTCGGCACTGTCCTCAGTAAATGCCGTCGTCGAATTGAAGGGCGCAAAGGTTGACCTCGACAGGCCCCAGCAGGGGGCCGGCAACCTCAGCCCGGTCCAGCAGGCGTTCAAGTACCGCCCCCAGTATCGCGGCTGTTCGTTCGTTATCGTTTCCAACTTTTATGAGTTCCGGTTGTATCACGACAACCAACTTGACTATGAGCGTTGGACACTGGATGAACTTGTAGACCCGAAGAATGACTACGTTGCCTTCAAGACTTGGTACACGCTGCTTAATGCTGAGAACTTAACAAGCGCTGCCGGGCCGTCCCGCACGGAGAATCTCCTTTCCGACATCCGGATAGAACAGGAGGCAATCGGAAACGAATTTTACAAGGCATACCAAGAGGCCAGGCTTGGTCTGCTCCGAGATATCTGGACGAACAATGCAATCGTGCGTGGCGACATCGACTTGGGCATCGAGAAGGCTCAGAAACTGATCGACCGCCTTGTCTTCACGTGCTTCGCAGAGGACCGGGGGTTGCTGCCGGACGACACGCTCGCCCGTGTCGTAAGTCAGACCAACACGGGTTTTGCTTCGCTCTGGGCAAACCTTCAAGGACTGTTCCACGCCATAGATAAGGGAAACTCACGCCTGAACATCCCCACCGGCTACAACGGTGGACTGTTCAGGCAGGATGCAGAACTCGACGGTCTTGCCATCACAGACGAGGCGCTGCTCCCGCTAGTTAAACTCGGCCAATACGACTTTCGAGAGCAACTGAGCGTTACGGTGCTCGGGCACATCTTCGAACAGTCAATCTCCGACCTGGACGACATTCGTAGCAAGGTAGCGGTAGCCAAGTCTTTGGACCAGGTGACCCTGTCAAAGCGCAAGCGCGACGGAATTTACTACACCCCAGACTATGTAGTCCGCGCCATTGTTGACGCCACGCTCGGAGAGTACCTACGCAATCTGGAGCAGCAGATACTCCGTGACAGTGGATTGAAGTCTGACATCAAGGACAAAACCTACGCATCACGCGAGCAAGATGCCTACCGCCAGTACCAGCAGGCCCTACAAAGTGTCAGCGTTGTAGATCCAGCGTGCGGCAGCGGCGCCTTCTTGGTGCACGTCTACGACTACCTCATGTCAGAGCACGAAAGAGTGGGAGCCATTCTCGGGGACCTGTTCTCTCAGGAGGAACACGTCCGAAGCGTGCTGCGCAACAACATATTCGGCGTTGACCTCAATGCGGAGTCCGTCGAAATCACTAAGCTAAGCCTCTGGCTGAAGTCCGCGACCAAGAACGAGAAACTGACCAGCCTCGATGACAACATCAAGGTAGGAAATAGCCTTGTGTCTGATCCAGCCATAGCCGGGCGGAAAGCCTTCGACTGGCACGCAAGTTTCCCAAGAGTGATGGAGTCCGGCGGCTTCGAGGTGATAGTAGGAAATCCCCCCTACGGCGCCAAAGTGAGCAAGCCGGAGCTGGCGTACCTGCAGATGCACATCAACAACACAGTGCTAGGTCCCTCGCTCTCCGACACATACATTGTCTTCTACGTCTTTTGCATGGGAACCCTCCTACGGTCAGGTGGAAAGCTCGGCTTTATCGCGCCGAACACCTGGTGCCTTACTGAAAGCGCCGCCCCGTTCCGGGAGTACCTACTTCAAGGAGATTTCACCGTGGACGCCATCGTGTCCCACAAGGAGAAGGTCTTCGAAGAAGCAACTGTGGACACCAACAGCGTTGTCGTTACCAAGACCCGAGCCACGACGAAGACGCTGGTAAGGACCCTGACCCAACGCGCAACGGAAACCTTGCATGACAACTTGATCCTACAAAGTTCCTTGGCCAGCAGGGATTTTGTAAACACTGAGATGGTTGAGGAAGACTATGCGCTTGTCAGGCGTATGGAGGCGTGCAGCACTCCGCTGTCTGCTGTCGCCGACGTTAAGAATGGCGTTAAGCCCTACGAGGTCGGGAAGGGTATCCCAAAGCAGACGAAGGAAATACTGGCAGAAAAGCCCTTTACGTCCGTTACCAAACCTGATCACACTTTCGTTCCTTTGATCGGTGGAAGCTCATTCCACCGCTACCAGCTGCGGTGGGAGCAGGACTTCTGGATCAAATATGGGCCCCACTTGGCCGCCCCACGAGACCGCGAAATTTTTGATGCGCGAGAGAAGTTAATTTTCCGACAAACTGGGGACTCACTTATCGGAACCCACATCAGTTCCGGATACATCATGCGAGACAATACCCATATCGTCCTGCCCCGTGCTGATGTAGAAACGAACTTGATGTTCGTGCTTGGGGTAATGAATTCTTTAGCCGCTAATTACTATTACTGGTCTATCAACCCCGAAAAAGGGGAAGGGCTAGCTCAAATAAAGCTATTCCACATCGCGTCAATCCGGATTCCGAAGGCTTCTGAGGACGAGCAGATCGCAGTTGCACTGGCCGTCCTCGACCTTTTGCAACGCAACAGGGTGCTTCGCGCCAAAACCCGTACATTCAGGAGGGTTATTGAGTCAGAATACGCGATCATAAAGCGCCCCACCCTTCTCGACAGGTGGTGGACTTTGGGATTCCAGGACTTGCTGAAAGCCATCGGCACCAGACTTTCACTCCCCCAACGAGCACAGCTTTCCGAATATTTCGAGGAAGCTAAAGACGAAGCCCTTCTTCTACACAGCCAGATCGACAACAGCGAGCTCAAAATTGACAGGATGGTGAATTCTTTATTTGGCTTGAGTGCCGATGATGTGCAACGCATAAAGGACAGGCTGAGTTGAGCGCGACTTTATATCTCACCATATTACTGACGCCACTCCCTGTCGTGTGCACGTAGAATGGAAATTCAAAATGACAAATAGTCATGAAAACTTTCATGTTCAAGCGCTTTTTTTGCATAAAAGATTGCTAGCACAATACCTATCTCCAAACAGCGCTGCCCTCATAAACGACACCTCGCCTGGTGCACTTGGAGATTTAGATGGTACCGACTACCACTACTCCCTGTACGAACGGTACGTTGCTCAGATCTATGCCACGAGGCCGCTTGAACTATCCCTATGGCTCCTCCAAGGTCGGAGCGCTGGCGACAGCGCCCTAGTTACGACTTCCCAGGCTTTCTACTTCAAGAAGGAGAGTGAAGCCCGTCGCTCCTTCCACAACAAGTTGGCGGCCGATCGGACGGTATCGGTACGGGGCGCCTTTTCAATCAGTCGATGCGTCGGGGAAACGGGACAGGATCTGCTCCGGAACCAACGCCGCGTTACGGTGCTGGCCCACGCCGTGGTTACCGAGACAGGAAACGAGCCGGTTATCGAACTAACTCCCCTGTTCATGGGCGTGCTTGTAGAACGAGGGGCCGGCGAAGACAACCCAGTCTTCCTATACGAGGATCGGCGCGAGGTCTACCCTTCCCAGTTGGATGAGTTCTCAAAGGTCGCAGACAGCCCTCGTCCATCAAAGTACGCGCTAGGCGTGATTTCCAAAATGCCGGAAGACGAGAT
>ENA-OWNT01002375-OWNT01002375.1-seawater-metagenome-genome-assembly--contig:-NODE-2375-length-19808-cov-4.316304_pt1 | contig 19808 bp, 13 predicted proteins | sample MGYA00238136_ERZ651165 | MGnify/ENA primary metagenome ERZ651165 (study PRJEB26861, sample SAMN08777766) | seawater metagenome | isolation source: coastal seawater | place: USA: Florida | collected...
CTACACCGATACGCTGGTGGAAGTGACCGGCGCAGAAGCCATGTACGGCCCCAATTCCCGTGCCCGTGGCGCGCGGGAAGTCGTGCTGAAAATCGCCGCCCGCCATGAAGACCGCAAGGCACTGGATATCTTCGCCAAGGAAATTGCCCCGGCGGGCACATCCTTCGCCCAGGGGACCACCGGTTTTGGTGGCGGCCGCCCCAAGGTGCAGCCCGTCGTGCGCCTGTTCAGCTTCCTGGCGAACAAGAGAGACGTGCCCGTGCATGTGCACATAAATGGCGAGAAGCAGCAAATTCAGGTCCCCGCCGGTCAGGTGTTTGACCGTTCGGCGATCCCATCACTGGGGGATCTGGCGGCCGAGGGTGCGGCAGGCGACACCAAAACCGTGCCGCTGCTGGCCATCGCCCATGGCCGGTCCGGCGACAAGGGCATGCATTCCAATATCGGTATCGTCGCCCGCAAACCGGAATATCTGCCATTGATCCGCGAACAACTGACGGCGGAAGCCGTCGCGGAACACATGGTCCACGTATTCGACGACCCGGAAAACCAGAACATCACCCGCTTTGACCTGCCGGGTCTGTACGCCATGAACTTCTTCCTGGAAGAATCTCTTGGCGGCGGCGGTGTTGTCAGCCTGCGCAATGACAATCAGGGCAAGTGCTACGCCCAGATGCTGCTGGACATGCCGGTTGAAGTTCCGGCGGACTGGGATGTCACCCTGCCGCCGATGACTGCATAATTTCGCGATCTGCTGTATCTTCCCCCTTGCGGTTTCAGGATATAACCGCAAGGGCCGGATACAGGATCGAAGGAATTGGTGACATGGTCGGAAAAAACACGAAGGAACCGACCATGACCGAACAGACCTACTGGCGCGCCGTTGAAAACCGGGATCAGAATTTTGATGGCCGGTTTGTTTTTGCCGTTGTCACCACCGGCGTCTATTGCCGCCCAAGTTGCCCATGCCGCCGACCCAAGCAGGAAAACGCCCGTTTTTACGACGTGCCGGCGGCGGCGGAGGCCGACGGATTTCGTCCCTGCAAACGCTGCCGCCCCAACCGGACCGATATCATCGACCCGATGATGGCGGCCATTGAAGACGCCGCCCGGCAGATTGAACGGGCGCTGGCGCAGGGCGAAGACCAGATGCCGGGGCTCGACAGCCTGGCCGAACGGGCGGGGTTCAGTTCCTCCCATTTCCAGCGCTCCTTTTCCAAGGCGCTCGGCATATCCCCCAAACAATATCTGGACGCCCGTCGGCTGATCCGACTGAAACAAGGGCTGAAAGAAGGTGAAGGCGTGACACAGGCTGTTTATGGTGCGGGCTATGGTTCAACCAGCCGTGTATACGGCAAAGCAGACAAGGCACTGGGTATGACGGCAGGCATGTACGCCAAGGGCGCACCGGGCGTGGCAATGAATTACGGCTTCGCGGAAAGCCAGCTGGGCCTGGTGCTGGCCGCCGCGACGGAGCGTGGCGTTTCAGCCGTTTATCTGGGGGATGATACGGACAAGCTGGCCCGGGAACTGGCCATCGAATATCCCGGTGCCATTCTGACAGAAGATTCGCCGGAACTGTCCGACAGCCTGGGTGTTTTGGTCGCCTATCTGAACGACAGAGGGCCGCATCCGGATCTGCCACTGGACGTCAGGGCAACGGCCTTCCAGTGGCGAGTGTGGCAGGAGTTGATGAAGATCCCTTATGGCGAGGTGCTCACTTATGGCCAGATCGCCGAACGGCTGGGCAAACCCACGGCCAGCCGCGCCGTGGGCCGTGCCTGTGGTCTCAATCCCGTATCACTTGCCATCCCCTGTCATCGTGCCGTGGGTTCGGACGGGAAACTGCACGGCTACCGCTGGGGCCTGGACCGGAAACAGGCACTGCTGGACCTGGAAAAGGCTGGCTGCCCCCCCCCGCCAATTGAATTCCGGTTATCCAGAATTGGGAAACCGGATGCGCAATCTAAGCCTTTGACGTGACAGATGACGCGGGCTATCCCTGAGCCTACGAAGTGCTGAGGGACCGCTCGGTCATTTGCCTGCGGGCTCTCCCCCTCGGCCGCTCATCTGAATTGGGAGGAAGTCCATGACAGCCCCTGTCGTATTGGAAAAACGCGGCGCCGTTGGCGTTGTGAAAATCATGAATCCGCCGGTAAATGCCCTCAGCCAGGGTGTCCGTGCCGGCCTGAGCAGCTGTCTGGCCGAGGCCCTGGCCGACGACAGCATCAAGGCCGTGGTCATGGTTGGTGACGGCCGGACCTTCATCGCCGGTGCCGACATCAAGGAATTCGGCAAACCGATGGCTGGCCCGGACCTGAACACTGTCATTGCCGAATGGGAAAACAGTTCCAAACCGACCGTTGCTGCCATTCACGGCACCGCCCTGGGTGGTGGTCTGGAAACCGCGTTTTCCTGCAACTACCGGGTTGCGGTCAAAGAAGCGTTCGTTGGCCTGCCGGAAGTCAAGCTGGGCCTGCTGCCGGGCGGCGGCGGCACGCAGCGCCTGCCCCGCATGATCGGCATCCAGACCGCGCTGCCGCTGCTGATGGAAGGCAAGGAATTGCGTGTCGCGGCGGCGAAAGCACAGGGCATCGTCGACGAGGTCGCTGACACACCGGAGGACCTGATTGCCAAGGCCAAGGCCTGGGCGAAGGCGAATCCCAAGGCGACGCAGCCCTGGGACGACAAGAAGTTCCGCTACCCGGGCGGTGACGCCAAGCATCCGGCCGTGGCACAGATGCTCGCGATCGCGCCGTCGATGCTGCGCGCCAAGACCCACGGCAACTTCCCGGCCACGCTGCACATCATGGCCAGCGTCGTCGAGGGCTCGCTGGTGGACTTCGACAACGCGCTGAAGATCGAGTCGCGCTACTTCGCCGCCTGCGTGGTCTCGCCGGAAGCGAAGAACATGATCACCACGCTGTGGTATCAGCTCAATCACATCAACAAGGGCGGCTCACGACCGGACGGTTTCGAGCGCTCACGCTTTTCCAGGGTCGGCATTCTCGGCGCCGGGATGATGGGCTCCGCCATCGCCTATGTCAGCGCCAGGGCCGGCTTTGACGTCGTGCTCAAGGACGTGTCGCAGGACGGCGCGGACAAGGGCAAGGCGTACTCCGAATCGCTGGTGAAGAAAGCGGTCTCCAAAGGCCGCATGAGCAAGGAGGACGGTGCAGCGCTGCTGGACAAGATCCTCCCCACCGGGGATGTGCAGGACCTCGCCGGCTGCGATCTGATCATCGAGGCCGTGTTCGAGGACCGGGGACTGAAAGCCAAGGTGACGCAGGAGACGGAGGCGGTGATGGACGCGAACGGTGTGTTCGCGTCCAACACCTCCACCCTGCCGATCACCGGGCTGGCCGGACCTTCCCTGCGCCCCGACCGGTTCATCGGCCTGCACTTCTTCTCGCCGGCCGACAAGATGCCGCTGGTGGAGATCATCAAGGGCGAGCAGACCAGCGCCGACACGCTGGCCCGCGCCTTCGACTTCGTCCAGCAGATCAAGAAGACGCCGATCGTCGTCAACGACTCGCGTGGCTTCTACACCTCGCGCGTGTTCTCCACCTACATCATGGAGGGCATCGCCCTGCTGGCGGATGGCGTACATCCGCGACGCATCGAGATGGCCGGGCTGAAGGCCGGCATGCCGGTCGGGCCGCTGGCGCTGCACGACGAGGTCTCGCTGTCGCTGTCACTGCACATCATGGATCAGACCCGCAAGGATCTGGAGGCCGAAGGCAAGCCGCTGCCCGACGCGCCGGCCCATGACCTGATCCGCAAGATGGTCGTGGACCTCGAGCGCCCCGGCAAGAAGGCCGGTCGCGGCTTTTACGACTACCCGGAAGGTGGCAAGAAACACCTGTGGGCCGGCCTGGCCGAACACTGGCCGGTGGCCGCCGAGCAGATTTCGGAAGACGAAATCGTCGAGCGCATGCTGCTGGCTCAGGCCAACGAGACTGTCCGCTGCCTGGAGGAAGGCGTGCTGGAGTCGGTCTGGGACGCCAACATCGGCGCCATCTTCGGCTGGGGCTTCGCCCCGTTCCAGGGTGGACCGCTGCAATACCTGAACGCCTACGGCCTCGACAAGGCGGTGGCGCGGCTGCGCGAGTTCGCCGAGCACTATGGCGAACGGTTCTCGCCCGCGACCCGGCTGGTCGAGATGGCCGAGGCCGGCGAAGCCTTCGAACGCGTGCCGGCATAACGGATTTCCCCTCTTTTCATAGTCTTAGGAGTCAGCAATGTTCCACTCAATCATGATGGGCATGAAGAACGCCGGCATGCTGCCCCGGCTTTCGGACACCGAACGCCAGGCGCTGGAAGCCGGCGATGTCTGGGCCGAGGGCGAGTTCTTCACCGGCAACCCGAACTTCAGAAAGCTGATGAGCGAGGCCTACAACAAGCTCACGCCGGAGGAGCAGGCCTTTCTGGATGGGCCCTGCGAAGAGGTGATCCGGATGTGCGACACCTGGGAGATCTCCCGCACCCGCCAGGTGCCGGACGAGATCTTCGACTACCTCGCCAACAACGGCTTTTTCGCACTGCTGATTCCGAAGAAATACGGCGGCAAGGGTTTTTCGGTGCTGGCCCGCTCGACCATCATGGCCAAGCTGCAGGCCGCCGGCGGCGCCGTCGCGGCCATCGTCGTGATTCCGAATTCGCTGGGGGCGGCCGAGCTGACGGAAAAGTACGGCACCCAGGAGCAGAAGGAGCACTACCTGCCGCGTCTGGCCAAGGGCGAATACATCCCCTGCTTCGGCCTGACCGAACTGACCGCGGGCTCCGACGCCGCATCGATCAAGGCCGATGGCGTCGTGTTCCGCGACGAGGACGGCCATCTCAAGGCGCGGATGAGCTTCGCCAAGCGCTACATCACGCTGGCGCCCATCGCCAACCTGATCTCGCTGGCCGTGCGCCTGCGCGACCCGGAGAACCTGCTCGGCAAGGGCGAGGACCTCGGCATCACGGTCATGCTGCTGCACAAGGGCATGGACGGGCTGTCCATCGGCAAGCGCCATGACCCCATGGGCGTGAGCTTCCACAACGGACCGATCTACGGCGAAAACGTCGTCGCCCCGCTGGCCAACACCATCGGCGGCATCGACTATGTCGGCAAGGGCTGGAAGATGCTGATGGAATCGCTGGCCGGCGGCCGCGCGATCTCCCTGCCCGCCTCCGCCGTCGGCGGCGCACGCATGCTGGCCTCGGTGACCGGGGCCTATTCCATGGTTCGCGAGCAGTTCAACATGCCCATCGGCCTGATGGAGGGCCCGCAGGCCAAGGTCGCGCGACTGGCCGGCCTGCAATATCTGATGGAAGCCGCGCGGGTGTATTCCTGCTCGGCCGTGGATGCCGGCCACGAACCGCCGGTGGTCTCCGCCATCCTCAAGCAAAATCTCACCGAGCTGATGCGCGAGCTGTCCATCGACGCGATGGACGTGATGGCCGGCGCCGCGATCCAGCGTGGCCCGAACAACATCGTCTCCGACGCCTACATCGCCGCACCGATCAACATCACCGTGGAAGGCGCGAACATCCTGACCCGCACGCTAATCATCTACGGCCAGGGCGCGAACCGCTCGCATCCCTACGCCCGCAGGCTGGTCGAGTCGGTGGAGGCGGAGGACACGGATAGCTTCCGCAGCGCCCTGCTCGGCTGGGTCGGCGGCATGGTCGTCAACGTCGGCCGCAGCATCACCCGCTACCTGACCCGCGGCTGGACCGCCGGCTCGCCGGTATCGGGCGAAACCGCGACCTACTACCGCCGCCTGGGCTGGGCCTCGACCCGCTTCGCCCTGCTGTCCGACCTGGCGATGATCTTCATGGGCGCCAAGCTCAAGGCCAAGGGCAACTTCACCGGCCGGCTGGCCGATGTACTGTCCTGGATCTTCCTGTGCACCGCGACGCTGCGTCGCTTTGAGGCCGAGGGCCGGCGCGCCGAAGACCTGCCGATGGTCCACTACGCGCTGAACTACGGCCTCAAGCAGATCCAGGACGGCTTCGAAGGCATTTACGCCAACTTCGAGGCACCGGTCGTGGGCTGGTGGTTCAAGTCCGTCGGCGGCTGGCTGCTGCGGCTGAACCCCATCGGCAAGGGCGTGAGCGACGAGCTGCTCGCCCCGACGGCCGCGGTCGTGCAGACCTGCGACGAGCGCCTGAAGCATCAGCAGGAAGGTCTGTTCGTGCCCACCGACACCACGCGCGGCGCCGGACGGCTTTATCACGCCTTCCGCCTGCTGCACGAGGTACGCCCGGTACACGCCAAGATCATCGCCGCGGTCAAGGCGAAGACGTTGCCCAAGGGCCATCCCGCAGACCTGATCGATCTCGCGCTGGAGAAGAATGTGATCAACGCTGGCGAGGCCGAACAGGCCCGGACCGCGCGCCGGGTGCAGCTCGAATCCTGGGGCGTGGACGAGTTCACGCCGGAGGACTATGTCCGCATCGGCTCGTCCACCGACGTCACCGAAGGATTCATCGGCAAGGAAGCACCTCGGCCCAAGCTGGTGGCCTCCGGCCAGGCCTGATCCACCGACCATCCGGGCATTGACGCCAAGCCCCGGTCTGCGCGAGCAGGCCGGGGCTTTTTGCTGCCCGGACAATGCTCCCACGTTCCCATTCAGGCCACGGTTCGTTACGCTCGACAACCCTCAGTCAGTCGGGACAAGCAATGAAACGCGGAGCATGGATTGCCATCGGTCTCGGGGTTGTCGCCCTGATCGCCATCCTCGTGCTGGTGCAGTTCGGCGCCAAGCTGAGCAAGGCCGAGCCCCAGGAGGAAACGGTCGCCGAAGCCCCGCCTCCGAAACCGCCTGAGCCGAGATACCCGATCGAGGCGCCCGAGCCTCCCGCCGACGAATCAACGGACGATACGGCCGATCAGGAGGACGTGGCGGCACCGGAACCCACGCCGCTACCGACGCTGGATGACAGCGACGCGCCGTTTCGCGCGGCCATCGACGAGGCCGCCGGACCAAGCGCGGTCGAGCGCTTTCTCGTCCCGGATTCGGTCATCCGCAAGGCCGTTGTCAGCGTCGACAACCTGGACAGCGACCCGGTGTCGCGCCGCTTCCGCCCGGTGATCGATGTCGATGGCGATGTCCCGGTCATCCGCAGCGGCGACTCGATCCGGCTCGCCCCGTCCAACTACGAGCGCTACAAGCCATGGGTCACCGGGTTCGTCAGCATGCCGCCCGCCACGCTGGTCGACACTTACTCCCGCTATTACCCGCTGTTTCAGGAGAGCTACGAGGACCTGGGTTATCCGGACGGCTACTTCAATGACCGGCTGATCCAGATCATCGACCACCTGCTGGCAACGCCCAGCGTCGACGGCCCGATCTTCCTCAAGCAGCCGAAAGTGTTCTACGAGTTTGCCGACCCGAAGCTGGAGCGTCTGTCCTGGGGGCAGAAGGCATTGATCCGCATGGGTCCGGAGAATGCCGCGGCGGTGAAGAAGCAGCTGCGCGCGATTCGCGACGAACTGCTCTCGCGGGCGAGCGGGGACTGACGCGCGACCGCGGGCGGCCTGCGCTCAGGCCGCCACTTCGGCCAGCAATTCGTCGCTGGCGCCCCTGGCCTCCAGCGCGGCACGCAACTCGTCGCGCCACTGAGCGCTTGCGTCTTCGAGCACGGCGGTGATGCGGGCCCGGCTTTCCGGCGACATCAACATCACCGCATCCGCCAGCAACGGCCACAGCCCCTCGTCCCCGGCCACGGAGAACGCGCTGCGGATCACCTCGTCGGACTGCATCGCGATCAGATCCGCCATGCGGCCCCTGAGCTCCGCCGACGTGCCGTCCACCATGGCCAGCGCCTGTGGCCATAGCGCCTCGGCCTGCGCCGCGACCAGTGTCGCGCCCAGACGCTCGTCGTCCATCGCAGAGATGATGCCTTCCAGGCGCACCTTGCTCTCGATATAGAAACCGATGCGCAGCAGGTCCGATGGCTCGTCGATGGCATCCATGACCGCGGCGACGACATCGTCGTCCAGCGCATCGGCGAACTGGGCCATGACAATGTGCTCGCGATTGCGCCGCAGCTCGCGGGCGACATCGACCACCAGCGCCGTGGGCATCGCGCGGATAATCGGACCGCTACGCCCGGGATCCAGCGACAGGCAAACCCGCGCCAGAAACGGCACCGGCAGCTTTTCCGACAGGGCCAGCGCCTGCTTGGGGTCCATTTCGCTGGCCACTCGGCCGGCCAGCGTCTCACCGATGAACTTCTGCGTGAACTGCGCGGACAGGCCGGTGGGGAGCAGCCGCGTCGCACCCGCCAGCTTGGAGAACAGGCCGCGGTGACGACCGAACAGCGCGTTGGCCGCAACGCTGCGCGCAAGCCGCAGTTCCTCTTCGGAGCACTGACTCAACGCGCCCAGATCGGACGCCTCGCAGCCCAACAGTCTGGCGAGCTTGATGCGCTCCGCCTGTTGCAACAGCGCGCTCATCGCTCGAACAGCTTCTTGACGGGCCCGCGCAGCAGCCTGGGCATGGCGTCGAGCATGCCGTCCATGGCCTCCTTCAGTTCGCGCGCCTGGTGGGTCTGCGCAGCCTTGAGCAAGGTCGCCAGCTCGTCCGCCGCGGGAGCGTCGAGTTCGGTCAGCCGCTGGATATCCGCGTCAGCCACCGACGCCGCGGCCAGCGTGTTTCGGGTCTCTTGTCTCATTGCTTCGGAGGGGCGTGCGGCCCCGCGGTATGTCGATCAGAAGTTGAATACGGCATAAAGGTTGTAGAAGTCCCGGTCCTGTTCGAGGTTGTGGACGCCTCCGCCCATGTACCACTGATACGTGGCGCCCAGGGACAGGCTCTGGCCGATCTTGAACAGGTTGTTGAACGTCAGCGCCTTGCGCCGTTCGGTGAAATTCAGGATCGGTGTCGGCGTCTGTCCCTGCACGTCGTGGAACCACAGGAACTGCGGTTCATAGGTCACGCCGCGAAGAATCTCGTTGTAGGTCAGGCGCAGCAGGGCCCGGTAGCCCCACGCGAAGTCGGTGGGCAGGCCGGTTGTCTGCTGAGTCGGGTTCAGGCTGAGCGTCCGGTCAACGCCGTCGGGCGCGGTCCCGGTGCCATCGGCGCCGTAGCTGGGATGGGTGAAATCACCGGTGCCCTGGAACGGCAGTTCCTGCGGGTCCGGCATGTCGTGCTGGTACCAGAATCCACCCTCCAGCAGGAACAGCACCGAATCGGCGCCGAACGGATTGTTCGACCAGATCCGCAGGCCGGCGAGCGAGAGCTGCGTCGCATCGACCCGCTCGTAACCCCGAACGTAGTCGCCGGCCCCCACGGTGATGCCACGATACGCGGACAGATAGTCCGGAACCGCGGAGCGGCCGCTCGGAATCGTCAACCCGACATCGGGCAACGGGATGGGCAAGGGAACACCGAGAATGGCCTCGATCGAGTCCAGCGAGATCGGGATGTCCTGTTCCGGGAAGGCGGGCTGGAGACCGGCGAAGATCACGTCGGTCAGATGCACCTGCACCGGCAAATTCCGGCGGTGGGACAGCTCACCCGAGAACGCCCAGTTTCCGACGTTCGTATTGAACGACAGGCCGAACATGTCGATGTCTTCCGGGTATTCGACCTGGATATCGAGCGTGTCGATGGGCAACGGTTCGTTGTCGGGATTGTCGGTCGCGGACAGGATGCCGTTGAACGTCAGGCCGCAAGCGGCGGCGGCGAGGAGGATGTTGTCGGGATCGGCGGCACCCCGCAGGCAGGACTCGTCGGTGGCGTAGACGCTCACGAGCGGGAGGCGGCTGTGGTAGCGAAGGTAGTAGAAGCCGAATTCGGTTCCGTTGTTGATGTTCGACGCGAAATACGACAACCGCATGCCGAACTGCCCCTGGTCGCGCGCCTCGCGCTCCGGGCGCACCGCCGCCGTGCGATTCGAGCTGGAGATCAATCCGGCGCCGGTTGCCGGCGGGACGTACTGCTCGTCCGGATCGTCATTGAACTGGCCCAGCGTAATCATCGCGTAGTCGGTGCCGCCAATCAGGTCATTGGTCGACAGAAAGCTGCCGGGCGGCTGGATGCGCACCGGAACGAACTCGAACTGGTAGACGAACTCCGCCGCCAGGCTGTCGGTCAGCGCCGTCTGGAACACCGCCATGCCGGCTGGCTGGTTGACCTGCCCCAGTTCGAAACCGGGAAAGCCCGCGATCGTCGCGTCCAGCGGGTTGAGTTCGTTGACGCTGTTGAACAGGGTCAGCGTGGCCTCGCCCCAGGGTACGACCTGGCGACCGATCTGCACGGAGACCTCGCGGTCGAACAGGTTGAAGTAGCGCTGCACGTACAACTCGCGCAGCTCGATGTCCGACGCGAAGTCACGCTCGACATAGGCCGGCCGGGGCACCGATGCCTCCTGCCAGCGATCATCCAGGTGGGTTTCATCGAAATCGACGTTCTCGGGATCGTAGAAGGCCAGCGCGGACGCCCGGAACTTGAAACCGCCCCAGTAGGCGGTCAGCTCGGGCGTGGCGTAGGTGGTCGCCGAAACGATGTCGCCCTTGTCGTAGTTGATGTTGCCATCGTCGAGGTTGACCCCCGAGAACAGGCCGGGCGCGTCGACCAGGCGCTGGTTGGGGGCGGCGTCACCGGCGAATGACATGCAGTCATCGGCCTCGCACAGCGTGGGATCGTTCGCGAGCTTGGAGATCAGCCCCGGGTCGCGCTCCTGCGCGCGCCAGACCAGACCCGTGGTCAACCGCGTATTGATGTCGAACTCGACCGGACCGATTTCTCCGGTCACCGCGTGCGCCACGCCACCGCTGCATACCAGGGTGAACAACACCAGCCTTCTCAGCATTCTCTCCTCCAACTTCGTCCGCATCCCTGTGGTCACGATGGTGTAGTCGACGGACAAGTACGCTGCCTGTCCGCTCAAGCCGTTAATATTGGCGCCCATGATGGACGAACCGCAATGGCTGAGCCGACACGAGTAGAAGTGTGGATACGCCAATCGACAATCCCAGCTACCACGACTCCAACGCGCTGACGCGTCAGGTGTACCTGGCCATGGAGCGCGCCGGCATCGATGCCGAGGCGTTCATGGCGGAGCTGGGCCTGAGTCCCGAGGCGATCGAACAACGGGATCGGCGCACCCTGCACGAACGCATCCCCCAGTTCTGGGAGCGGCTGGAAGAGGAGACCGGTGACACCAACATCGGCCTGCATGTCGGTCGGTACCTGCCCACCTTCGGCGGCGAGGTGCTGGAGTACCTGTTCCTGTCGAGCATGACCTTCGGCGAGGGTCTGGATCGTGCGCTGCGCTACCAGGCCCTGCTGTCCGGCGCCGCGATGGGCAGTCTGTCGGTCGACGGTGACGAGGCATTGCTGACCATCGATTCCGCGGTGCCCGCGGTCAACGCCAACCGCCACCTGTACGAGTGCCTGACCCAGGGCGTTGTCGGGTTCTTCAAGAGCGTGACGGACGGTGACTTCGCGCCATGCCAGGTGAGCTTCGTGGCTGGCGCGCCGGCGTCGACCGCCGAAGCCGAGGGACTGTTTCGCTGTAATCTCGTGTACGGCGCCGACCACAACGGCATCCGCTTCGATGCCGCGGTGCTGCAGCGCCCCTCGCCACATGCGGAACCCAGGCTCGTGGAGCTGCATGAACGCGTCGCCGAAGACCGCCTCAAGGAACTCAACGCCACCGACTTCGTCATCGCGGCGCGGCGCGCCATCGCACGCGAACTGGAGCGCGGCACGCCCAGCCTGGCGCAGGTCGCCGAGCGACTGAACGTCCCGCAGCGCGAACTGCGCAGTCGGCTCGCCGCGGCGGACACCAGCTTCAACAAGGAACTGGACCGGTACCGGGAGCGGCTGGCCTGCCGCCTGCTCTATCGCACGAACCAATCCATCGATGAGATTGTCTACCTCACCGGATTTTCCGAACCCAGCACGTTCTACCGTGCGTTCCGCCGCTGGCGTGATGAAACACCCATTCAGTACCGGCAGCGGATGCGCCAGCGCACCAAGTCGTCGGATCGAACTGGCTGACCGGAACGACAGGAAAGATTGGCCATCCGCGCCATAACGTTTACAGTCATCGCTGTTATCTTAGTCCGCGCATGCCACCCGTAGCATGCCGCCAACAAAGTCACATGGAGGAGCCATGCGCAGATTGTCTGCTCTGGCCGCAATCGCGGTCTCATTTCCCGTGCTCGCCGGCGTCAGCGCCGACGAAGCGGCGAAGCTCGGCAACGAACTCACCCCGGTCGGGGCCGTCCGGGCCGGTAATGAAGCCGGCACGATTCCCGTGTGGATGGGCAAGGAGCTGTTTTCGCAGGACATCCAGGATCTGACGCGCGACGAGCTGGAAAAGTGGCGCAAGGACTCCCCGAAGAAGATCGAGGATCTGGTCTTCAACGAAATCGAGCGCAACGCCAGCAAGTTCGACAAGAACCCGCTGGAGTCCACGCTCACCATCACCAAGGCCAACTACAAGCAGCATGCGGACAAGCTGACGGTGGGCCACCAGAAAATGTTCGAGCTCTACGACGACTACAAGATGATCGTCTATCCGAGCGTCCGCACCGCCTTCTTCCCCGACGAGATCTACGCCGCGACCAAGAAGAACGCCACGGACGCCACGCTGGAAGGCACCGATGCGGTCAAGAACGCCAAGCTCGGTTTCCCCTTCCCGATTCCCAAGCAGGGCGCGGAAGTGATCTGGAACCACAAGACCAAGTTCCGTGGTTCGGCGGTCAAGCGCTTCAACAACCAGGCTATCGTCGCCCAGGACGGGGATTTCAAGATCTCCAAGCTGGTCGAGGACGTGAAGTTCAAGTACGCCAACCTCAATGACCAGAGCGATGATTCGAACAAGCTCATCGCCTACTACCTCCAGGAGGTCGTGTCGCCGCCGCGCGTGGCCGGTCAGGTGACGCTGGTGCATGAAACCGCCGACCAGTCCTCCGGTGGCCGCAACGCCTGGCTATACGATCCGGGCATCGGGCGCACGCGCCGCGCACCGAACGTCGGCTACGACAATCCATCGCTGGGTTCGGACGGCGAGCAGTTCAATGACCAGATCGACGTGTTCAACGGTGCGCTGGACCGCTACACCTGGAAGCTGATCGGCAAGAAGGAGATGTACATCCCGTACAACTCCGGTCAGATGAACAGCCCGCTGCTCTCCTACGAGGACATCCTCGGCAAGGGCCATATCAATCAGGACTACGCGCGCTACGAACTGCATCGCGTGTGGGTGGTGGAAGCCACGCTGCGTGACGGTCAGCGCCATCAGTTCAAGAAGCGCGTGTTCTACGTCGATGAGGATTCCTATTCCATCGCCGTGGTCGATTGCTATGACAACCGCGATCAGCTGTGGAAGCTGCAGGAAGCACACCTGACGACCTTCCCGTTCGTGCCCACCACCTCGGGCTCGCCGGAACTGATCTACGACCTGCAGACCGGACGCTACTTCGCCACGGCGATGACCAACGAGGACCAGATCTCGGACTTCGACGTCAGCTACGAAGATCGCATGTTCCTCCCGCAGGGGCTGGCTCGCGTCGCCGGACGCCGCTGATGACATCGCGTGCGCTGACGGCGTCGCTGCTCGCCGGTTGCCTCGCCACGGCCAACGTGGCGGCGGCAACCGAGTCCGACGCCAAGGACGATCCGCGCATGGAACCCGCCGAGATGATGGAGCTGGCCGACCAGCGCATTCTCGTCGGGCTGACCGAGGTGGCCGATGGCTACCTCGCCGTCGGCATGCGGGGACACATTCTCCGCTCCACCGACGGCAAAGCCTGGACGCAGGTGGCCAGCCCGGTCCGCTCGATGCTGGTGACGCTGGATTTTCCGACCGACAGCACCGGCTATATCGGCGGGCATGATGGCGTGATCCTGAAGTCGTCGGACGGCGGCCAGGAATGGACGCTGCAGCATTTCGACAACGCACCCCAGCGGCCGGCGATCATCTACGACCTGATGTTCGAGGACGAGGAAACAGGGTTCGCCGTGGGCAGCTACGGGCTGATTCTCCGGACCAGCGATGGCGGCGAGAACTGGACGCCGGTGGAAACCGATCTCGAGTTCCTCGGATTCCACAACAGCCAGATCGTCCGGATCAGCGACGAGATGATGCTGATCGTCGGCGAGAAGGGTTTGGCAGCCCGGTCCTCCGATGACGGTCAGACCTGGGAGATGCTGGTCTCGCCCTACACCGGTTCCTTCTTCGGGGCGATCCCCGACGGCCAGGGTGGAGCACTGATCTACGGCATGCGCGGGCGCCTGTACCGGATCGCCGATGTCAGCGCCGTCGAAACGCAGAGCCCGATGGATTACGACCCGTTCATGGCGGCCAATGTCGACGACCCGCAGGTCCTGGCCGAGATGGGCTGGGAATATCTGGAAACACCGACCAGCGAATCGTTCTTCGGAGCCACCGCGATGCCCGACGGCAGCGTGACCCTCGTCGGCAACGCCGGCCTGATCATGACCGGCAATCCGGACAGCCGGAGCTGGTCGGTTCAGACGAACCCGAATGGCGACAGCCTCGCCGGCGTGCTGCCCGTCAACGGCGAGCTGCTGACGGTCGGACGTCAGGGCGTGGAGTGGCACTGATCCACCCACGCTGACCACCATCCCGCGATCGCGGCTCGGGGGAGTCGCTTCGCGCCAAGGACAGGGGCGCTCCGCGCCCCGCAGGGAGACGAACCTATGGCCTCGGAAGGCTCTTCGCTCACCAATTCGCCCGTCGCCCGGGCGATTCTCAATGTCGTCGAACCGCTGGTGTTCGGTCGCCCGGCCATCACGCTGTTCGTGCTGGTCGCGCTGACGCTGTTCTTCGGCTACCACGCCGCGCGCATCCAGCCCGACGCCGGGTACGAGAAGACCATACCGATGGAGCACCCCTACATGGGTGCGTTCCAGGAGTACTACAGCGAGTTCGGCGGCGCGAACCTCGTGCTCGTCTCGCTGATGCAGAAGGAAGGCGAGATCTACAACGAAGCGTTCCTGACCACGCTGAAGAAGGTCACGGACGACATTTTCTTCCTGCCGAATATCGACCGGCCACGGGTGATGAGCCTGTTCACGCCCAACGTGCGTTTCGTCGAGATCACCGAACAGGGCTTCGAGGGCGGCGACGTGATCCCCTCCGACTACAGACCGTCGGAGGACATGTTCCGCACCATCAAGTCCAACGTGAGCAAGGCCCAGGTGATCGGGCGCCTGGTGTCCGAGGACGAACGGGGCGCCATGGTGGTGTCCGAACTGCTGGAAGTCGATCCACAAACCGGCAAGCAGGTCGACTACACCCACGTCGCCAACCTGCTGGAGACGATCCGCGGACGGATCGAAAGCCCGACCGTGTGGGAGTTCCGTCTGCGCGAGGCCAGCGGCGACATGGAGGCCGGCACCGTCGTGGGCCGAGCCTACACGGAACCCGGCAAGCTGGACCGCTGGTTCGGCGAGCAGACCGTCACCCTGCCCCAGACATCGGGTGAAACCGAAACCGCCACGTTCAAGAACAGCGACCTGGACATCGTGGCGCTGGACAATCCGGAGTACAACCCGAACATCACGGTACACATCGTCGGTTTCGCCAAGGTGGTCGGCGACATCACCGACGCGACGCTGGAGGTGGTCGGTTTCTTCGGCCTGGCGCTGGTCATGACCTCGCTGCTGCTGTGGATTTACACCGGCTCGCTGAAGATGGCGTTCCTGCCGATGGGCTGCTCCGTCGTCGCCGTCATCTGGGAATTCGGCCTGCTGTCGCTGTTCGGCCTGGGCCTGGACCCCTTCGCGATTCTCGTGCCCTTCCTGGTCCTGGCGGTGTCGGTGTCGCATGGCGTCCAGTACGTCAACGCCTGGGTCGGCGAAGTCAGTTCGGGTCGAAGCAGCTTTGATGCGTCGCTAGAAACCTTCCGCCGTCTCGCGATCCCCGGCACGGTGGCGCTGATCACCGACGTGGCCGGCTTCGCCACCATCGCGCTGATCAACATCCAGATCATCCAGGAAATGAGCGCCAACGCGGCGTTCGGCGTCGCCGCCATCATCATCACCAACAAGGTGCTGATGCCGGCCTGGCTGACGTACATGCGTGTTGGTGATCTGGATGCCTTCGAACGCAAGCAGCAGGTGCGCGAGAACCTGCTGGCGCCGATGTGGAAATTCGTCGCCAAGATCACCCGGCCGATACCGTCACTGTGCGCCATCGGCGTCGCCGTGCTGCTGCTGGGCTGGGCGTTCTACATGTATCCCAAGCTGCAGGTCGGCGACGCGCTGGAAGGCACGCCGGAGCTGCGACCGGACTCGCGCTTCAACCAGGACGCCCGGACCATCGGCCACAACTTCTCGATCGGCATCGACATTCTCAAGGTCATCGCCGAGACCGAGGCGGACGGCTGCGTGGATTTCAATGTCGTCGAGGAAATCGACCGCTTCGCCTGGCGCATGGACAACGTCGAGGGCGTGGCCTCCACGCTGTCGGTGCTGGACTACGCGAAAATGGTCTACCGCGGCCTGAACGAGGCCCGGCTGTCCGCCGAGGTCCTACCCCGCAATCAGTTCTCGCTGGCGCAGTCCACCGCCCTGGTCCCGACCACGTCCGGATTGCTCAATGGCGACTGCTCGGCCATGGCGATCTTCATCTTCACCGAGGATCACCGCGCCGAAACCATCAGCCGCATCGTCGACGCGGTGAAGCAGTACGAGGAGGAAACCTCGGACACTGACCGGGTCAGCTTCCGCCTCGCAACGGGCAATGTCGGCGTCATGGCCGCGACCAACGAAGTCGTGGAAGAACAGGAGTTGATGGTCGTGTTCTGGGTCTACGTGGTCGTGATCGGCTTCATCTGGCTGTCGTTCCGCAACCTGTCCTCCGTGCTGTCGATCGTGCTCCCGCTGTCGCTGGTGTCGATGATGGCCTACGGCGTCATGGCCTATCTCGGCATCGGCCTGAAGGTCGCCACCCTGCCCGTCGTCGCGTTGGCGGTCGGGATCGGCGTGGACTACGGCATCTACATCTACGCGACGCTGGAGGAAGGGGTAAAGAACGGCAAGCCGATCGAGCAGGCGTTGTACGAGACGCTGGGCAAGACCGGCAAGGCCGTCGTCTTCACCGGCATCGCTCTCGGCCTGTCGGTGGCCACCTGGCTGTTCTCCCAGCTCCAGTTCCAGGCCGACATGGGCATCCTGCTGGTATTCATGTTCACCGCGAACATGTTTGGCGCGATTCTGCTGCTACCGGCAATCGCCCGTTTCACCATGCGCCAGCCTGCCGGCAGCTGATGGTCCTGTTCCCCCCGCGTCGGCCTCGCCGACGCGGGGGGATGGGCCTACAATCGAGCGCATGACCGCGCTCTACGACTGCGGCGCCTTCACCCACGATGGCCGTCGCCTCGCCTATGAACTGATCGGCCCCCGTGATGGCTCGCCGGTGCTGCTGATGCACGGCATCCTGATGGACTCGATGCTGAATCGCGACCTGGCATCCGCCCTGGCCGACGCCGGGTATCGCGTGGCGCTGCTCGACCTGCTGGGTCACGGCCGCAGCGAAAAACCCGATCGCGCGGAGGAACTGCGCATCGATGCCTTCGGCGATCAGGCCGTTGCCCTGCTTGATCATCTCGGATGGTCCCGCGCGGTGGTCGGCGGCGTGTCCCTGGGCGCGATCACGGCACTGCACGCGGCGGTGCGGGCACCGGAACGTGTCACCGGGCTGTTTCTGGAGATGCCGGTGATGGAACGCGCCGCTCCGGCGGCCGCGCTGATGCTGGTCCCTTTGCTGGTCGGTGTGCGCTACGGCGCCCGCCCGTGGCGTCTCTGGGCACGCATGCTGCGACGGCTGCCCACGCCCAGACGCGGCATCTGGCAAAGCCTGCTCAACACGATTTCACAGGACCCCGATGTCATGGCCGCCATCATCCATGGCGTGCTCGTCGGCCCTGTCGTGCCACCGTTGCGCGATCGCATCCGCCTGGCGGCACCGGCACTGGTCATCGGCCATGCCGGCGACTGGCTGCACAATCTCCAGGACGCCCGCGCACTGGCCCGCGAACTGCCCAACGCCGAACTCGTCGTCGCCCGTTCCCCGTTCGAGCTGCGCACACGCCCGACACGCCTGCTGCCCGACATCCTGCGCTTCCTGCAACGCACGCAGCGCGAGGCGGACCAAGCCACGCCATCGCTGGCATGACGGTCGTCCGCAACGCATTCCTCCAGACCGCGGAGGATGGTGGCGTCTGTCGCGTCACACGGATTCGATCCCCGAAGGCGGAGCGGGACCAGCCGGTCGTGCTGCTGCCCGGCATGTTCACCAGTCGACGGTTCTGGCTGTCCGACAAGGACATCGGCCTGGCGGCCTATCTCGCCGAACAAGGCTTCGACAGCTGGATCATCGAGCGGCGCGGAATCGGGGATGTTGATCCACAGGCCCGTGCCGGTGCCGACGAGCACGTCCGGCTGGACCTGCCCTTGCTCGCGGACCGCATCCTCCGCGAAACCGGCCAGGCGCCGTTCTGGCTGGGCCACTCCTTCGGAGGCCAGCTGGCGGCCAAGGCAGCCAACGAGACCGTCCCCGCCGACGCGGTCGCCGGCCTGATCCTGATCGCGACGCAGACGGAGCGCGGCAAGCGCTGGCTGGTCCCACCACTGTCCACCGCGGTCACCACCATGACCCGCCTGCTGGGACGCGTACCGGCCCGACTGGCCGGTCTGGGACCGGAGGACGAACCCGCCGCCGCGGTACTGGACTCCGTCGCGTGGACGGTCGATGCCCGCAAGACCGGCGGGTGGCCGGCAAGGCTCGCGACGCTGGAAACTCCGGTGCTCGCCGTTGCCTCGTCACACGACACCGTCGACCCGGCGGACGGCTGCCGTCATCTGTTCGATCAGATCGGATCGACCGACAAGACCTGGTGGCTGCTGGAACCCGGTGCGGACATGCCCGCGACCTTCGACCATCCCGGCATCGTCGTCAGCAAACCGGCCCGGACCCATGTCTGGCCCGGGCTGGCTCATTGGATGCAGAGTCGCTCGGAGCCGGCGACATCCGTCGCCTGAGCGATGGATGCGGCCGGCGCGACCGAGATCAGGCGGCCGGCTTGATCGAGCCTTCCAGGTACAGCGTTGAACGCTGCGGATTGGTCAGCAGATAGGTCTGCACACCGTCGTCGACACGGCTCAGCAGTTCGGGCTGCCCCGGCAGGAACAACGGTCGCTTGAAGGCCACATCCAGCGAACAGGCCTGCTCGATCGTCTCGCCCCCGCAACGGGCCACGCAACTGGCGAAAGACCACATCCCGTGCGCGATCGCGCGCTTGAAACCGAACAGCTTGGCCGCCAGCGGATGCATGTGGATCGGATTCACGTCACCGGCCACGAGACCGTAGCGACGGCCGATGTTTCCGGGGGCCTTCCACTGGTCGACCACGGCGTAGTCATCCCAGACCGGCGGCTGCCAGCCCTTGCCACTGCCGCCACCGGACTTTTTCGGGTCGCGGATCAGGTTGGTGCTGGTGCTTTCCCACACGCACTGTTCATCCGTGTCGAGAATCCGGGTCTGCAAGTCGAACTCCAGACCCTTGTCCACCGGACGATGCCCTTCCACGACGACATGCACGCCCAGCGGCTCGTTCTGATGCAGGCTGCGGTGCTGATGCACGACGTTGCGCATGTGCACGGCGCCCAGAAGCTTCAGCGGAAACGCCTCATGGGTCAGCACGGCCATGTGCAGCGGTGCCGCCATGATGTGCGGAAACGTGACGGGCAGCAGGCCGTTGGCCTCGAAGCCGCACAGCTTGCGGTACCGGTTGACCGCTCCGGTCGATGCCGGAGCAGGCGCCAGATGCG
>ENA-OWNT01002376-OWNT01002376.1-seawater-metagenome-genome-assembly--contig:-NODE-2376-length-19788-cov-4.491908_pt1 | contig 19788 bp, 10 predicted proteins | sample MGYA00238136_ERZ651165 | MGnify/ENA primary metagenome ERZ651165 (study PRJEB26861, sample SAMN08777766) | seawater metagenome | isolation source: coastal seawater | place: USA: Florida | collected...
CGTCGTCGTTGTCGTTGGTGTGCTGTTGTGCTGCTTATTGGTTGTTGGTTGTTGGTTGTTGGTTGTTGCTTGTTGTGCAATGATGATGAGGTGATGAGGTGATGAGGTGATGAGGTGATGAGGTGATGAGGTGATGAGGTGAGTGTGTGGTGATGTCTATATATCTCCCTATCGGTTGTGTGATCTGTGTTTGCTCTGTCTTTCTGTGTTGTGTGACTTTGCTGGCGCTGTAGCCGGTAGTTGCCGTTGCTGTTGCCGTCGCCGTTGCTGTTGCTGTTGCCGTCGCCGTCGCCGTCGCCGTCGCCGTCGCCGTCGCCGTTGCCGTTGCCGTTGCCGTTGTGGTCGTGGCTGTGGTTGCGGTTGTGGACGCAGTCGTCGTTGTAGTTTGTTGTCGTGGTTGTCGTCGGTGACTTCATTTTTGGCCGACAGGAATGTGGTGCGTACAATTTTTTTTCGAAGTCCCGCTGGGACATAATGAACATGTCCAGTTCCTAGCCACAACAACGACCGAAAGGAACGTGTTGGGTTTGAGCCCAAGATGTCCGTGTCTGGGGTTGTGAAAGGTTTACTTCAGAAGTACTTGGGCAAGTATATCAAAGGACTGGGTGAAGATGGGCTGTCGTTGGGGTGGTCTGCCACGGAACTATCCGATTTGGAGCTGCAGGAAAGCCTCTTCGATGACATGGGCTTGCCGATGGTCCTCAAAACGGGCTTTGTTGGGAAGTTGAAGCTTGTCATTCCTTGGACGCAGTTGGCGACGCTGTCCTCGTCAACAAGGATCGTAGTTGAGCTGAGCGACATTTACGCTGTGGCTGTTGCAAAAGCCGACGTCAAGTATGACGCCGAGGAGGAGGCCCGCAAGCAGCAAAGCGCCAAGGACAAGCTGGTCAAAGCCTTTGAAGCGCAGAGGGAAAAAGCCATCAAGGAGGCTGAAGAGGCTTCGAAGGCGGGTGGAAAGGCTGGCTTTGTCAACAACCTGATTCGTAAACTCCTCGAAAATCTGCAAGTTACGATCAGCCGAGTGCACATTTGCCTCATTGACAACTCGTCGGTCCCTGGACGTAGTTTCACTGTTGGTCTCTACCTCGGAGAGCTAAAGCTCTTGTCCGTGAAGAAGGCTGACTCCGACGCGCACGTAGCCGAATCAAGTGGGCTCAGTTTCATGAAGCGGGCGTCTTTGAAGGACTTGGCGGTGTACATCAATGTCGCCCCAAAACGGTCGCGTGGATCCCCCAGAGAACCAAACGCTCTTTTGACAGCGTCCACAACTGACCAAGTAAAATCGATTTTGGTGGCTCGAATGGACCCGAAGCGCACAGATTGCACTTACGTTGTGAGGCCCACTGGTTTTGACATGGCGCTGGTTTTCAACAGCAAGGCTTCTAGTACGGTCCCGCAAATACAAGTGAATTTGAACCTTGATATTCTAGCTCTGGAGCTGGCGAAGGCTCAGTACAGCTGCGTGATGGGATTGTTGGATACGATGTCGCATTATCAACTATATGCACGGTACCGCAGCTTCAAACCGCCGGCCTTGAAAACAGCTAGGCCAAAAGGCCAAAGTAAGTGCATTGCTTGGTGGGTGTACGCATGCGACTGCGTGCGCTCTGACGTGCGGCTCCGGGCCAAGCGTCGCTCCTGGACCCGGCTGATAATGCTGGCGCACAAGCGGCGTGAATACGTGGATCTTTTCTTCCAAGCCCTCGTCAGCCCCAAAAGTAAAGAACTAAAGCAAGCTGTTGCGAAAATCGAGGAAGCGCTGGAAGTCGAAGAAATAATCCACTTCCGAAAGCTTGCATACTCCAAGTACGATGCAAGCCCAGAGGCCGCACGCGCAAAACAAAGCTATGCCAGGCGTGCTCTCGGAACTGTGGCGTCTTGGATCCCGACGTTTGGCTTTGGAAGTACAAAAGCTGCATCGAAGGAAGACGAAGATTGGAGCAAGGCGATGGAGGAGATCCAAAAGTCGCAGGTAACCGAGGACTATCAACTCAAGCACGCTGAAGACATTGGAATGCAATTGCAATTGAAACTGCCGCAAATTTTGGTGGCGCTCGTGGACCATACTGATGATCGGTGTCCCATAGTAACTGTGTCGATAGATGATTTAGACTTCCAGCTGCTTCAGAGACAAAAGTTCCTCGCTCTGCGGCTGTGAGTATGCTTGGTGATGATGAATTTCTGACAACGGACCGCATTCACCCTGGTGTGCAATTGTTGTACAGGCATGCGATGGACTTGCAAGTAACAGATCACGTAACCGCTGGAACGCAGTTTCCGAAAATTGTATCCCGGATGGATGACAGTGATGAAGATGCGCAAGAGCCACTGCTTGGAGTGCAAATGGCCATGCCCCCTCTCGATAACTCGTCTAGTCTGTCGTTGCGCTTGAGAGGACGGCCTCTCCGGGTTGTTGCCAATCTACCGTTTTTGCTCGGACTTTCAGATTTCTTCGCCGTCCAGCCAGTAAACCTGCACGCCCTTGAAGACGCCATGATTAATGCTCTCGGCAATGCTCGTCAGCAGAGCTCGGCGGCAATTGCCGATGCTCTTGACGCTCACAAGTCTCTTGATATTGACATCAAGTGGCTTGCTCCAAAAATTCTTCTTCCAGCTGATTGCACATCCGCATCCAGTTTCATGGCTGTGGTCGACCTTGGGCATCTTAAACTGAACAGTGCTGAGTCGAGAACTGCGAGTCAGATCTTGGATGGCGCTCCACCAGGCGCAGCCAATTCCTCTGGAGCTCTAGCTGCCAGTGTGGCAAGCAGCACGGCAGATATTGGACCTTCGGAGACCCATTACGATCAATTATTGGTGTCGTTACAGGATGTGAAGCTACTGTTGGCACAGCACGGACATTCGGCGAGATGGACCGACGTGGGTGTGCAACAGAAAGCCCACTTGTGCTTGCTGGAACCTGTTGACATCGATGTGGGATTGTTTTTCTGCATTGGAGGAACTGTGAATGATAATGATGCCAATATGCTTCTCGATGTTCACCTGCATCCAGTTACTATTGCCGCTACAACAACCAAAATTCGTCAATTGTTGTTTCTGGCTGACTCCGTTAGTAAGAGCATGCAACCCCCACCAACTGCAACGAAACAGCAGAAAAGGCAAACAACCAATCGTCACTTTGTTCCATCTGCACCAAAACCGAAACCGGCTGCTGGACATGGTGTCGATGCAGGCGAGTCAGCCGACTTTGCGAAACACTACAAGGTGCCACAAGAGGTAGGGCAAGCCAACAGCAGAAAGGCCATGCGAGACATCGAAGCTCGGCGTTTCAACTCAAAGTTCGGCTGGGTAGAGGACGATATTGTGCTGGCCAATCGCAGCACGTCACTCGCAGCAATCGCTCGAATTGATGGCTTCACTCTCGCCTTCGCTCGTGACACTTGTGACCAAGCAGCAGCGTCGTTCATGGATGGGTATGACATCGAGCCGGTGTTGAATATATCCGTGCTGAACTTGACAGCGACTTACACGCAGAAGACTTTTGCGAAGAACGTCACTGCAAGACTGGGTTCCTTCTTCGTTGAAGATTGTTTGTTGAGTCAAGCTCGAGGGAAAAAATCATTTATTTTGAATGCCGCAGACACAAATGAATGCCTGGCAGACATCACCGGCACATCGGACGGACCTAGTGATCCGTTGATGGACGTATCCCTGCAGATGGTGGATCCCTTAGATTCGAATTACCTGAATGTCCCTGCGGATATGGTGTTAGACGTGTCCTTTCGAGCGCTGACAATTGTGCTGAACCAAGAGCCGCTTGCCCGAGTTATTTTGGTGTTTGCCAAGCTGGCAGAGGAAATGTCCTCAAAATCAAGTCCACAAACCACTTCGCAAGCAACAGAAAGCCCCGCCGCACCAAACGAAGAGGCAGCATCAGTCCCCGACGCCGCCCAGCAGCCAGAGAAGAAAGAACTCAACCCTTGGGCGAAGTTTCACTGCAACATTGTTGTTTCAGCTTCGTTGAAGTCCATCGGTGTGGTCCTTAACTCCAAGTCCACGCCAGTACTGTCGCTCTCTTTGGATGGGTTCGGAGCAGACGTGTCGATGTGTGCGTCTCGCATGGATGTTGCTGCGTGGCTGACGTCAATAAAGGTAGTCGATTTGACTCTCCGTGATGATCATGCTTATCGAACAATATTGGCGCCAATGTTTGTGGAGCAGTCTCATGCTCCAGTGCATGCGCCGAGAGGCAATGTTGCCGCAGCTCCTGGGTATCTGGCCTCCAGAATGGCGGGCCGTCCCGTCAACGCACCTTTTGTCCCAAGATTCCTTGCCGTTGGTCTGACAATGTTCGATGAAACGTGCCCACATTACCAAGGTTACAGTTTGGATGTAACATGTGATGTGGCAACCCTCCGATGTGTTGTATTATTTCGTTATATCGATGAGGTCAGCAGATACTTCTTGGAGGGTGAACTCATGCAGGCCCTCGAGCAAAACAAAAACTCGGCCGTTGTGCAGTCCGCCACTGAGAGTGCCGCTGCATACTCAGAGCAATTGAGCGAAGCAGCAAACAAAGGTGCCTCCGCAGCTTACAATGCCACACTAGGCGTAGACGAACAGGCCTCCACCGACAGAGTGGCATTGACGAAACAAGAGCCCGTGCTGTCTTCCGCCGAGAGCACTGTTAAACCTCCATCATCGTCTCTGCCACGTCTACGAGTTGTTGTGGCAAGTCAAGTGATTGTTGTGCCAATTGCGACCGAGTCACGCGAGCACGTTGAATTGCGGATGGCACAAATCACCGTGTGCAATGTTCTGGAACGGGACTTAGTCGTGGAGGCTCAGGTTGATGCTGGTACAGGACAGCCTGCCGGCGACCTAGAAGTCGGCAACAATGAACAACGTGTACAAGATGCACAGGCGCTGAGTTCGCTGAAATCTCTTATCGGGTTATCTGCATCACGACCATCAGCTTCATCCAGCGTCACAGACGACGACGACGACTTCGAAAGCGTTGTTTCAAATGGCACTCTCGACACAGATGCAGACTATGTCGACGCTGCGAGTACGGTCTCTGGTGCAGACTACGCCAACTTTGCCGACTTTGACGATGTCGATTTTGCAGCCGATATCGATGATATTGATGCGGCTCGTTGTGCCCTATACCGACAATTTGAACGCGTTGGGCGCGATCTGGCAAAGTTGCAGATTGATTTCGACGGTTTCAGCATCATTACGGGGATGAAAGATCCCAGGACATCCACGGACGGGAATCCGACGTTGTTGCGCAACTTCGTCCTCGCGAAAACGGGTCTGAAAGTCAACGTCGATACAACGTCACCCATGTCTGTGGATGTTGATCTTACGCGTGTCGACGTTGCAATTTCGCCACAACAGTTAGCGTGTTGCCTAGGAATATTATCTCACAATCTGACAGAAAAGGGCAAATTGACTTACGACGAGCTTCAAATTGAAGAGCGTCTCAACAACGATGTTGACGATCAAAACGCCCCCACACAAACCAAGTCGTTGGAGAACACAAAGCGTGACAGTGCCAAACTGTCGCAGTCGCAAGCAAAGCGCGACCCTCCTTCAACTCCTCAAAAGCAGCTTGTGTCAGGGGGTGGGTCCAAGGACGATGAAAGTTCGTGGGTCATTAGGCCAACTCTCTCAGTTGATGTGCGCCTAAGAGGGTTTGCCTTTGAGCTAGTTACCAAACTGGATCGCAGTGATGACGGTGTTGACGATTTGCCCAGTAGCCGAGGCTCCACCACAAACTCTGCTTCGCGGAAGAAAGATGAAGACACTCTTCACGAATCATCATTGGCCCGCCTATCTTGCGGAAATATTCTCGTGATGTTTGCCATGTACAACACAGGAGGTGTGTCCACCGGAATGAAACTCAACTTGTCACTGGCTCACATCACTTTGGAGGACACACGACAGCAGTCAGCGAATCTAGAACAGTGCTACAAAAAGCTGTTGGAAATTCGGAGTCACAATATGCCGTACGCGTTCACAATGACATTCTCACAAGGAAAAGTCCTCCATGGCTCGTCAGTCAAAAAGTATCGTGAACGAACGGGGGTTGATGGTCTCGATTTTGATATGCGTGTGAATTTGTTTCTGGCTGGGATCAGATTAGTTGCGCTGGAGCATGCATTTGCACTGCTCAATTATGTCAACGTTCTTCAACGTGCGGTGGAGCCCGATGCAGGTGAAAGTGCGGAAATTGTTCCCACGCCATCAAGTTCAGACACATCAAATTCAGATGTGGGCTCATCTGTGCCACAGGACGGGTCAGCGGAAGTTCAGTCGAACGATAATTCAAGTGATGATGACGCTCAGACGACTGAGCCAAGCAAATCGCCGTCAATTTATGTGAATGTTCACATTCACAAGCCAACAATATTTCTCTTGCAAGACCTGTCATATGATAACCCAACCGCCCTCGCTCTCTCCGCTGACCTTAAGCTGGCATGTTCTATTTTGGGGCCAGGGAGTGGGCCTGAGAGCGGAACTCATGTCAAGTTGTTGTTGCAGAATGTACGCTGCCACCGCAGCAGCGTGAAGCAATATGTGCAGCCTGATCCTCATGACCTTGACTTGTTGCAACCCCTACAAGGGACACTCGTACGTGCCTGTCACAAGCGTCTCTCACCTGTTGGTTTTTTGTGTGCATTGTTTCACGAGCCCATCTGATTGCAGGCTGTGAAGCTCCAGCAACTGTCCGACATATCCCGTAAAGAAGAGTCTCAGTACATGAAAATGTTGGGTCCGAAGGACTCGGTGTGTGCCGTAAACGTAGCGTTTTCCGCTCTTGCAATTCGAATTGGCTTCGACGATTCCCTTTTGATTTCGAGGGCGTTGGCCTGTCTAACGAAAGCACAAGAAGCTGCGGCTGGCGAAATTGGTGCCGACGACGCTTCCACGAACAGTGACAACGACGCAGAAGACTCAGCGGATGCGGACAGTGGCGCTGTCACCAGCGCCGCTGCATCATCCAAAATGCTGATCATTGCTAATGTGAATATCCCGATAGTGGTAGTCGACCTGATAAATGATCTAGGACGTCGCCAGCTGCCCTTGTTGCAGCTCAGGATTCGCAAATTCGCTGTTGGTGTCAAAATGGTGGAAGATTACATCGACGCTGATGTCCTGCTGGCTATGAGTGCTGTCTACTACAATGAGAAACTCACCGTTTGGGAGCCGATGCTTGAACCATGGGGCTGTGTTGTTCTTTTCAACAAAGAGCCCAACACTACGAAGGACGAGGTCCTCAGAATAAATGATACCAGAACAACAATTTCTGTCACAGCCGAACAACGTTTGGACCTCAATTTGACTGTCGAACTTGTGCAGCTTCTCATGGAGAACATGGTATGTTGATGATCTCCCTCCCAATTATTTTTGTGCGTTTGTGTCCCTAATGTTGTGCACCTTTTATGCATACTGCCAGGCCTTGATATCCAAGGTTGACTTCCATGGAGCTGAGGAAGACGATCCTGAAGATGCCAGTCTTTCTAACTTCTACATCGAGATTGAGAACAGTCTTGGCCTCGAGGTGCAAGTGAACGAACAGTTAAACAAGGCTCCCTCGTCTCCCAAGCCAACCAAGGGGCTTATCGAAAAACTCGATAGTCGTCACGGGACATCAACGACACCGTCTTCATGGATCACACTACCTTCGTCCGCAAGTCACCAACTTCGATTGCCGTCGAATTTAAGTGCTCCAAAACTGGGACAAAATGACTTGCACCTTCCCTCGAAGCGACTTGTGAACATCAAAGTGGACAAGGCGTGGGCGCCGTGCGCTGTAAACGTTGACCGCGTCGGAATCAGTCGCTATAGCTTGGGCACCAAGTGCGTTCGGCTACACTTGACTTATTTCGACTTGTCTTGTGGTAGAGCACAGAAGCTTGCAAGTATCGGCAGTAAAAGTGGGGGTGGGGGCAGCAAGGAGCCTGACGCTGCACCGATCAGTTCGCGCGACTACACCATGCAGTACAACTTGTTTTTTGGCAAGTTTAATGCCTGTATCTTCGAAGTTCAACTTCTAGATAGCCAACGGGAACCTTTATCGCAACCTCAGCGCAAAACAGTGAGGAGACCCGGTGCAACAGAGGAAAAGGGGACAGCGCCGCAACGCAAAAATGGATCTAAAAAAGTTGTAGTTGGGAACCCAGACCCTTATCTCGATATCGAAATGGACGTTGACTTCACAGTTCAAAATGTTAACACTGACGTTGTTCGAATTCGTGTGTTCCAGTGTCGTGCTGATGCGGGTGGAGGCATGGGAGGGATCCTTGGTGATATTGCTGGGGCCATTGAAAATATCGGGACGAACAAGCCCTTCTCCGTGTTGGAAGTGCCTCTGAAACGTTTGCTACCCAACCGAACAAGCAAGAGTGGAATTGGAAAAGCACAAACGTTTGTGGTGTCGCGTGCAACCAAGAAAGATGAACCAGTCATGGTCGGTGATGATGATGCCGAGACTCTTGGCAGCCTGACCATGGATGCACGCAAGAGCTCATTTGAATTCATGTCAAAACATATGAGTACTATCGGCCAGTCGTCGACACAAGCCGATCACCATGTAGCAAAAAAAAACGAAGACTCATCTGTCGCTGAGTTTGCTCCTACTAGTGATTTTGTATGTGAAGTACGCATCCGCTCAGGCCGTAAAGTTCTAGAGGTTCGCTCCGGCGTCAAAGTACTCAACCACTGCGCGATGAACATTGAACTTGAATTCAAAGATGCTGCGGCAACTGCGGCCGGGCCAGCAAATCGGAAGACTTTGTGTCCTGGTTCAGAGTTGTGTGTCCCTCTACATCTGCTCAAGGATTCTGGATCCATCGCTTTGAGACCCGTGAAGCGTCAGCGCAGTGTTGATGCCAATGGCGGTCGAGATTGTTTCGCATTTTCAAAGGCGCAGAGTCTCGTAGTGTTTCTGGCTAGCGCCACGCATCGGGAATACAGGTTTTATGTCAACAGCAATCCTACGTCCGATCGTGCGGTGCCAGATTTATCAATAGCCTTGTCCATTGAAACGGATGTGTACGGCCAGAAGTTCGTGATGTTGAGCCCGACGTTCCAGCTCGTGAACTTAGTTCCGCTCCCGATTAGTTTGCGCACTTGTTTGTCTGGCCCTTACCGTAGCGTCGCCACCGACATTGCCAACAATGATGTGGCCGCATCAGCGGCTGACATCGACGGTGATGGTGAACACGTGGGTGCGAAAATCGCTGTGGACGAGGATGATGGTGCAAGTGAAACTGATGGTGATCACGAAGTAGAAATGCACAGCATCTCGCCCCCACGTTCCCTCCTCCCCACGGAGACTGTGAAACTTCACAACGTTGCCAGAGCACTCGGCCTCTCGCTGCAAGTCTCTCTCACACTTGGAAGCCAACTCCGCACAGGTGTTTGGAGTCGCCCGACTTTGCTGATGAAGCAACCGGTCCAGAAGAAGCGAAATGCAAGGTCAGACGTACCAACTATTGAAGAGTCTCAAAGTGAAAGTCGCAGGAGAGTTGAAACAGCATCTACAAGCGATGTTGAGGTACTCAGGTTGGAATTACCTCCGGATCCACGGCAGAAGTATGCTTTGGATGATGCGGACGGCATTGTCACGTATCAAACTCGGTGCGTGTTTGACGTGGACGTTTCAACTGGCCTTACTGACTCTGGTGAAGATGACGAGCACCGCGAACTGCAGCAATCTGGCAAATCATCGTTCCAATTGCAGCCACAACTGGCGTTGATACTAGAAGTGACCGGCGACATGTGCACAAACACATGGAGCGCCAAGTTGTTCAGCGAGTATATTGTTTTGAATTACTCCCCGTTCTCCGTTATAATGTCTGAAGTCCCGGAACTCAGCGACGACAAGGAAATAGAAGCCGTCAAGGCAGGACGCACATCGGATGGATTTTCATGCGGCGTTAACTTGTCAGTCCCCATACCAGACCTCCTTACCACGTCGGGGGCCGGCAATGCTTCCGAGAGCTGCGAGTACTTCGGTGCTGCAGTTGACTTCTCTTTGTTCAGCTTCGTGGATAAAGGTGACCCGACGTACCACGCTCTCAAGAAGTACAAGAAAAGTGTGCGTCGGAATCAAGAGAAAGCTGGTGAGGTGGCGCTTAAGTTTTTCGCCTCTGACGCCGACCGCGCGCGCCACCCCGAGTCGTCGCAGTATTCTTCCGCCTGGTCGCCCCTCTTCAGCATAGATCGAACGAATGTGCCGGGATCACTTTCGCTTGACGTCTCTCGTGCTATCGATCAAGAAGCGAACGAGTTGGAAGGCTCACGTTCGGCAATCATTGGCGAAGGAGTAGACAATGACGAAACCAACTCGACGATGTTGACCAAAGAAATCCCCCTGAAAGAAGTGCACTCTGACAGAATATCGCACCTGAAATCTCTTGAAATGGGAGTTGGTGTGTTCGCGGGCCCAGGAGCATTTTTCCGAACGAAGGTGGTCAACATTTTTCCACGTTTCCATCTTTTCAACCACACTTCTGTCAGTTTAGCTGTCAAGCCACATATCGTCGACTCAGCACAGTCGGAGTCAGAGAATGTGGTTGTCATTCCACCGGGAGTAACGATGCCTTTTCATTTTCCATTGCTGGGATTGGATTCGCTCGATGTCACAAGCACTGATGAGAAGTCAAAGAGCTCAAGCAAGACTGATGCATCTGCGGAAATGCCAATTCGTGTCTGCGCTGTGCATGACCGTTCACAAAGCGCGGAAAATTCAAACTTGCGTAGAGCAACGGCGTGGTCAGCTCCGTTTGGAATTGTTGAACTTCAAAACTTTGTTCTGTCCCTTCGAAAATCAACGTTGCGCTCACTGTTTCAACGATGTGCCAACGTGCAAACACCACCGTCCGACCAAGACCCAATCACGTAAGTTGACCGTTGCGGTTGCAAATGTGCTGTTACTCTGCTCTAACACAATCGTGTTGCATAGGTACATTTTGGCAAGCATTATAGCCAATGGCGAACGCGTTGTGGTTGAGTTTTCTGAACGCGAAGTCGAGCACCTGTCGTATCAAATTGACAATCAATGCAGCTTTGACTCAGTGCTGTTTCACCAAATAGGACATGAGCCAGATCCATTGCAGGTTGTTGGACCATTTGAATCCCGCAAGTTCACGTGGACAGATCCATCTGCACCGCATAAAGTCGTTGTTCGTTTGCAACGACACTGGTGGACGTTCGGTTCACCAACAAGCGGCGAGGAATCAGCGGCGGTAGATGTGAGTGCTGCGGACGGCGCCTCCACAGACGGTACTTCAGGGAGTCGCCCTCCCTCTGCGTCCGTACAGGGAGTAATCGATCCAAAATGGAAGCCGGTTCAAGATGCTCTTGCGATGCCACACGCAGACAATTTCGTGCACACGAGAGAAGTTGTAATTGATCTCAAGGATATGTCTTGGAAAGTTCCGGGTACAGGAGTGAAATTCCCTTTGGGTGGTCCTGGGCAAGGAGGCCGCGTCATTCAATTTGCACGCCATATGGAAGGACCGGTTGTTGTTCTCATTGTCACGGATCTACCGTTCCTGATGGACGCAGGGAAACCGTTAATCCAATCTGAGTTGAAGCAGGCCATGCGCCAACGACGTTTGAAGATGTCAACAATCACCAAGGATTTGAATGATGAGCTAAAGTTGATTAACCGAGGACACGAGTATGTTCAAACGCTTTTGACATCGCATGTTTCATCATCGAGCGACCAGCCAGAGGAGTGGTTATGGCTTGACATTGCAGCCCTGAGAAACAATTCTACTTGGGTTGACACCGAGATTCAGCCAGGACTGACGCATCATCTTGATAAATTCAAATGCAAAGTCCGATTTCCGACGACAACTGAGGGCCATGTGTTCTGCCGATCTCCCCGCGTTGCGAGCGGTCCTATGTTAAAATTGTTTGGGGACTCATCCCGCAGCAAGCGTGGTCGAGGGGTTTTCGGCGAGTCTTTTGTGGCTGAAGGTGCTGGTGAATTGAAGTACAATCACGATTGGAGTGAGATATTTTCTACCAAACATCACAATGAAGAAAACCAGTGGTTCTTCCATTTGTTCACGAAGTTGCCCACTGCGACGAACGGGACAGCTGCTGACAACGATAATGGTGACCAATCGTTGTCCACTGACGAAATTGAACTGATGCTGTTCCAAGGGTCGAAGGTGATCGGCACGCGCATTCTTTCAATCGATGAGCTTGTCGGAGCCAACGCCGATGTGCCAGGTCTCCCTAACTCCACTGATACTTGGGTCAATCTACTTCCTACGTCGCTGGACGACAGTGATCAACATTGTGCTTCGAAATGGAGTGTAAGGCTGCGATTGTCGAAATGCACAAACCTCGTGAAGTCTGTGCTGAGTCTTCAGGCAGCTCGGTTGTCTGCCACAGAAGCCTTTTTGCGCTCACGAGTCAAAATGCTCGAGACAGAGATTGAAAGCGGACATTTAGGTGTCCGTACGGACAGCGACATCAATAACAATTCTGAAGATGGAGAAGGGCATACAAATGAAGTTGCTGACTCAGGCGACGATGTCGGAACCACGACTGACGAAACCCTTGTTGACTTAAACGCTCCTGCCATTTCAAAAGCTGCTGCGTCAGCCGCAGAGGCCGCTGAGGAAGCGGTTGGTGTTGGAACGGTACAACGGGAGCTTTCCGTGGTGATATCCAATGCTTCAGAAATGCTGTTGCCGTCCGAAGTTTCTTTGGACAGCTCCATATCAGCATATGTTGCTGTTCGGGCATACAATTCAGCAGGTCAGTACATCCCTACCGCCACGGTTCGAACAGAGGCACTCCCGTTGACCATTGATCCATTGCCGCCACGAGAAAGTTATGCCTCGGGCGGTGGATCGAAGGACGATTCCCATAAATGGCGTATCATTATTGATTCCGATGAACCACTCGGAGTATTTTTGGCTCCCCTGCCAAGTAAAATCGGCGACGGAACTATCAAAGGTCTTCTCGTAACTGGCAAGGAACAGACGGCGTCCTGCCATCCCCAGCTTGAGAAGCTGTCTGCAGGTTGTGTTATCACAACAGTGCGTGGGCTAGATCTGGACGGCCTCAGCTTCGATGAGGCGCTCGCACACGTACGTTTTTGAGAATGCTGTTGCTCATGGCCTTTGCTAGTATTTGACTTTGGTTACATTGGTTACGACAGGTGTCAGCTCCGCAACGGCCGTTGGTTTTTGAGTTTGAGCCTTCAATGGCACTGCTGTACGAACGCAATCAGTCCCGAGCAGATCAACATGGACATCTGAACCGCAACTTTGGAACTGTTTCGTGGGATCAATTGTTGGTGCCTGTTACCCGCGAGCAGGAAAAGGAATTGCGCGAGCACTTGAAAGAAAAGAAGGCTTCCAAGAAAGGCAACAAAAAGCGCGCTAACAAGAAGGACACCGTGGATGACGTTGTGGTTGCTGAGCTTGAAATTTTCGTGTACATCCGTGACCAGAAGTCTCAACCGTTCATGTCCGTGCCTCGAAGTGAAGAGCATGAGGTTGTCAAGAATGTTGCGTATCTGTTTGGTCAAGAACAAGTGCTTGGAGAGCTGGCTGCAACAACTGTTGGTGTTGCACCGGTGGCCGAAGGCGATTGCGCAATCGGCATGACTCGTATCACAGTTCAAAACTCTCACAAAGAGTCTACGGAGGACGCTTGGGAAGGTCAAGTGCTGCTTCGAGATGCGTCCGGTGCCCCGGCTGGGCGAATGGAATTGAGTACTCAGTGGAAGGACGTCATGAAATCTCGTTCCGAAATTCTGCAAACGCATGTTGCATTAGACTTGGCAGGCGTTGGACTCAGCGTCGTCGGGCCCCACGATCACTGTCCGAGTCTGTCCAATTATTTTGGGAGAGAGCTGTTATACGTCAGTGTCCAAGGAATGGCGGTCGACTTCCGCATCCACGACGATGAAAGAAAAGTAATTGTGTTGCGCGTGCACAACTTCCAGATTGATAATCAAGATCCGGATGCCGAATACCCAACAATCTTGAGCCGAACATTAAAGTCCGACTTTGATCGCCCGATGCTGCATCTCCTTGTTATCCAACCGGCCCATCCCACTGTCAGCACTTTCGACTGCGTCGAATTTCTGTTGCAGACAATTGAGTTCAAATGTGATCTGACAATGTTGCAGCAATTGCTTGGGTTTGCCAAGGCAGCATTCCCGGCCACCGAAGACGGTGACGCTGACCCTGAGATCGTCGAGGCAGCCGCTGATTTAGGTAGTTCGGGCAGCAAAGCACCCAGTCCCAGCAAGCGCATCGAGAGCAGCGCGAGACAGGCTTTTGGAAACGAAGAACTGTTCTTATCCATTCAACAAGAATGCGACTGGGCAAAGTCTATATCTTCAACGGAAGGGCAGCACGGCGTGTTTTTCTTCAGCATGCTGAACCTGCAACCGATCAAAATCAACGTAACGTTCACCGTGAACTCTGGACAGTCGTTGGTTGAAAGTCTTGGATTTTTATCGGATGTTGCTGTCATGCGCCCGTTGTTGGTGATGGTGAACGCCGTTGGTGCAATGTTGGGTAACATTGACGGGGCAGAACTGCGACTGAAATCATTTTATGTGGAGAACTTGTTGGGCACACAAGATGTGCTCACTGCCACGCTCAAAACTCATTATGTATCCCAACTCATCAAGAATTCGTATGCCATTTTCGGGTCCCTTGATTTCCTTGGCAACCCGCTCCGATTGGCGAAGACCATGGGAACTGGGTTCAAGGACTTCTTTTTCGAGCCGACACAAGGACTGATGTCGTCACCAGAGGACTTCGCTAAAGGTTTGAGTAAAGGTGCTCGTTCCCTGATGGAAGGCTTTGGTGCAACTTTTCATTCTGGCGCCAAGTTTATGGAGACTATCAACAAAGGTTTGACCAAAGCTGCCTTTGATACTGACTACGAACGTGCACGGGCAGCACGAATTAAACGTGAAAAAATCCACAATGGATTGGAAGGGTTAGGTTATGGTGCCAAGAACATGGGAATGGGAATTGTTGACGGGTTGAGTGGTGTGTTTGTCCAGCCCGTAAAAATGGCCAAGCGGGAAGGTGTAGGCGGCTTCTTCAAAGGCATCGGGATGGGTGTGTACGCTGTTTCATCTGTTGCAATGTTCTTCTTATCTGCTGGTCTGCATAGTGTTCACACGTCATTTGCTGTTGCGAACTACAGGCCTGGCGGGGTTGGTGGTGAAGCCTGTCGCAGGGGTTGTCGACTTCCTCACAACGACAATGCAAGGTGCATCTAAGTCTGCTGAATTTTTCAACCGAGACGTGATTGTGCGAGTGCGGTCGCCTCGTGCCATCTTCAGCGATGGCACAGTCATGCGCTTCAATGCCCGCGAGTCCGAGGGCGTCCACATTTGTTGGGCCCTGCACAACGCCAACACTCATGTGATGTCGGACTACGTGTATCATGCCGAGATCGCACAGCGAATTTTGCAAAATTCTTCGTCCAAATCTGACAAAGGTCGCCAAGCTGTGATATTGACCACGACTGACATTCGGTGTTACGAGGTGGACCGGTTGTTGTTGCGTGCGGCGGTACGGCGCGTGTTTTTGACGAGTGGGTCGTGTCGTATTCACAGCTCACACAGCATTGTCATAATTTTGCTTTTCTTTCTCCGCTTGATTGTGCACTCTGCAGACGAACTCCTCCCGTTTGTGGAAATTGAGATTGCTGGACTTGCAAGGAGTAGATGTGGAGGGATGTGTTATTCGTTTGCACTCCACGCACAAGAAGAAACCAGTGACCATACCGATGACAGTCAGCTGCCCGTTCATTGCGCAATTGCTGTCAAGTTTGATTGGGATTTTACAATCGAACGTAGCCATTGTTAGCGCAAAAACTGCTGCTCGCCGCGACTTCCTGCAGCGACTGCGTATCGACATCATTCGGCAAGAAGCTGAATACACGGACAGCGATTGGCTGCGAGGGGAGGAAGGCGTCAAGGTGGGTGCTTGCAGGCGACGACAACGTTTTGACTTGTGATAACACAGGCGTTGCTCCTGTGCATAGATTGCTAAGACATACGTGTCTCCCGAGATCTTGCAAGGTGGCTTGACAGATGGGACTGACATTATGTTGGACTTCGAAGACACGGCGCCCAAGAACCCCGAGGCCGCTGAAATATTGTCACTCCTTCAAGAAGAGTTATCGGTTGGCGAGGTATGGAATTGTTTGTGCGCTGTTGCGTCACTCGCACGCGCACACACAGCGCACGTCACTTGGAATTGCTTGTGTTTTGCTTGTGTTTTTTGTGTGTGTGGTCTCGGCAGGGAGGTGAGAAGGTAGCTCCATGGAGAATCGTAAAGGCCGTCATCGTGCAGAGCAGTATTATTCCAGAGCGAGTTCGAACGATCTGCGGTTTGTGCGGTCTGTTTGGTATTCGCTCGTGACGCCGTGTATTCTCTGACTTCAACGTGACCTTGTTTGTGTTACACATGGTATCAGGTCCAATGAAGTCTAAATTTGTTTCATACACGTTGGATATTTACGCAGCTCCCACGGACACGTGGCTTGCCAATACAACAAAGGTGTGTGCCGTAAATTGGTTGCCAGCTCCTCAGTGTCTTGGCGTGGTCGGTGACATCTTGCTCTTGCCCTGTTTCTCGCTGACTCTCGTGCAGTCCGCGACATGCCGCCGCGTGTTTGGTCGGCACAGATTCAGCTCCAAATTCCCGTACTTGTTGAAGTGGTCGATTGCGCGACGGTACAATCAGTTCCGAGGACTAGCGTTGAAGCTAAAGGCGAAATCTCTCATAAAGGCGTTGCCGCCGAGACAAGCAAGTAAAACTTCTGAAGCAGTTACGGCGAATCGAAAGGTGCATGCTCTTCTGGGTCTTTTGTGGCTGTGTTGCGGCGTGGCATGTGAATCAAAGAGCGATTTTTTGTGGTCCTATTTAGATATACTTTGCAAGATTTTCTCGGCGTCTTTTGCCCATGCAGTCACACAAGCGTGTAAAGGCATTTCTAACGCAGGGATTGGTACGTGCTGATTAGCAATGGTGAACTGATACGTTTGAGCTCGATCTTCAAAGGAGTGGCCGCATTTGAATAGGTCAACGTCAAATGGATACATTCTGATGATTTGGAACAAGAGTTGTCCGAGTCAGCCTCCGGCGCGGTGGAGGAAGGCCGTGACGAAAGGACCCTCAGCCAGCACATGGCACTGGGCAACCTTGAATTATCGACCATCAAGGAGTAAAAAATGTCATCACATGTGCAAATGTGTCTTTCGTGACCGTGAGTGACATCTCTCCATCAACAATCCACAACGTAACGGAGAACTTCACAAAGTGTAACATTAACTGCTCGACTATCTTTTGACTCTCCTTCTCTGGCGGCTTGTTGCTGAAGGAGGGTCGGTCGCACACAACACCGTGTTTGCTCGTGTTTCGATTAGTCCTCGTGCAGGTTGGTCCACCACTGATACCGTTTCGGCGCCGCGAAGAGTCCTTTGCCACCAGCTTGTGAAGGGACTTTTCTGCCGTTGGGACCCGCACCGAACGGGTGCATATTTGTTACCCATTCAAATGGGAGCACTTTATCACGTGTCATCTTGTGAAGAGAGTGCATGATTTCACCTTCGTTAGCAACTTCACTCTCCCATTCCAGCTTGAGCTTCTCCAACTGCTCAATATTGTCCAACACAGGAAAGAGTTGGACAATTTCTTTCAAAGCAAGCGCCATTTCGCGGTCAGACGACGTTGCAGTCTTAACATCAACACCACGAACTCCAGGAAGACGCAGTGCATCCTTAAAACGCTCCAAGAAAGGGGCAAGATCTTCTTTTGCAGATCTCGCTGCGGACACTTCGAAGTGAAGAGCAGTGAGAGCATCACGTGCCTGGTCCGGAAAAACAACCTCCTTGAGTGCATCCACTCGGTCGAAGACGCGGTTAATGATTGCGGAAAGGTCTCCACCCATGGCCGCCAAGCGTGCCTTCGCGTTCATTGCTGGCTTGCCGTTGGCTCCTGCCCGGCCAGCACCTGCGGAGTTTGGCTCCCTGGTACGCTGCAAGGCGTTTTTCGCTCCCTTGACGGGGCGGATTTTTTCTCGCGACTCCGGCATGACGTCATCCTCGGCCATAATGTTGTTCAGCGAGGCAAGCATCTGTTTAGCTTGTGAGCTTTCTTCACCAACAAGTTCAGAGTATTCGTCGAGGACAGAATAAATGGAATCACTGAATGCATCGACAAACTTCTGGATGTCATCAGAGGACGTGGACACCGTGATTGAATCGATTAATGCATCCACTGCTTTTGTGATGTGAAGTTCCACCTCTTGCACCGTTTGTTTTTTGTGCGATTCGCCGCGAAGGAAAGTGGACAAGAGATTGCCCACTTGCATGAATTGGGTGAAGGCTTCTTGCTCCACAGCCTCGTGTTCCACACGCTCGTCCAAATTAATGCCTTGTTGAAAAGAAACTTCCCATTGCGACAAGAATATGGCCAGCCCGCCAACAACTAGGAATACAAGACAAAACGCGCCTGCAAATTTCAGGAGCGTGCTGCGGATTAAAAAGGCCTCTTCCTTGTCGCCGGACCCAGCCTTGGTACGTTGAAAGCCAACGGCTTTCCCCAGTTCTACATCGAGCTTTCCCATTTTGTAGCGCTCAAGCACGGCCCGTTATCAGGGAAATGCGAGTTGGGCAGCCCACGAGCGCCTTCAAACAACGCTTGGCTGGCGCTGTGACGACAATCGTTGAAGCACACACACAAGCGAGACAAGACAAGAAAAACAAGAAAAGAAAGCCGGCGAACCGCGCGCAAGCTTATTTTTGTGGCTCTAAGCAATCGACCACCGACATCAACATTACCACATCAACCAACCGAGTACCCACCCACTCGCCCGACGAACAAGACGATCACAGCACACCACAACGACGACACCTAGCAACAGCAGTGACCAACAGTGACTGACGACGACAGCGACAACGTTATTGCCCCCACCATCACCCACCACCATTAACGACGACAGCAACACGAACAATGGCAACTAACGACGACGACAAAACCACCAAACACGACTACCAACAACACCACCGCTACAACACACCACCACCACCAACTCCACAACTTCCTTCAACCTTCCAACAACTGTCGCCATCGTCACCACCACCACGACCACCACCACCACCACCAACGACGGTTTCTATGCGCAACGTCCTCATCACACTGTTGCGTGTGTTCGAGTGAGTGAGTGTGTGGTAGTCTTGTACACACATCCGTGACAATCGTCCAAGGACGTCGCATCATCCATCATCATCAACAACAACTTCCAACATCTGCCCACAACAACGCGACGAGCACAACAACGACTGCAACAATCACGGAAGGAGTGTGTGCTCATCGTCTAGTCACCTCAAGCAGTCCATGGTCCATTGTTTCGACAATCACTCACAAACGAACGGACGGACGAACGCACGCACGCAGGCAATCGCGAACGCAAGCACGCACGCACGCACGAATGAATGAACGAAAGAACAAACGAAGGAACGAAGGAAGGAACGAAGGCACGAACAAGTGAACAAGCGACGGAAGGACGGGAAGGAACGAACGATGAAACGAACGATTGAACGATTGACGATTGAACGAACGAACGAACGCACAACAAGAAAGGCACCGCACACATACACACGAACGAACAACGAACAACGAACAACGAACAACGAACAACGAACAACGAACAACGAACAACGAACAACGACAACGACAAACGACAAACGACAACGATGACGGACTGCGCGACGACGACGACGACGATGACGACGACGAAACACTGCAA
>ENA-OWNT01002377-OWNT01002377.1-seawater-metagenome-genome-assembly--contig:-NODE-2377-length-19782-cov-4.412636_pt1 | contig 19782 bp, 6 predicted proteins | sample MGYA00238136_ERZ651165 | MGnify/ENA primary metagenome ERZ651165 (study PRJEB26861, sample SAMN08777766) | seawater metagenome | isolation source: coastal seawater | place: USA: Florida | collected...
TGACCACGCCAGTCCGGCGACGGTGTCGCGGTGTGGTGTGGTGTATGTGTCGGAAGGGACCACCACGTGGAGAACTCTCGTCGACGGATGGTGCTCAGGGCGACAGTCAGACGAAGAAAGACAAATTTTGAAAGATTTATTCGATCGCTATTTTGGAGACGAAGTTCCTGAAGTTCCCCGTCCTGGCACTCGACCGGAGGCATCTATGACGCGGATCCGCGGGGCTTCACCACCGAAGTCGTCCTCGAAGAAAACCAGGAAGACCGACGCCAAAGGGAAGGCATCCAAAGCAGATGCACAACATCAAGAAAACGGTGAGCACGGCAACGACGGGGCAGAACTTGATCCAGCGGAGGCTGCATATGCCGAGGCCATGAAGTTGGCTGAATCTGTACGGACATTTACGGAAAGCAACAATGTTGCGAATAAAAACTGGCTTTTGGACTATGCAATTGAATCATGCCAGTCGGCTCTGCCCAATGGCTTGACTACCAAACTTTTGGTCGAGAACGTGTTGAGACTTTTGACGAGTCTGTTGGCCCAAATTGATTGGGGAACTCCAGGAGGTGGCAGCGGATCGGCGGGCACAGGTGCAGGCCTCGACTCGGATGTGAACGAAGGACTTGGTGCAGACAACACCTCCAACTCGCAGTCTTCCAATGCGCGACAAGCACATCCGCACCTCGATCATGAGCTTGAGCGTATCTTTGTTTATTCGGTTCTGAGTGTCATTCGATGCGCGGTTCTCAACGACGATGAGTGTGCTCGCATTGACGAGATTATGAAAGTATTCGTGCTGTGTGATCTGCCTTCTGGATCCAATGGCTCTTTGTTGGCTGCATTCGTTGATGTTGAAAACTCAACCGAGTGGGTTCAGTATCCGACATTTGGTTCTTCGCAGCTGAAAACTGACGTTGTTTCCTGCTACCAATCTGTGACCGGGCAGTTTTTGTTGCCGACGGCCACAGAATATCGTGCATCGGGCCTTATGAAGCTTCTTCAAGCGTCGCGGTTCCCTGTTCTATTGATTGGTGGCGCAGGGGTTGGAAAATCAAGCATTGCCGAGATGTACATGACCAAATTTTGCAAAGGGTTGCTCGACGACAACGCACGGCGCGAAAGCGTTTTCCACTCCAGTCTCAACGTCAACTTCACCAGTGACACGACAACGACTAACCTACAAAAGGCAGTTGAGTCTGAGCTTGACAAGCGCGGTGGGAAGAATTTTGGACCACCAGCAGGTCATGTGCTCACAGTGTTTATTGACGATTTAGCCCTCCCAGCGACGAACGATACTGGCTGCAAAACGACTCTTGAGCTCGTACGTCAAGTTGTTGCGCAGAAGCAACTGTGCTTCTTGGAGAAAGAACGGCGAGGCGACTTCAAGAATATCCAAGATGTCAATTTCGTTGCTGCACTGAGAACACGGGGTGCGTTCGACCGTGGATCGGTGAGTCAGCGACTAACCAGACTCTTTTTCCCGCTCCAGGTTGCTGACCCCGACAATGAGCAGCTGCGGTACATTTACGAGCCGTTGTTCCGGCACCAATACTCGAAGGACGCAGGGTTTGCTTCGGGTGCAGTTGCGGAGCACTCATTGAAACTCCTCGACTCAACGTTGAAAATTGTGGGTTGGGTAAGCAAAACATTCTTGCCGACCCCGCTGAAGCCGCATTACGTATTCTCGTTCCATGATGTGAGCAACATTTTGTCCGCTATGTTGCGCGCCCCAGCGTCAACACTGCATGGTGCACATCCGAAGAAGGCGCTCGTGATGTTGTGGCGACATGAGTGTTTGCGGTGCATTTCTGATTGCTTAACAACGTCCGAAGACCAAAAGCGCTTCAGTCATGAAATAGAGTACCAGTGCAAATCTTTAACAAGTACCAAGTCTGGTAAGGGAACGAAAGTGGCTCAGTTGCAGTCAGACTCAGCACCACGAACACCTGGCTCTCCTCGTCGAGCATCAAGGGGCGGAGACGGAGACAAAGTTTCGGCTTACGAGCAACTCTACTGCAACTTTTCTGGAACTAAATTGGTCCCCGCAGACGACACCAACAGTGCTCTAGCACTGACTGACATTGAGGTGGAGACCACGCCTGTTGCGGATCCCTCTGCAACGTCTGCTGTCGCAGTCGGCACCGGGGCGAACGCGGTTCTCGCACGCGCAGCAGCTAACGACGCTACTGAGGCTGCTGAGGACGATACGATGGTCAGAGTCACTGATCTTGAGTATCTACCCATCAAAACGTTGAAGCAGGTCAAGAAAGTGGTCATCGCCGAATTAGGACGATTCAATCGCGTGCATCGAATTGGAAAGATGGAAAACTTAGTCCTTTTCGACTACGCCCTCGAGCACCTCTTGCGCATTTCACGAATCATCAGTGCACCAGGCGGATGCGCATTCCTTGTTGGGTATGGAGGTAGCGGAAGGAAGTCACTCACTCGATTAGCCATCCACATTAATCGCTTCACGATCTTTGAAAGCGGCAAAACCAAAATAGGCAAGTCGCTCGCAACTGGGAAGGATAGTTCCAGTTCTGGGAATTCCGACGAGAACTTCCTCGAGGAACTCCGAGCTGTATTCCGCCGTGCGGGCAGTAGCCACGGTGAGGAAATTGTGCTCGTCATTCAAGATATCGACAAGCTGCACTCAGCTGATCCCAGGAACTTGCAAGCTCTCAATGACTTCTTGATTTCTGGTGCCCCGTCTCTGTTCCCGAAAGAGGAACTTGCTATTATGGCAAGCGAACTCCGCAAGAAGTCTTCGTTCAAGAAAACCTCTGACAAAGCATCGTCTGGGTCGTCGAAGTCTCCTTCCGCGGCCTCATCATCGTCTCGTTCTCCATCACGACCATCTTCTCGGCCATCTTCTCAAGCCTCAACCCGGGCGAAGACACCTGCCGCCAACAGCGAAATTAATGACAAGGAGGTCACGTCGGAGAGCCCTGAGCAGAACCGATACGATTTGGTGACAACCCTATTGAAGCAGATTCGATCAAATCTTCGAATTGTATTTTGTGTGTCGCCGCAATCGAAGTTTTTCCGGCTGCATCTGCACTCGTACTCTGGTATTTTGAACCATTGCGCGCTGGACTGGTTCCTCCCGTGGCCGGTTGCTGCCCTTGCTGCCGTGAGCGAAGAAAGATTGTCTGCGCTCGTCGTTCGCCCGGCACCCACGGACGGATCTGAAGCACCAACGAACTCACCGAAGAAGAAGGCCGCTCAGGAAGATTCTGGTTTGGGTATCTCTCCCAAAACCGCGTTGGCCCTCCGAGACTACTTTGGATGGGCCCATGCACATGTTACGTCGATAACCACCGGTGTGAATCTCCAGAGCCGCGGAAGATCGACCCAAATTCATGTGACGCCAACAACTTTTCTCTGTCTCCTCGACACGTTCAAGGACCTGTACAGCTCAAAACTTGTGAACATCCAGGAACAAGCGAACAGAGTTGCGTTTGGCGTCGAGAAGTTGGTTGTTGCAGGACTCGACATTGAAAAGATGAAGAACGACCTTGTGCGCGAGGAGGTGAAATTGAAAGAAGCTGAAGACGCGAGCTCAAGGATGTTGGTAGATCTTCAGGAGTCGTCTCTCAAGACGAAGCAGGAGAGCGACGTTGTTGAAAACATCCGCGAAAATTGTCTGCGGGAGAAGGACCGTATTACTAAAGAGGAAGAAGAAGCTGCAGTCGAGCTCGAGGCAGCTATGCCCTATCTCAGAGCGGCAGAAGAAGCAATTGATTCGATCAGCCCGAAAGATATTCATGAACTGAAAAATTTCAACAACCCTGCTGACATCATCAAGTTGATTTTTGACTGTGTGATGCTACTCAAAATGGAAGAAATGGTACCCGTTTCTGCAGCCGCTGTAACGCTGGGTATCGGAAAGCAACGCAGGAAAGTTCCATTCATCAAAAACAGTTATGTGAACGCACGCTCGAAATTGTTGGGAAAAACCAACTTCTTGCAAATTCTTATTCAGTTCGGTGAGACAGAGAAAGATCTCATCAACGAAGAAACGATCGAGTTCATGCAGCCGTATTTGGACCTTCCAAATTTTGAGCCAAAGGTTGCAAAGAATGCGGCTGCAGCAGCACAAGGTATGTGCGTTTGGGTGAAAGCTATGGTGCAGTACCATGAAGCTTCGAAAGTTGTGAAACCCAAATTGGAGAAGTTGCACGAAGCACAAGGACGGCTGCTGCATGCGACAGAGCAATTACGAAAAGCTGAAGAACGTGTAAAGGCGTGTCGCGAAATCATGGCCGAGCAAACCGCTCAGTTTGAAAAGCAAGTTCAGGAAAAAGCAAAAATCGAATCTCACGCGCTCGCCACACGTGAGCGCATGGATAAAGCAACAGCACTTTTGAATGACCTCGCTGACGAAAAAGACAGGTGGACGGCTGACAAAGATCGTTACAAGCAATTACAGAGCTATCTTGCTGGCGATTGCGCGTACGCAGCGACTTTTCTGACTTACTGCGGAGCCTTGCGCAAAGGCACGCGGACTGCTTTAATGTCGGCGTTCCAGCACCAATTGGACGGAGGAGGAGCGTTTGATAGCGCAACGGCTGCCGCAGCACCGATGTCAAAAGCAATTACTCGAGATAAGGCTCTCGCACTCAATGACTTTTTGGTGGATCGCGGAAGACAAGAGGATTGGGTACTCAATCAATTGCCACTCGACCAGCGGTCAGTAGAGAATGCATTGCTGGTCACTGCATCACCTCGTTTCCCAATGCTGATTGACCCGCAAGGTCAAGCTCTGAAATGGCTCCTGTCTCAAGAAGGCAACCGACTTCCTCGTTTCGGGGCGATGGATCGCTCACACCCAAAACTGCGCGAGGAGTTGCAGTTTGCCTTAGGTCAAGGTCGTGCTGTGATTGTGACTGGCGTTGATGACTCATCATTGGATGATCAATTGACGTCCATCATCAAGCGGAACATTGTTTTGCATGGAACACTTCAGCGAATCGAAGTAGGCGATGCGTTTTGCAGCTACGACCCCAACTTTTCGCTGTATCTGGTCACACGTTCGCCAACGGCTGCTTTATCACCTGAGCTGCAATCGTACGCTGCAATGGTTGACTTTAGTGTTACCCAGCAAGGACTTAGTGAACAGCTTCTTGGGTTAGTCATTCAGAAAGAGCAGACAACTTTAGAACAGCAACTGCACGAGGCTTTAAGTGTTGTCGCCAGTTCGTCGAAGGCTCTGCAGCAACTTGACGAAATTTTGCTGACGCGCTTGACAAATTCAACTGGCAACTTGCTTGACGATGTCGAGCTGATCAAAACTCTGTCATCCACTAAATCCCGTCATGATGAAGTGCAGAAGAAGTTTCAAACTGCGGCCGCTACTCGCGAGGAAATTCGACACAAGCGCGAGGAGTTCCGTGCTGTTGCTACAAGAGGTTCTATTTTGTACGCAGCTATTATCGACATGACTTCGATCTCGCCAATGTATCAAATTTCGTTGGAGAAGTTTTCCCAGCTCTTTGTGCGAGCCATGGCGGATGCGCCACCTGCACAAATTACTGCGCGTCGTGTGCACAATATTGTGGATGAACTGACGTATTCGGTGTACCGATTCGCCAGCAGAGGGCTCTATGTTCGCCACAAACTGATCTTTGTGACCATGGTGCTGTTAAAGATGTACGTGGTGGAAGCAAGAATTGTGTCGAAGGCAGAGGTAGAGATATTTTTGCGGGGAGGGGACCTTCTTAGCCGAGTTGATCTCGACTCCGTTCCCTCTTGCCCCGTCGCATGGATGTCACCAACGGTGTGGCGAAATATTGTCGTTGTTGGCCGCGGGGTATCGTCGCTCAAGGACTTGCCTGAAGACGTTCAGAAGCATTCCAAGCAATGGCAAACATGGGCAGAAGGACCCTTACCAGAAAGAAGCGCTGTTCCCACGTTCGAAGCAGAACTTTTGCGAGGTGATCGCGGACGCTTCTTACGCCTCTTGTTGGTGCGCGCTTTCCGAGAAGACCGAACAACCACGGCGTTACGTCGACTCATCCGTGAAAGCGGCAACGACACAGCTGCAGCTACTCCTGGTTCGACTGCCGTTGATGTGGCTGTCGACTCCGGTGAACAACTGGATGGATCCGATGTTGCTGCATCAGCAGACGTTGCTGGTTTGGTCGGTTTGGATAACAAAGACGACGACGCTCGTCTTGTCCGCATCATTCTGGGGGAAAAATACATGCTCCCGTCAACGGACTCCCTCACCGACGTTCTGTCCGAAATGGATTGTGTCACCCCAGCGGTATTTTTGCTGTCTCCTGGTGCAGACCCAACAGAGAAAATTTTGCAGCTCTCTCGGCGCCAAAAGAGAGACATGGCCCTGGTTTCGATGGGTCAAGGCCAAAGAGCAGCGATGACTCGCGTGTTGCAAGATGCTTGTGCGAATGGTGGTTGGGTTCTATTGCAGAATTGTCATCTGGAACTGAAGTGCACCAATGACATCGAGTCCGTCATTCGAGGATTCGTGGATGACGGTGGCCGTGGCAATGCATTGGGCGCTGAAACTTCGGCCGGGAACGACGGTAGCTCCTCAGCAAAAGATGGCCAAAAAATTCAAAACGGGTCTGCAACAACTGAACGCCGCAGCAGAACAGCTGACACTACTGGGTCTGGGTCTGGATCCGGCATTGATGAGTCGTCTGGGGCCACAGACGAAGCTAATTCTTTTGAGCGCTTGCATCCTGATTTCAGGTTGTTTTTGACTACGGAACCCCACGAAGACTTTCCGGCGTCAATTCTGCAACGTGCTGTCAAAGTGACCGACGAACCTCCACGCGGAATCAAAGAGGGACTCATTCGATCTTTCTCAACAGTAGTCGACCAGGACAAACTGGAAAGAATCGAAAATGCATCTTGGCGCACTATTCTGTTCACGACATGCTTCCTGCACTCTGTTGTGCAGGAACGTAGTCAGTATGGCCGCGTCGGGTGGAACGTTGCTTACGAGTTCAATATGTCCGATCTGCAATGTTCTCTCCACTTTTTGGAGAAGCATCTCTACGGACAAAAAATATCGTGGCCTACCGTTCAATACATGATCAGTGAAGTGTTCTATGGAGGCAAGATTACGGATCGGCAAGACGCGCGGCTGTTTGGACAAATCGTGAAGCAGTGGATGAGCAATGATACGTTGCTTTCGTCGTTCTCGTATAATCCGCAGGCCACCAACATCATCGACCCGGTCCTTCGTTCGTTTGATTATCGTCCACCCAGCACTGATTGCATGGAAATCGATGAATTCCGCAAGCACATTGATGGTTTCCCGGAAATCGATCCGCCGGAACTGTTTGGATTGCATCCGAATGCTTCGCTTCGCTTCATGCTGGATGAATCTCGAGCACTCCTCGATTCATTGTCGGCTGTTCGACGCTCAGCATCCTTTGGCAGCGATGTTGAAGAGCCTGATGATTCGCAACCTGATCAGGAAGACGTTGGCGCGAGCGCCACGGCGGATGACAAGGAGCAATTGGTCCTTCAAATGGTTCGAGATATTCTCATCGACTTACCTCCGCAAATTTCCAGTCAAATTCCCGAACCTAAAAGTCACAGCGTTCCGCCGCCGGCGTCTTCGTCTTCGTCCAGTCCTGACAAACGTCGACGGGCGTCGTCCGCAGTGGCCGCATCTGCTAGTAACAACAGCGTGGAAGCGCGCGCTGCCAAGGCAATGAACCAGCCACTTGCTCGCTTCTTGCGACAAGAAATCACACGAATGTCGCTAGTCCAAGAAAAATTGTCGAAACATCTCCACAACGTCGTGTTGGCCATCACGTGCATCATCCAGAAAACTCCCGATTTGGTGCAGAGTATCAACGAACTCGGACAAGGTCTCACACCAAGTTTGCTCGTGGACGGCAGCTGGCATTCCCGCTCGTTCGCGCCTTGGTTGGACGTTCTACGCAAACGGCACGCACAGTTAGACGCTTGGCGCGATTCTGGCGGTATTCGTCCGGCGAGTGTGTGGTTCGGTGGTTTGTTCAACCCGGTTGGGTTCCTAATTTCGGTTCGGCAGGGTGTCGCCAGAGCCATTCGCGTCCAAGAAGATCGCCCAATCGCGTTGGATGAAATGGCGCTGCACGCTGAGGTCACAGACATGTTCGATCCAGCTGATATCGGCAAAGATGCGACCGCACGGTTGGTTTCGGGTGTGTATTTGCACGGCCTGGTGTTGGAAGGTGCTGCTTGGAGTAAGATTGAGCAGTCTTTGGTTGAGTCGCAGCCAAAGTCGCTTACGTGCACCATGCCAATCATTTACATCACTTGCTTGACGAAGATTCAAAAGCGAAACACCACGGGAGACTATGGTGCGTATGGAGCATACAAATGCCCGTGTTATACCAGTAAAGCGAGAAGTGAAGAGTCATTTGTGTTCCACATTGACTTGAGCTCACGCCAACATCGGCCACGTCATTGGATTATGCGCGGAGTTGCTATTCTGTGCAGCGACGCAGAGTAAAACGCATCTGCTGCGCGTCCAATCGCAGTTGTTCTTGAATTTGCACGCATACTCTAAAACTAAAACAAGATACTTATTTACATGCTGGTTTCAAGATTTGTTAACCATTTGTGCCACGAAGTTTCCACTCAACAAGTCACAACATACTGTCCACGGACGTACTGCAACACACATCACGGAATCAAGAACCATGCACGAATCTGAGAAAATTTCAGCCTGTCCGGGAAACGTGAATCTGCTCGAAGTCACGAATCTGTCCGGAATCTATCCAGGAAGTCGCGAATTTTCCCGGGACAATATGCTACTCGGAGTACTCGTATGAGTATGGACCCATCATAGATCGGCCAGAAAACTATGCTATGTACCCATCAGAGATCATCCGAGACGAGGATATAGAAATGCCGTTGAGTGAGTTGAGTATGCGAAATCATCGGCTCACTGTTTGAGCAGCAGTTGAGCGTTCGTGATGTTTCATCACTCTAAGTGCTCCACGTTTCCCGTGCCGCGAGTTGCGTGGGCATTGCGGTGCACGGATCCTGTGGCCCCACAGATTCCTTGCACAATGCGATATGATACACAAGCTTCAGCACAATGTCATAGGGGAGGTGGGTCGTGCACAACACAACACAGTGCAAAGCAATACAGTGCAGTGCAATGCAGTACAATGCAACGCAACACAGCGCTACGCTGCAATGCAATGCAATGCTATTCCATGGTATGCTGCAATCAATGCTATGCTGCAATGCAATGCAATGTAATGCACCGCATCAAATACAATTCCACCCGAAACAATGGAAGGACGCAAAGGTGGGTTGGTGGTGGTTGGTGGCTCCATCATGCTATGCTACAGGCTTTGCGACTCTACGATTCGTGCGACAACGAACGAACGAACGAACGAACGATCGATCGATGATGACGCAACAAAGCTGCTTGCAGGCTGCAACCAACGTTTGTTTGTTTGTCTGCGTCAGTCCGACATCTGTGACAGTGATCCGCGCGGACGACGCGCGGACGTCATCATCCCCTGGCCAGCCCTCGGTCTGTCATCAACACCGGTGACGTCCGCGCGGTCAGTCAGTCGGTCTGCCTGAGCTGAGCTCTGGCCGACTGACTGACTCGGCTCACTCACTCAACTCAGCTCTCTCACTTATTCCGTTGAATTGTTTGAACTTTTCTACGCATTACTACGTTATACCAAATACAAGAAGAAGTACTGTACAGTCCGGATTCTTGAGCGAGCGAGCGAGTGAGTGAGTGAGTGGAGGTGGAGGGAGGGAGGACAGACACACGTTATGGCATACTCACTCACTCCCCGAGGATCGAAGACGACGCACCGACGCACCGACTTCGCGCGAAAGCGCGGAACGGCGGATTGGTTGGCGGGGTGCACCAAAACACGGACTGCAAACAGAATGCAGAAAGCAGACAGACTGCGGGGTCTGGCAGTCCGTCCGTCCGTCCGTCGTCCGTCCGTCGTTCGTCCCTGTGCGTCGTCTGTTGGTCCATTGGTCGGTCGGTCCCAGTGTAAGGCAGGGCACCGCGGAGGGCAGAGCACGGGTACACGGGTATGATAGTTGTCTGTTTGAGGTGATGGTGGTCGTTGTGGGTAGTCGGTACTCGAGTAGTCGGTTGTCGGTGATGAGTGATGAACTGCGAGTGCGATGACGTCTGTGTGTCTGTGTGTCTGTGTGTCTGTGTGTCTGTGTGTCTGTGTGTCTGTGTGTCTGTGTGTCCGGTTTGGTTTTGACTGTGAATGTGTTTGTGTCGGGCTGTTGATTCAATACTTGGACTGACCTGGTGCCCTGACCTGCGTCCACGGCCCTGCTTACCGGCTTGCCTGCTTGCCTGCCCAGCTGCGTGCCTGCCTGCCAGCCTGCTTGTTTGCCTCGTCGAAACAACATAAGAAGGTGCGGCTGCAAACTATGATGCGTTTGCTCGGTCAGGTAGCATTCGTTGTTGGGAGAATGAAGGGGTGCTAGGTGCACAGTGGACCTCATGCGACTTACTCGGCCAACAAGTGAGCAATCGCCGAAGACAGAGTGCCTCACATTGGTGTCGATTCTGGCGCACTCCCGACAGACTTGCTTGAGTACACACGTATGTGGACTCTTCTTGTGGTCTTGTCCAGTGTCGAATGCCGAGCGTCGAGTGTGAACACGAATTAGAACCGAGGCCATGGCACAGCGTGAAGTTGTGCACAGTGATCCGGTGGTACGGAGCGCAGCGCAACACAGCGAAATGAGTGGAACCAACTCGGACCCCGGCCCATCATTCAATATTCTAATGGTAGGTTGTGGGAACACCACACGATCTTTCATTTTTTTTCTGTGTAGCTTATTGTGGCACTTGGTGTATGCTATCGACCAGAAGTTATGGGTGGATTAATTTCGCGCCCAACGGCGAGTGAGCCAGTGCCACAAAAGGAGTCCACGACAGCAGTCGATGGCCCACACAGCGAAACCACTCCCGCGAACACAGAACAGACCGACGCAGGTGCCCATGACTCCTCCGACCCTTCCCGTGCCATAGTTGAGAACCAGGCAACAGACGTTGAGTCGCCATTGGTCCCGCACGAGTTTCGTCCACTAGAATTGGCAGAAATTTCAATTGTTAACCACAACTCGAAAACTTTCCGATTTAAGTTCCCAGATCCCAACAGCAGATTGAAGCAACACTTCGCATGTTTCTACTTTGTCCAAGCTGAAATAGACGGAGAAGTCATTCAGCGACCTTACACTCCGATCTCTGCAATCGACGAGCCTGGATCAGTGACACTGCTCGTGAAGATTTACGATCGCCCATACGGGAAAATGGGCAATCATATCGACTCCCTGAAGATCGGGGATACTTTGAAGTTCAAAGGACCGATTCCGAAAATTGAATATCACCCCAATGCGTACGACCATATTGGTATGTTATCAGCTGGATCTGGGATCACACCAATGTATCAAGTGCTGCGCGAAATTTGGAACAAACCCAACGACAAGACAAGAGTCACTCTCCTCATGTCAAACTCGACCATAAAAGACATCCTCTTGCGAAAAGAGTTGGAGGCAATGAAAGCAGAAAGACCGGACCAACTCACTCTTGTTTTTACAGTCAGTCGCCCAGAGGACTTGTGGGACGGCGAGAGTGGACGCATTGATGAGCAGAAAATTCGTGCATGGGATATCTTGCCGAGCAAAGAGACGAAGACTTTGGTATTGGTGTGCGGCCCTCCAGGTTTCACTGCTGCCATGGCAGGCCCCAAATTGATTATTCCTGGTCAACGACCACAGCAGGGTGAGCTTGAAGGACATCTCAAAAGCGTAGGATTTACAAAAGACGAGGTTTTCAAGTTTTAGAGGTGCCGCATTAGTCATGGCACTTGATAGTTTTCATACCTCCGTAACAGCCTAAGAGTGTAGTAGTTCACTTCTCAGAAGCAATACAAACACGTATGTCGTCAAACTGTCGATGAATGTATATAGTCATATTATCAAACTACATCGAACTGAAAGGTGCGCAGTCAAGGCATCTTCCGCGACATGTCATCAGCACGCCGATACACTTTCATGGCAGCTGCCATGTCTCCGCATAGTCGTATCTGATCACCCAACGACTGCAGCTTCCTGGCCAAGTGGTCACGAACTGCAATCCACCGAGCAGATTGCTCATTTGTTACACCCGTGGAGGGCTTTCGCTTCTTAGCATTTCGCACACGCTGTTGACTCTCCAGGTCCTCGAAGGCTTCCACACACAAGGCGGCACTTTTACGGAACGCCTCGACCGCGAAAGCTTTCTTGTCCAGCATACGCCGACAAAATCTGCGGTAGCATATCAGCAGAAAACAATGTGAGTCATTCGCTTTTGCAGTGCACCAACGATACACAAGAGCACATACCCGAGCGTGGCAAATGCTGATATCTGTACTGACAGCGGCACATCAGCGGCGATACCGGGTTCCACAGAGGAAGACTTTTCAGCGGGTTTCACCTCGTCTTTCGCGGGAGGATTGTTGTTCCTCTTCCCGGGTGAGCTGGCAACAGTGTCACGACTGGTGGTGGGCTGAGCCTCGGCTTTTCGGGCGGCGTTGAATTTATGGCAAATATTTGCGACAACATAGAGACCTTTGGCGTAATTTTTCGCCTGCAGTAGTGCGTACGCGTACTCCAGACGAAGATGGAATGTTGCCGTCGAAGTCTCGCGTTGTGTTGTACCTGCAGCGTCCTGGCCCTCGAGTAAAGCCTGCAACGATAGCAAATTTACACAAATGAACAAATGCTGCAGCTAGCATTGGGTGCAGCGGCAACGAATAGTGGCAGGGAACACGCGTCCCACCTCATACAACGCAACGAGTCGGTGCGGATCATCATGTGGCTCTCGGCGAGCGATGTGAATTGCCCACTGAATTGTATGGAGTGTGAGTGGATGGCCGAGTCCAAGCGAGTTTCTTTGAGCTTTCAAAGCTTGTGAGCATTTTTCGGATGCTGCAGCGTATTGCGCTCTCAAGAAAGCCGCATATGATTGAAGAATATGCACTTCAGCAATCGCAGGATGGGAACCTTTGCGACTACCACCGTGCAGGGTCTGCCGTAACTTCAGGGCTTCTTGCAACAATTCTTCCGCCTCGTTCAGCTCGAGCCGCAGTTCAGACACAACATCGTGGCGTTGGTGTTGGGGAGAAGCGCCACTGCGCATCTCGTTGTCAAGACTGAAACTTCCAACGATCCGCCCAATGGACCCTCCAGAAGTTTCTTGCTTGCGCTGTGCATCTTTGTTGGTGGGCGAGCGCCCGGAAGAGGTGACTAGTGGGGCTGCGAGCAACGAGTGACTCGGGTGCTGTCGTATTTTGGCCAACAACACTGCTGCCGTTTGTACCATTCCAACTGACAATCGCCGTTGTGTTGTGGTTACAGAATGATGAGGAGGAGGCTTGTACTGCACAAAATCGTCGACCTGTATCACTGGGCGAATGCCGAGGACAGAGTCACGTAAAATCGCCAAGGCCTTGCCCTGAGTCGCCAAAATTGGAGCAAATTCGTCAATTCGGTCATTTCGCTCTTCGCCACTCCTGCGTCGCCCTCTGCGGGTGGACAGTTCTCGTTCTAACTGCTGGCGAAGAACAGCGCTGAGGTCGACTAAAACCTCGGCATATAAGATACTGTGTCCACCATATGCTTGCTTAAGTATTGCTTTCGCCTCCTTGAGCTTCCGCACAGCCTCTGATAACTGGTCCCGACGAACAAGAGCACGGGCGATTCGGTACTTTATGGCTCCTGTTCTGTGATGCCGGGCCCCGAGAACACTTTCAATTAAATCGTGCGCTTGATTCAGAAGGCGGAGGGCAGTGACTTCATCATCGCCTTGACGCCGGGCCTCGCAAACTGTTGCATGCGACTCCCAGACAAAACTACGAAGTCGCGCCAAGTGTACCGTAGTCTTGGCCATTTCCGCGACACGTGCCTCCAGAAGCAAATCAGCAAACTGGTAGCACACAATCGACTTCGCGGGACGGCCGACTTCGAAGGCCATCTTCGCGGCGACGAGCATTAGTTTGACTGGATTGACGCCGAGGGGAGCAAATCCATCCCCTTTCTCCGGGATGGCACGCGGTGCTGTGGTCTCAACTCGTCCGAAGGTGGGTATTTTGACAAAACCGCGAAGATCAACGCTACGTGCTGGCAGCGGAACATTCGCGGCTGCCTCGACGCTTGAGTCATTTGTTTGGCTGGATGACTTGGTTTTGCACGATCGTACGTGTATATCCGGATCAAGGAACGAGTCAATGTGTTGATCGGCATAAATGACGTCCAGTTTGCCCGATGCATGGATTCGCAAAACCTTTCCCTCGTACCAGTACCCAGTTAAGTTTTTGCGATACAGCGCTTCGACGTGTTCACCAGTCTTGAATGTTGACGTGATGCCTGAGCTTTGACTGACATCGACAGACTTTTGTGACGACTGCCACTGTGGATGAGTCGGAAGACCGCGATTGATGAATTTCTCGATTTGAATTCGAGTGACCCGGGCCACGGCGTCTGCCTCGTCGACATTGACCTCCGATGGCTCAACTAACAAAGACCTTGGCACGTCTTTGCGCACATCTCCATTGCGAAGAACCACTGTGCGCACAGAGGAAGGTCCGCGAGCATCCATATTGTCCATAGCAACAATAACTAGTTGCGGTGCACGGCTCGCGGACGCGGCATGGGATTTCATGAATAACACAGTTCCATCAGAGAAACCCTGGTCAGCATCACTCTGCTGCCCGAGCAAAGACACTACTGCTGACTGTTGTCGATCTCGCTCCACTGGTGGTTGAAGCTCTTCGTCGGCGATACTCGCTTCAGCATTATCAAGCACAGAGTCTTTGTCTGAAGTATCATTGTGGCCTTGGACTTCTACTTCTGGCTTTTGTCGCCGCACAGGCAGCGTGCTTGACTTCATCTCGGTTCGTGGAGCCTCGGTTACACTACGCTTAAAGCGGCGCCGTTTTGCGCTAATGCCATTGCCTTGTTGTCCACGCTGCTGCGACTTCACAGACGCGCTTCGCCGAGGCAAACGTTTCTTCGTTGGTTGGCGACGATGCTCTGACGCAGGTCGTCGCAAGCGTGACCTCGGGCACAAGAATGTTTTCTTCTTCGCCTTGGTCTTCCTAGCGTCGGCACCTTCCTGTTTCTTAGACGGTTTGGAGTTAGTAGAGGGAGGCTTGGACCCGACTGCATCGCATTTGCTCACTTTGTACACTCCACCTCCCTGCTGTGGAAATTGTGGAACTTTCACAATCACACCAGCGTTCCATATGCGATGAGTGAAGTCAAAATACTCGACGTTGTCTCCAACCTTGAAGCGATGGTGAGCATAGCCACGATGAATGTCGACGGGTGATTCACGAACAGATGGTTTTGTGTGTGCCTTCTTGGACACTGGAACTTCTGGTTCAACCGTCAACACATTGTCAGCGAGGTTGATCCCAGTGACAACAGCGGTTCGCCAAGCAAATTGCGGCCCTCTGCTGAAGTGTCGTTGCGGGTCTCGGTGGTGATCTGGGACCTTCACCAGGACTTCGACTGGTTCGCCTGCATCGAGGTCTTCCTTGACTCGAGTCAAATGGTCAACACGAACGGTGCGTTGATTGGAGCTGCTTCCTGACGTGTAATGAAGATTGCGTGCTGTAGGTGCAATTACAATCGAACATATGTGAATGTCTAGCCCCCGAGTACCTTGAATACTGAGCCCAGGCTGGAATGCGATAAAGGTCGCCTCGACAGCACACGCTTTTTCAATGTCAAACCATATAACGGCATCGCCAGCACAAAATCGTGGGAACACATTTTGCTCAGGCACATGCAAAACTACATCCCCGAGAGGTTCTCCAACTCCAACCGCTGGGCCACTCTTGATCTGTTTCAAAGCTTCCCGATCACCAGCTCCCATGCCGCTGCCGCTGTCAGGCCGCCATGTCGTTACTGGAACAACGTTGCACGAAGCATCTTCTGCGCTGCGTTCAACGTTTTCTAGTAGTGCCGCAGCAACAACAAAGCCTGCTCGTAGATCCTGTGGGTTTAAATACGCATTGGGCACGTGATGATCTCCTGCATAAAAGAACACGGGTTCCCCGTGATCGAAGTCCTTGTCGAACGGCACCATGTCAGTTGCTCGCACACCACGTCGCAACTTGCGGGAGTCACCAATGATCACATCGTACGACCAGCACTCGTGTCGTCTCAAGACATGCTCACCGGATGCGTCGGACGATCCGTTTCCACCTTTACGAACGACAATCGCCCATTCCCACTGTGCACGATTTGACAATATACCAGAATTGGCGGAACGTGCGCTCGTGGTCGCCCTCGTCGACACCTGGCGAAACGCAGAACCAGAGCCATTATCCGCAACAATATCGACTCGCTGTCCCAATTGGAACAGTCCATTCACATGGTCAACAGGCACACGGCGAGTCGAAGTCTTCGGTGAGTTGTGCCCGGCTGCCTGTGTTACTTCAACGAGGTACACGTGTTCGCCGTCTTCTGAATGCACTTCGTGACCTCGAACTACGCCATCGATCCACACAAGGCGACCAGACTCTCGATCAACCTCCCAAAATTCCACTGACTGCCCTGCTGCGAAATGCAGTACGACCACGGGTGCCTGTGGTTGCGGCGAACTTCCCTCCTCAGCCGCACGTTTCGCCACGGCTGCCGCAGCCACTGCTCCACCATCACGCTTGGCCAATTTCGCGCGTGCGGCGGGGACGTACTTGTCATAGAAGGGATGGTGCACAGTGCGCTTCGGAGGCACCGGTGAATCATCCTCACTGTCACTTGAAGGCTCAGCAACTAGTGCGGCAACCATCTCCCAGCTAATGCCAGCTTCGAAGTCACCGTCGGAATATTGGATGTCATAGGTATGATCCAAGTGCGACGCAACGACGACACCCTCGAACGCATGTTCAGTATTCATGTAGCGTGAAATAACGGGAGTGCCAACATTAAAGTAGGCGTCAGGGAGAATTCGAACGTGGCTGGCCGGAACGTCTCCGTATAACCTCGACTTGCGATCGAAGCCGAGGAACCAGCCCCGAATGTGAGGGTGTCGAGTGACTGGGATGACATCCCCTTCACGAAACTCCAGATCCCCCGGATCGTTTCGAGATTTGTCCCACAATGCTACGCACGTGGCACCACTGTCGCGACCACTCCCGACTCGATTTTGCGGTGCGTCGGGAACGTCGGCAGCAAGCATTGCGCGATGAACTCCCAACTCTACTTTTGCAGGTGGTAGGTCTTGTCCGGGGGCCACCAAAGGAACATGCGCAACATCATACGTGGCGTATCCTCCCGGGTCCGAAGAATTGGGGTGCACTTGGAGTATCACCGCGGGGGTCCAGTACCTAGCCGTACTGTAATCGTTGCTGTCGTAAACGATTGCGTCAGCTGATTCATCATTGTCCACTGCCATTTTATCAATTTCGTTGCGCCGTCGAAGCAGTACAACTTCGCCCTCTGCAAAACGACGCACCGCCAACTTTCTCTGCAACTTTTGATTACGAAACGCGTTTTGGATCTTGCTTGCTGACCTGTCGGCTTCGGCGTTTCGTCCAACAGTGAGAGCGCGGACTGCCGCTGCATCTTTCTGAGACAACAGTGGGAGCAGTTTCCACTCTGCGGCAGCATTAGCGGCGCCGGCGCCAAGAGCTTTTCCAAACGTGTCCAAAGGATCGTCGCTTGACCGCTCTTTGGAGAACGCCGCAATGTACTCAGATTGGGAGTATGCACGTCCGTCACTAGCAAGTCTGCACACATCAGCCTCGTTGTTTCCGTGATCATCCACAGATGTCGTATCGCTGTCGTCATCTGCATTTGCTTCGGGATCGGGACGCAGAAGCATTTTATGTGCTGTCAAATGCGTGCCGTCATCTTTGATCACAACGTATCTATTCAATGGCAATTGCTTATCGACGAGGACGTTAACCCAGGCACCAGGCCTCGACGCGTCCCCGCTGTTGGCGCGCTCGTCAAAGAGCTGCACCAATTCGTCTTCTTGATAGGTGTATGATTCCCAGTCTTTTCCATCTCTTGGGGGGTTGGCCCTTGTGCTGAGCCCCTTGCGCTGCTTCGACTGGGATCTTGGGGACAAGACTTTGTTACGCGCAAAGTTCGCAATGATGGTACTAGAATCTCGGCGCACTTTTTCTTTGTGCATACGTAGGGTCTCGAGTGCTGCTAAATCTGATTCCGATATCCGTGGCAGTTCCTCCCACTTGCGCGCTTCGTTAGAATTAGCGCTGAGAAATTCGGCCTCAGTTCTGTACGTATTGCCATCTCCATCTAAGCGAATGATACGGCTTGACTCGCCCGTAACAGTCGACGATACAGACGCTTCATCGTCGTCGAGTTCGTTGGGTCTCATCAGATCAGCGGGTACAGTCACATAGTCACCATCAGCACGAATAACTCGATATCTGTTGTGTGCAAGCGGTTTATCCACCATTGCCGACACCCACTCGCCGCGAGAACTGTCTGCGTCGACATGGAAGTACTCAATGATGTCATTCTCCTTGAAAGAGTGCTTTGAATTTGCGTCGGCCGCATTTTTCTCAGCCGTCGATTTCGTTCTCGTCAGGACATGTCGAGCGAAGTTGTTGATCGTCGATGCGGAATCTCTGCGTACTCGATGGTGCACTTTGTGCAACGTCTCTACCGCTAGTGCGTCATTCTCCGATACTGTTGCCAGCTTGTGATACTGACCATCATCTCGTCCCCCCTTGGCTTTTACGTACTCTTCCTGTGAACGAAAAATTTGACCGTCAGGACCCATACGAATCTTGTCACCTGTAGCATCGCTACTTGCGATGGTGGTGTCATCGTCCCCACCATCGTCATCGGACGGTCGAATCAGATCTGCCGGCACGACCACATGTTCACCAGTGTCGCGGACTAGGCGGTAACGATTTCCCGACATTTCCTCAAGCACCAGCGCCGCGACCCATTCCCCTCTGTCTTCTTTCTCGATGACGCGAAAATATTCGACAATGTCGTCTTCGTGAAACGGGTGGGCTGCATTGGCGGCGGCTGCCGCGCGCTCGGCTGCAGTGGCAGTGCGTTTCATAATCCCATGCGCGAAAGTGGCATTCGAGTCCGTGTCCGGCGCTGCCGCTTGTTTTGTTTCGTTGTTTCCAGAGTCTGAGGGCGCGGTCCCGCCGCCATTGTCGCTGTCGTCGGAGTCAGTACCGTGATCATCAGCACTGGCTCGCATGAAGTCTGCAGCGACAATTTGGCGAGCTCCGGAGCTCAGCAACAGTTGATACTCATCCTCGCCTGTCTTCTTTTCGACAATCGCGGATGCCCACACACCTCTTGGGTGCTCAGCATTGACGTGAAAGAAGTCAACGATAGCGTCAATTTCGAAGGCATGCTCTTGCTTTTCGTCTGTTTCGGGACCTGCCGTCTTGCTCACTGGGTACTGTTGGGCTGGGTGTGGTGCATGGTGCTGGCGATGCTTGCTGGACTTCGTGAATTTGCGCTGCTTATGGTCTGGAAGACCATCTCCTATTCCTACAGCAGCAGACTTGCGTCCAATGCTGGGGTTGCGGAAACTCCCTTTTTTCTTGACAGGTACGTAGACGTGCCCGTCGTCGTTGGATGGAGCAATGCCGATCTTCGCTGAAGGCATCGTGAACCGCAAAATGGCCCGAGGTGTGTCGCCGTAAGGCTAAGTCATTTGGTTCAGCACGCTAGCCAGAAAGGACGTCGCGTGGTCCCACGCTGGAAATTTTCACCACCACCACCACAGTGGGAGAAAGAAAAAGTACGCCGGCA
>ENA-OWNT01002378-OWNT01002378.1-seawater-metagenome-genome-assembly--contig:-NODE-2378-length-19778-cov-5.473580_pt1 | contig 19778 bp, 17 predicted proteins | sample MGYA00238136_ERZ651165 | MGnify/ENA primary metagenome ERZ651165 (study PRJEB26861, sample SAMN08777766) | seawater metagenome | isolation source: coastal seawater | place: USA: Florida | collected...
TTGATAAGGTCCATTAACTCTAAACCTGAAAGCCCGGCCACGTTAGGATATTTGTAAGGGTTAGGGCCATGAGTTTCATAAGCACCGTCGATAATACTCGCAAGCAGTTTAATTCCCCAAATACGTGACATGCCCTCTGCATTTTCAGACAGTGCCAGTGCGCCAGAGAACAACATTAGCCCATCGATGTTGTCTGCTTCGGTTTCACTGCCTGTGGAGCTGAGGTAGTGCTCAATCGACAACGCGCCACCTGTTGAAAATCCACCAACAATTAAGGTGTTACCCATGCTGTCAGCAAGTGCAATAACGTCGTCAACGTGCGCTTGCCAGCGCTCAGCTAAGTCCCAATCAGACATATCGTCATCGGCCTCGCGCTTTCCATGTCCCGGCAACAAAGGAACTACTACGGTGAAACCTTCATCAAACAGAATCTCTGCTATTGCGCGCATAAAAAACGGCGAGTCGCTGAGACCATGAACAAGCACCGCTACTTTGTCACTCGATTTGTTATTAAGAATAAAAGGCGCGTTGCCTTCGTTGCGAAGTACATTACTACACACACCAAACTTGTTAAGCGCTGTCTCTCTGCATGGCTGCACTTGCCCCCACTCTTGTTCATACAATGCTTTAAATGCAGCATTTGATTTACCTGTGTCCATGTCCGCTGCAAGCGCAAGGTTGAACGAACATAGGGCCGCAAGTAGCGTGGCAATTTTTACAACAAATTTCGATAGCACCGTAAGTCTCCGTGGGCATAACCAACATAAAAAACGGGGACATGATAACATGTCCCCGCTAATGGAAAAGCGGTTGTATTTCATCTACTTTACTTAGCTGAAGAATACTTCCAAGTCGTCTGAGCCACCGATGTGCTTTCCGCCGATGAAAACCTGTGGAACGGTCTCTCTGCCGCTTATCGCAGTTAGACTAGTGAGTGACGCATCTTTACCCAGCACAATTTCTTCGTATTCATAACCCCTCTCCTCAAGCATGGCTTTCGCTTTTGCACAGAAAGGACACCCTGGCTTAGTGATTAATGACACAGGCGCTTTTGCTTCTTCTTCAGGCGCAATATAAGCCAGCATAGTATCGGCATCTGACACTTCGAATGGGTCGCCTTCAACATCTGGCTCGATAAACATTTTGTCTACTACGCCGTCTTTCACTAGCATTGAATAACGCCAGCTTCGTTTGCCAAAACCCAGCTCGGCTTTGTCTACCAACATGCCCATACCGTCAGTAAAATCGCCATTACCGTCAGGAATTACAGTAATGTTGCTCGCTTCTTGGTCGGCTGCCCATGCATTCATTACGAACGTATCGTTTACCGACACACACACAATCTCATCAATACCATGCTTCTTAAACTTTTTAGCCAACGCGTTATAACGCGGCAAATGTGTTGACGAGCACGTAGGTGTGAAGGCACCCGGTAAGGAAAATACAACTACATTTCGGCCGGAAAAAATTTCATCCGTGGTTTTGGTTACCCACGCTTCACCTTCACGGCATGGGAATGACACACTTGGGATTTTTTGCCCTTCTTTGGACACGAACCGACTCTCTGACATAGTGACCTCTGCACTGTTAAGTAACGTTACGAAAGAATGGTATACGGTAATATTTAGAGCCTAGATTGCTTAGGGCAACAAATCAATAGGTATTGCCTTACATTCTTTAATATCGATTTTGATGCTGAAGCTTTAAGGCATGGTGCCTATGCTTATCTCCAACAGTCTGCGTGGATGGTGCTTTCAATTTCCCACTCGCGGTGAGTTTTTTATAGGTTTTGTTTTAGCAACAATCGAGGGTTAACGCCATGATCATTTTAGTTGGTGGTGAGAAAGGTGGCAGTGGTAAGAGCTGCTTGGCACAAAACATAGCGGTGTATCTTCGCGCCGAAAAAGGGGCCAATGTGCTAATGGTTGATTGCGACCCACAGCGCACAACATCTGATTGGATCCAAGAGCGAAAAGGCAACCCTCGACTTCCAGAGATTAACTGTGTTCAGTTATACGGTAAGATACGCAACGAATTACTTAACTTGCGTCAGTATTATGATTACGTTGTTATAGACTGTGGCGGACAAGACAATTTAGCGCTGCGCTCTTCAATGGCTGTCGCCGATCATATTCTTATTCCACTGCGCCCTAAGCGTCGCGACTTGAAAACGGTTCCTCACATGGAAGACATTTTGTCTACCTGTAAAATGGTTAACCCAAAAATGAACGCAGCATTTGTCATCACACAATGCCCTTCACTACCCAGTTTAGCCAGCCGTATTTTGGAAGCGAAAGAAGTATGCCGTTCTTTTGGAATACCGGTGCTCAATTCAGTCACCTTCAGTCGCAATATGTACGATGACTCAGAGGAGTCAGGCAGGTCGGTAATTGAAAGCGAACCGGAAGGTAAAGCGGCACACGAAATTCGTACGCTATTTGAAGAGCTGTTAGCGGGAAAAGTGGAGGACGCACATGAGTTTACTCAACCTCAAAAAGTCGAAGCCGTTAGCTAAGCCATCTCTTCGCTCTGTTGAAGCGTTCATTGATGACGCGATACTTTATGCACAGGGACAAAGCAAATCCGTTAGAAAAGCCCAGACTACAAGTTCAGCTTCTTCTAAGTCAGAACGTGCAGCAACAAACAAGGCAGTGCCGATAACAAAAACGCAGCGCGCAGAAGGAATGCGCCACGCGACATTTACGCTCACGCCAGAATGCATTGAGAAACTCTCCGTTCTCTCTGCACAAACGGGTAAAGCGAAATCAGCACTTATTCGGGAATGGATAACTCAACACGCTGCATCGAAGTAATAGATGCTTGGAAGAAGGAACTTCCTATGCGCTTTTTAGACGAAAGTATAAAACCAAATACAGCTACCCAACGTTTTACTCTTCAAATAAGGAAGCAAGCCGCTATTATCACAGACGCCGTGATAGATGTTTTCGCGAGAATGCATGTGGCTAGTAGGCTAAATGGAGAGATGAAAGTGGCAAAGCCCAAAGCTATAGGCACGTTTAACGTACTGTCGTATTTTCTGTGCGCAATGTTGCTTTTAAGCATACATTCGGCTTTCGCTGAATCGCCAAGCACAACACCAACAGACGACATAAACACACTGCTAATAGCAGAGCAATACGATGACGCAGAAGATAAAGCGATGTTATTGCTTGAGCACGCTATTCAGCAAAAAAATGTGTCCGCCGACCTATTTTTCAATCTTGGTGTTCGCTTTCAAAACGCTTCACGCTTTGAAGTATCCAAAGCATTATTGAACACATCGCTAGAGCGCTACACCAGCGATGGCAAACTTACCAAGATGGCCTCTGCACTTTTGCATCTTGCTATTGCAGAGCGCCAATTAACCCGCTACACCTCAGCGCTATCGTTAGTAAGGCGCGCTATGTCAATTGCTCAAATTGAACGAGACCAAGCACTGAAAGCCAACTTGCAGCTCGAACTTGGCATTATCAATAAAGCACAGGGTAACATTGAAATAGCGCTTGAACCCTTAAAAGAAGCGCTTAACTTTTTCAGAGATACAAACGACCACAATAAAACCAGTAGCTGTCTGTTAAGAATTGGTGATATTTATGCGCTTTTAAACCAAACCCGACTGGCGCAAACCTACTATCAAGACGCATTTGATGCAGTTGAACCATTAAACGACAAACGTTTACTTGGGATCATTAAAACAAGAATGGGCGCTCTGTTACTAAAAAGTGGCAATAACGATGCGGCTGTAAGCTCAATTTCTGCAGGCCTAGAACTTTTGCTTGCAGCCAATGATGTGAGCGCAATTGCTGAGGCCCGCTTGATGATGGGTAAGGCTTTAGTTGAAAAGGCTGACATTGTTGAAGGACGAGCACTGCTTGAGCAGGCAATGAGTTTTGCCAATTCATCAGGACAGGCCAAATTAGTGCGAGAGAGCCGTTTAGCATTGGCTGAAGCCTACATGAAAGAGCAAAATTTTAAAGAAGCACTGTTTCATGCTCGTATAGGGACGGTTGATGCTAGAAAGAGCAGAAACCTACGGGAACAACTGCGCTTTCTATCGGTCCAGTTAAGTGCGTACGTTTCGCTGGGAGAGTTTAAGAAAGCGCTTGATATTCAGTCAGTTATTCAACAACTACGAGAAGCAATGCTTGACTCACAAAACAAAACAGCCATTGAAGGTCTTCAAGCAGAGATTGAATTAGTCAGGCAATCTCGAACACTGGAAAAGCTGCAAGAATCGAAACAACTCGCATTAGCCCAAGCCGAGCGAAAACGTCTACAAACAACGTTGTTTTGGAGCATTTCTTTAGCGACTGTTCTGCTTATGTTTTTAGTGTGGAGTCGCTACAAACAGCGCCAGCAAACAATTATTTTGCGAAGAGAAGTAAGGCAGCAGACGCTCAGCTTACAAGAGAAAAACAATGAACTAAAACAAGCTTACAAAACCCTAGAAGAAGTGAGCTTGCGCGACACATTAACCGGCTTGTATAACCGACACTACTTAGAATCTCAGCTACCGGGCGAATTAAAACGAAGCCAATTTGCCGCTAAGCAGGGCGGCAGCGAACAAAAACAAGATTTGCTTTGTTTACTGATTGATATTGATCATTTCAAACGCATCAACGATGACTATGGTCACATGGCGGGCGACAAAGTGTTAGCGGGCTTTGCTCGCATTTTGAGAAACGTATTTAGACAAACCGACTTAATTATTCGCTGGGGCGGAGAAGAGTTCTTAGTAGTGTGCCGACACTCTCATCGCGAGGAGCTGCCTGAGCTTGCTGAACGCTGCAGAACAATGGTGGCATCGTCTACTTTTGATATTGGGCTAAGTGAACCCATCTCAGTAACCTGCAGTGTAGGCTTCTCTTTATTGCCACCGTCTTCAAACGGCAGTAACAACTTCGATGAAGTCTGGGATAACACTTTTGCTGTAGTAGATTATGCACTTTACGCCGCGAAGCTATCGGGCCGCAATGGATGGATTGGTGTAGTGGAAACTTACGATACCCATTCTGAAAATAGGACCGATTTAGATGATAAGTTTAATTTTGCCAGCTCGCGAATAGTCACATCATTCAATAATATTGCTAGTATTAGGTGGCCAGAGAGTCCTGAGGAGTAGAAGTATGTATAAAGGTTCTTGTAGTTGTGGCGCCGTGCAATTTGAAGTAGACCATATTGATGAATTTGATGCCGACGATGAAACACTTAGCAATAGCGACATTAAAGCGTTCAGCGTAAATGTGGAAAAAGACAAGATTTTTGTAGATTGCCCGCCATCAACCCTTGCAAAGCTTAACGAAGCCTGTGGCGATATGCACCATGTTTGTACGGAGTGTGGCAGCACGCTTTTCACAGAAACAGTGGGGCGACAGAGTGTAAAAGTAGAGGTAGTGTTTAAAGGTCACGATGTGCGCTTCGAACCTCATCGCCAGTATGTAGTGTAAACTGACGATGAGAAACTGCCGCTAATCTGAGCTTTTAATATCTTCCATGTGATATTTATCGATTAGCGAATAAAGCGTTGGGCGTGTCACACCTAACATCTCAGCAGTACGAGACATGTTTTTCTCTGCTTTGAGGTATGCTTTTCGAATCGCGCGGCTCTCTGCAATTTCACGCACTTCCCTAAGGTTTAATGTTTCTGGTTCATCAGCCGCATCCACCGGCATTAGCCCTAAATCATCAGGCTGAATCACCGAACCTTCAGCCATAATAACTGCAGATTTTAGCTTGTTCTGCATTTCTCGAATATTACCTGGCCACTTGTGCGCTAACATGGCATTGACGGCAGACTCTGAAAAGCTTTTCACTTTTGCTTTGAACTCTTCGCGGTAGATATTCAAAAACGTACGCGCAAGCAGGATGATGTCTTGGTCGCGCTCGCGTAAAGGTGGGATCATTATGGGCATTTCGCCTACACGATAATATAAATCTTCACGGAATGTCTCTTCGGCAACCATGTTCTGTAAGTTGCGGTGCGTGGCGCATATAACGCGAATATCAACCGGAATTTCTGTTCGACCACCTACACGCTCAATAACGCGCTCTTGAAGAAAGCGCAACATCTTTGCTTGCAGACCAATAGGCATATCACCTATTTCATCCAGAAATAACGTACCGCCCTGTGCAGTCTCAATTTTACCTAAAGTGGTTTTGTTCGCGCCCGTAAACGCGCCTTTTTCATAGCCAAACAGTTCACTTTCAAGCAAGTTTTCAGGAATTGAGGCGCAGTTTATGGCAACAAAAGGCTTATCTTTTCTCGGGCTGTGTTCGTGAATACTGCGTGCAAATACTTCTTTACCTGTACCACTCTCACCAAGCAGCAACGTACTGATATCCGTGTTCGCAATTTTTTCAGCTCGGCGTACTACTTTTTGTATAGCCTCACTATTTCCCACAATGCGAGACATCCCCTGGCGAGTTTTAGCAAGCACCGTGTTTTCATGTTCAAGCTTGGCGAGATTAAGCGCACGATTTACTAAAAGTTTAATGGTGTCTGAGTCGATCGGCTTTTGATAGAAATCATAAGCACCAAAGTCGATAGCTTTAAGCGCATTCTGTTTATCATTATTACCCGTCACCACAATGACCTTAGTGCGCGGCGCAAGAGCAATAATATCCTGAAGGATCCTTAGACCTTCAGATGCGTTAGCAGGATCTGGAGGTAACCCTAAGTCGAGAGTAACTACTTTCGGCTCAAATCGACGTAGCTGTGCAATGGCTGAAGTATGGTCGTCTGCAAACACCACATTGTAATCCGTAAGGCTCCATTTTAATTGTTTTTGGATACCTAAATCATCGTCTACTACCAAAACGGTATCAGTCATTTTTTCGTCCTATCTATTAACTTCTTCCATTGCTCTGGAAATTGCACATTGCCGAACGCTATCCTAACGGAAAGTACAGTGTAAAGCAGCTACCTTTGCCCGGCTCGCTTTGCACTTTTAACTTTCCGCCAATAGATTCTATGTAGGTTTTTGCATCATAAGCACCAATGCCCATGCCGGCATTACCTTTAGTGGTATCGAATGGTTTGAACAGGCGCTCTTCGATAAACACTTTGTCCATTCCAACGCCACTGTCTTCAATCATAATAAGCTGTGCATTGTTGTGATTATCTGTCGTAATAACAACATCGACAGCACCACTGTCGCTGGTAGCCTGCTGTGCATTACTAATGAGATGGTAAAGCACATTAGCCACTTTTTCTTTTTCTACCACCACAGAAGACTCGCTAAGCACATGGACAGTGGGTATTGGCTGCAACCCGCTACAGCGCTTATTCACTACCTCTTCCGCTATCTCAGACAGCAAGAATTCATCGTTAACCCCCTCTTCAACAGCTTTCTTATCGGTAAGCTGCTTGAGCATCTTTTCCATTCGAGCCTTGGTATGCCCAAGAGTTTCAAACGTGTCATCGATAAATTCAGGGTTGTGTTTGTGCTGTTGTGCATTAGCCAGAATTAAGTCTACTTGCGCTAATACATTTTTAAGGTCGTGTAACACGAATGCCGACATACGATTAAACGCAGCGAACTGGGCATTCTCTGCAACAACTTGAGCCGCCTCGTAATGTTGAATGTACGTACCCACTTGTTCTGACACTGCGTTAAGGTAGTCTTTCAACTCCCAGTTTAAATTGATTTTTTCCTTATCACCCGGCGCTAAAACAGCGAACCCCCAAAAAACGTCATCTTTGGTGAAAGGAACAAACAACTGATAGGGATAGTGCTTGAGAGCTTGCCTGTCTAGCTTTAACCCATCGTAATCAAAAGGCTTAACTTGGTAAGCATCGGTATCAATAATCCAGCCATTATTGCCGCTGTATGTTGCAAGCGCATCCAATATCACACGAGTGTCTTCTTCGTTGCACTGATGGTCATCAGGCGATGCTTTTGCCACAAGTTCAAAATTACCGTTCGACATCTTAAACAACGCGCCATGCTCATACTGTATAGCGTTAAGCATGCCTGTAAGGCCTGTGTAATAAACATCAGACTTACTCGCCCCCTCACGGGTTAGCCACTGCGTGAGCTTTACCCATTCAACCCTGTAATCGAACTGATTGGCGAAAAAGTGCTTCGTAATAAATATTTTAATCTTAGTTCTAAAGGCGGTTGATAGGAACACGGTAGCCAGCAATGCGAACGACATTACAACTAAGATGATTTGTACCGTTGCCCCCCAATTACCTCCAAGATAATTAATGGCGTACCCCACTACTGCCATAACAAACAGATAGCCGCCAGCAACCAGCAGAAGAGAGCTGTGCAGAACTACATCGCGAGATATAAAGATGTCTATTCCCCAGTTTTGAATCCGGCGGATAGAAATAACTAACAACGGCATCAACAAAAAGTAAATGTAGCCGCGCGCTGCGATATAGCCAATTTCGACCTGGTTCACCATTGTGGCATTGGCGTAGGTAACGAATTCGAAGAGGTTAGTCGCACCAAGATAAATAATAAGAGGTTTGAATGCCCACTGCTCTCTGCCAGCCTGGCGATAAACGACTTCCAACAACACTAATACTTCAAGCGATAACACAATTAACGCGAGAAAACTCCAAGCTGGATTAACCGCTAACAGGTACGGCGCTAACAAGGCTATAAACGCAGGAGCAAGAATAATGAGTGTAACTGGACGCCTTATAACGTCAGTAAAACTTTTAAAGTTGGTTTGAATACAGGCCGCAAGAAAGAGCAACCATGCCAATTGTTTCAGCACATCGGCATTTAAGAGACCGGTAAGTGCAATAGGACCAAACAGAAAGGTGATAAGACTAGAAGACCACACAAAGGTAGCCGCAGTGGCCAACACCAACAAATGCTTTGCTACACCTGGCTTCCTTACGGTAAGTAGTAGCAGCAGCAAAACCAAATGCGCTAGGCTATTCAATATATAGCCTATATCTGAAATCATCCTTCTATCACCCTTGTTTTATTTATAGTTGGGCTGTTACATGCGACAAGCGAACACTGCGCCGACAATGGGTGTAGGCACAGTGTTCAGTTTAAGGACTAACGCTTGCGAATAACCAAAGAACCAATGGAGTAACCCGCACCAAAGGAGCACAATACCCCAACATCACCTGAAACCAGATCTTTGTGATTTAAACCAAAGGCAATGACTGAACCTGCCGAAGCTGTGTTAGCGAACTCATCGAGTACGATAGGCGCTTCTTCACGGTTGGCTTCACGCCCTAACAGACGCTTGCAAATCAGCGTGTTCATATTGATATTCGCTTGGTGTAAATACCAGCGTTTTACGCCTTCAGGAGTAATATCGTGGCTGGCAAGGTGAGCTTCAATATGCGCGGCAGCCATTGGGCAGACTTCTTTGAAAACCTTTCGCCCTGCTTGGTGGAAAAGTTTATCTGGACCGTAAGGGTCCACATCCTCAGCGCGCGTCATGTAGCCAAAGTTAGAGCGAATATTGTTAGAGAATTTTGTAAGTGCTTTGGTACTAAGCACATCGTACACATGCTCACCCTTTGCAGTGTCGGCAAGCTCCAACACGGTAGCGGTAGACACATCGCCAAAGATAAAGTGGCTGTCTCTGTCAGTATAATTAATTTGTGGTGACACAAGTTCTGGATTAATCAGCAATACGCGAGTAGCGTTGCCCGCGCATAGCATCTCGTAGGCACGGTGCATACCAAACGTTGCGGCTGAACAGGCAACCAACATATCAAAGCCAAAGCCTTCAATGTTTAATGCTTCTTGAACTTCAATTGCGATGGCTGGATAAGCACGCTGTGTGTATGCGCACGACACAATAACCGCATCAATGTCGCTGGCCTCTAGATTAGCTGACGCTAAAGCAAGCTTTGCCGCCTCTACCGCAATTTCAGCTTGATGCGACAACTCATCATCTGCTCTCGGCTCAATTTTTGGCTTCATTCGAGCAATGTCTAGCGCCCCCTCTTTCTTGTAGATGTAACGGCTTTTGATGCCCGACGCTTTCTCAATAAACTCTGCGCTAGAGTAAGGCATAGCGTTAACTTCACCTGCCTCTATCTTATCTTTATTCTCACTGTTAAAAGCATCAACATAAGCGTTGTAGCTGTTTACAAGCTCTTCGTTGGTAATACTTTCCTGAGGGTGCCATACACCCACGCCACTAATCACAACTTGATGAGACATAACCATTCTCTTTTTATTTCAATACAACAACTCACCCGCAGACAACAAACATTCAGGCAAAATACTGCGTAGCGAACCGCTGTGTAAAGATTGTACGCTAGGGATGTAAGCAAACACTCGCCAACTCCCATATTATGCGCCATAGCTTACCTTAAAACAGATTGCGCTGTAACTAGTAGCGCACAAGAGCAGGCGTTTAAAAGTAAAAAGCCCCGCAAAATGCAGGGCTTTTTCGTAACATTGCTTTCGATTTTACTAGAACAGCAAGTTACAGCTGGTTAATTTGCCAAACTGTTACTGTTCCGCTTACTTCGTTACCAACCACAAGAAGTGGAACACCACTCGGGCTGTCTTCTGCACTTACAAAAACTAAGCTCTCTGGCGCTAAATCACCAATTACGCTACCTGCTGTAAGGCCTTCAGTAAGGTCACGATTGATTACGTACTCAGAAAACTGAACATCGTACGGGTTAGTTACGTCATAAACAAAAATACCACCCATGCGCTCAGTACCGATAAATGCATAAGTACGGTCGCCTACTTGGCCAACCGTTAGCGCCTCTGGCTCTGGGCCTTTGTTTTCTGAACGTGAATCACCTTCGTTCACATCGTCATTGTTGTTAAACAAGTCGCCGTGAACTGAAGCAGTAATGCGTTCAAAGTCGTCGCCTGAATCATAAACCACTAGGCCATTTTGATCCCAAATGGTAAATGAACGTGCACCGTAGGCGTAAGCTGCGTCGAATTCGCCGTCGCCGTCCATGTCACCCATAGCAGTCGTTACGCGCAGGTCATCTGCTTCACCCGTTGCTTGAAGCATCGCGAGTTCAGAGTTAGCTTCTGCTGTAAGCTCTGACACTCTTACTTCGTCGGTGTAAGCTAAACAACCATCATCGGCGTCAAATTCAAGACCACCTGCCGCTGTACATGCCGCCGCATCTGCTGCCGCAAAGAAATACTCACGAGCATCACCTTCGTTAGCGGTAACAACAAACGTTGCATCTTTCCAGGTAAAGTTAGCAATGGTGTCTGGCTGGTACACGCCATAAAGGCCTGTGTATTGACCAAAGCTTACCGAACCATCTTCTTGAACATCAATGTTAAGGCCTGCCCACGACTTAGTACCAAGACCAACAACGTCAACGGTAAGTTCTTCAAGGTCGATAACGGCAAGGCCGTTGTTTTCTTGAAGGCTTACATACGCTACATCATTCGTTGCAGTAATGTACTCAGGCTCTAAGTCTTGTGCCACTGTTGTGGTAATTGTTGTACCGTTAATTGTGCGGCCAGATGGATTAGGGAACATCATGCCCTGTGCCATAAGGTCAGCTTGAGTGCCGTTGAATGCACTGAAACCAACTGTGGTTCCCGTTTCTTCTGGCTCTCCGCTTGCAAGAATATTGATTACAGTTACAGAGCCCACCGGGTCAATAGTGTAATCATCTGAAGGCTCGCCTTCGTTGGCCACCAATACTTTGCCGCCGTCTGGCGTGAAGGTCACCATATCTGGTAGTGCACCTACTTCAACTGAATCTAGGAAAGAAGGTGAAGCACTGTCTAAGCCGCTGTAGAAAAGTACGTAGCCATTGTCTGTCGCTACGCTTGCCGGCACAGCTACAGCCATTAAGTCGCCGCTTATCGCAATGCTGGTAACGCTGCCTAGTGCAACGCCATTGATGTCGGCGGGTAAGCTAACGCTTGTTGGCGTTAGTGTGGTGGTGTTAATAGGGTCAGCCATTGTAGCTGTAGAAACACTGGCAGCTGGAATAACGGCAATGGTATTCGTATCGCTATTAGTGGCGTAAATCGTTGTTGTGGCTGCGTGATATTGTACAATCTCAGCTGCAGAAGCATTGCCTAAGAACGCTCTACCCACAACGTCCATCGCGATACCAACTGATGCATCAGTACCATCGGCACCGTTCTCACCCGCTTCGCCTTGCTCGCCTTGTGGGCCTTGGGCACCTGTTTCACCCTGTGCTCCATCGTCGCCATCAAGGCCACAACCGGCAAGTGATGCCGAAACCAAAAACGCAAGTAACCCATACTTAAACTTATTACGCACTGCCATTTTCTTTCCTTTTTGTATTTGTGTCGTACGTTTTAACGGCGTCTATGCGCAAGCGTTTGCTGATAACACTTTACTATTGTGAAGCATTTGCAAATGCTGCTGACGCATTTATGCCCAGTACACCAGAAAAATCATATAACTTCTATGTATAATTTAGCCCCAGTTTATGACACAAAAATTAATTTGGCAAAACGTAAAAGAACCGCCTGAAATGTAATGCTTTTTCGTATTTTTAATGCGAACTCATATGTCACTTGCGCAGAATGCTGGCGACACCCTTTGAAGCAATACTTCATCGCCCACTCTCACGTTCACACAGTCACCAACGCGCAAATCGTCTTGCTCAGTCGTGACAATCACGTAGTCGCCGTCGACAGCTTCTAACCCTACTTCTGAGCCATTTAAATCACCTTCTAGAATAGAAACAGCCATCCCGCTGAACACGGCGCCAAAAAGTGCTGAGAACAACATGTCATCATCACCAAAGTTAAATAGCGCACCTTCAATAGCCCCCATTGCAGCAGCTTCTTGCGCATGAGATTCATACTGAATGTGCTTAACATCAGCCACTGTTGCATAAAAGGTAGTAATAAATTGGTTTCTCTGTTGATTCGATACTCGGTCAACAGAGGTACAGCCACATAAAAATAAAAGAAGCGCGCCTACCACGCCATATTGATAGTATTGAGGTCGCAATACACCTGAAATGACGATAGCCATTATTATGTTCCTAGAAAAGATCTGACCATCTCAATGTAGTAAACCGTATATGAACGTTACCTTAACCATTTACACAGCCCAATGGTGGTGATTCATATTTGGCGAAAATGGACACTATTTATTCATCCGTAAAGTGTTACCATTTTCTTAAATAGTCGCTTTTGCTTACAATAGTAAGTGTAAAGGTTTTGTATGCTATGGTTCTACTGAACGCCGAAGTCAACTATCGTTACAGGAAAGTAGTACAAAAAACGCGGCAATGAAAGGACAAAAAGGAACAAATATGAAATTGAAACTCACTGCGTCAACCGTGATTGCTGCGGCTCTTACTCTTACAGCGTGCGCAACATCCCCAACAGGCAGAAATCAGGTTCTTCTGTATTCAGAAGCGCAATTGGCACAAATGGGCAGCCAAGCGTTTACTGGAATGAAAGAAGAATTGAAGATTTCAAACAAAGCGGTGAGCAACAATTACGTTCAATGCGTGGCAGATGCGATTACCGCACAAGTGCCAGCAACTGTGTTTAGCGGTGAATGGGAAGTTGTCGTTTTTGACGATGAACAAGTGAATGCTTTTGCGCTTCCAGGCGGTAAAATTGGTGTGTACACGGGTTTACTTAACGTTGCGGAAAATCAGCATCAGCTGGCCGCTGTTATTGGGCATGAAGTGGGGCACGTCATTGCTGAGCATGGCAACGAGCGAATGTCACAATCAACACTTATAAACGTAGGTTCTCAAGCTGTTGGGCAAGTATTAGCCGCCAATGAAGTGCCACAATCGGGCCCAATTATGGCCGCTATTGGTTTAGGTATGCAGGTTGGAGTTCAGCTCCCTTTTAGCAGAACACATGAATCTGAAGCCGATGTTATTGGTCTTCAGCTAATGGCTAAGTCAGGGTTTGATCCCCGTCAGTCTGTTGACCTGTGGCAGAATATGGATGCAGCAAGCGGAGGTAACCGCCCGATGGAGCTGTTATCAACTCACCCAGCCCCTCAAACCCGTATTAATAACTTACAAGCGAATATGCCGGCGGCGTATGCCGACTATCAAGCTACACCAACACGGCCTAACTGCAAGCGCTAGCTACCGTAATCTAAACACAAAAAAACGCCGCTAAATGCGGCGTTTTTTTGTTAATGACTGGCAGATTACTCACTGTCTGCTTTGTGTAAGTGAACATCCATTTGCGGGAATGGAATAGAAATCCCTTCTTCGTCAAAGCGCAGCTTCACTTTTTCGGTGAAGTCCCATTTTACCGCCCAAAAGTCAGCAGAGTTCACCCACGGACGAACCACAAAATTAACGCTGCTGTCTGCAAGTTCACTTACCGCTACCGTTGGCGCTGGCTCATCCAAAATGCGCTCATCTTCTTTAACCATCTCTAAAAGAATGTTTTTCGCTTTAAGCAGGTCGGCGTCGTAACCAATGCCTACAACCATATCCACACGACGTGTATCTTTTGCGGAATAATTTGTGATGTTACCACCGTATATATTGCCGTTAGGAACAATAATTTCTTTGTTATCAGGGGTATTCATTGTGGTTGTAAAAATACCAATTTTCTTGATTGAACCTGCAGTACCTGCAGCTTCTACAAAGTCGCCCGCTTTAAAAGGTTTGAATACTAATAGCATTACGCCAGCAGCGAAGTTCTTGAGAGAGTCTTGTAGCGACAAACCAATGGCAAGACCAGCAGCACCTAAAATGGCAACAAGTGATGTAGTATCTACACCTAGTTGGTCTAACGATGCCACAATAACAAACAGCATTAAAATAGCGCTTAAAATTGACTCCAAAAAGTCAACCAGCATATGGTCATACTTCGACTTTGCCATCAGGCGTCGAAAAACAGAAAGCAAAAACCCTACAACCAACCTACCGATAACATAAATGGCAATAGCCATTGCAATATTAATACCCCAAGGTATTGCGTAATCGTTGATGTAGCGCTCTACATCACTTGCTGAAAAAAGCGATAACTTCTCTTCCATAATGCGTTCCTTATTTTTTTAGCCATCACAATGGTGCTATTTACAAACCTATGTAACAACCGCAATGAGTGTTCTTCTACCGTATCAGTTATTTTAAATCACACCAATAGAGCAACCGGTGAAATAAGCAGATATTTGACTAAAGCATAATGTAGCAAGTGGATATATGAAAAATTGCATATACCTATGTATGAGTAATCACACCTCGAATGAATAGTAAATTTTTTATCGGGTTGTAATATCAATGTCACCTTCTGAGCTAATACTCGCTGCCAGCAAAGTGAATGAACTTTCGAATGTGTTCACATTTGCAAGAAGTTATCGGAAGTATAAGAACTTTAAGCCATTTTTATTGGTGCTTTTTTAAACATTAAATAGTAGACTAAAGTCGTAAAAAAAATCGTCACATTATACCTTTTTTCGGTGTTTCAAAATGTATCAAACACGCAGAGAAAAAGTGTCTACAGTGACGTATTTTAGGCTTTAGCATACGTTGTAAAGTAAAGGACTCTCGCATGTTGCTACTCATCACGTTATTTTCTGTTGTATTGTGTTTATTTTTGTATTCATTGAGAACCGATAAAGGTAGACATACAAAGTATGCACGCACCGATGAAACTGCGGTTAACTAAGGAACTGTTCCTTACAATCTAACTAGCGCGGCAAAAGGCAGTAATAGTATAAAACCTTACTATTAAGGCTTTACGGGCATGACTTCTGCCATCAAGTGAACAAATGTACAGCCTCTAACATTGCAACCCAATGCCAGAGGCAAGTATCATAGTGCCAAACTATTTACAGATTGTTTGGCATGCGCATACCACGAGTTTACTACCCCAATCCTATTCCGCTAGAGCAAGAATTTACGCTTACCGATGAAGCAGGTCACCATATCGCGACCGTTCTTCGCTTAAAACCCAACCGTCCTATCGTACTTTTCAACGGTGATGGCAACGAATACAGCGCCCAAATTATTAGTATCCAACGTAAAAAGGTAATTGTTGAGGCAGATGCATGCCTTTCTATTGCTAAAGAGTCTCCTTTACATTTACACCTTGGCCAAGGTGTATCAAAAGGTGACAGAATGGACACTGTATTACAGAAAAGCGTCGAGCTGGGTGTTACAGAAATCACTCCTATTATTACCGAGCGATGCACGGTAAAACTTGATGAAGCACGATGGGAGAAGAAATTGCAGCAGTGGCAAAAGATTGTGATTGGTGCTTGCGAACAAAGCGGAAGAAATCACCTTCCTACGTTAAATGCGCCAGTTTCGCTTAATCAATGGCTTGCAAGCTCAACAACCACTACACGCTTAGTGCTTGCACCTGGCGCTGAACAAGGCCTCGCACGTCAGCCATATAATGCACAGGGCTATCGCCTATTAATTGGCCCTGAGGGCGGCTTATCAGACGCAGAAATACATCTAGCCAATGAAAATGGCTATCAGTCGGTAAGTTTAGGGCCACGTATTCTGCGAACCGAAACGGCTGCCATTACCAGCCCGAGTATTCTTCAAGCACAGCACGGCGACTTTTAGGCCGTCAAACGCATTAAATCAGCGACAAAAAGCGCTTGAAGTAGCATTAATTAGCCCCAACATACTAAAACTAACCCCAGTAAAAGGCTAAGCGTGTCGACTTAGCCTGAATAACACATCGAAGTGAGACCACTATGCAATATACCGTTGGCGTTATAATGGACCCTATCGAGAGCATTAAGCCGCATAAAGACACCAGTTTTGCAATGATGCTTGAAGCACAGCGCCGCGGTGCAAAAGTGGTTTACTTTGAACTTAAAGATTTGTTTTTCGACAATGGTAAGCCTATGGGCATTGCCAAAACTGTGACAGTAAAAGATCAGCCTTCCGATTTCTATACTATTGAAGATGAGTCTATTGTTCACTTAGGTGATATTGATGTCTTACTTATGCGTAAAGACCCGCCCTTTGACAGCGAGTTTTTATATGCCACACAAATGCTGTCATTGGCACAGGATGCGGGTGCTCTGGTAGTCAATAATCCACAGGCACTGCGCGATTACAATGAAAAGCTATTTACAAGCTACTTTCCAGAGCATATTCCAAATACATTGGTGTCTAATAACCAGGCACTTATTCGCGCGTTCCATGCTAAGCATCAAGACATTATATGTAAACCGCTTGACGGTATGGGTGGCGCATCTATTTTTCGCGTTAAGCCAGACGGTAACAACTTGGGCGTTATCATTGAAACACTGACCAAGCTTGGTACGCGCTATATGATGATTCAAGAATACTTGCCAGAGATTAAAGACGGCGACAAGCGCGTACTTATTGTTGATGGTGAAGTTATGCCTTATTGCCTTGCCCGCTTGCCAACCAAAGGCGAGACGCGTGGCAATCTAGCAGCCGGTGGCACCGGTCGCCCACAACCCATATCAGATAGTGATCGTGAACTCGCTGAGGCCATAGCACCAAAACTTAAAGCGAATAACATTATGTTTGTGGGCCTTGATGTTATAGGTAACAAAATTACTGAAATTAACATCACCAGCCCTACGTGTGTTCGCGAAATAGAGGCGGCATTTGATGTCGATATTATGGGTGCACTATTCAATGCCATCGAAAAACGTTTAGCTGACAAATAAACTACACTGAAGTAAACACAGCAGTACACTGAGAAAAGTAATATGACGGAATTGAAGAGCTTACAGAATCACTTCTTGGTTGCTATGCCAAGTCTTGACGATCCTTATTTTTCTCGGTCGCTTATTTACGTTTGCGAGCACAACGCCGAAGGCGCAATGGGCATTGTAGTAAACCAACCCTCTACGATGAATGTAAAACAGCTGCTCGAACAAACAGATAAAGATCTAAATGTATCTGACGACAAGGCTGAGCAAATTGTGCTCGCTGGAGGACCGGTAAATCAAGAGCGGGGTTTCGTGCTGCATTCTGCACAGAAACCTTGGACTTCTAGCCTAAAATTGGCACCAGGTGTTATGGTGACTACGTCGAAAGACATCTTGACCGCTATAGGTAAAGATGAAGGACCAGAAGAAGCACTGATTGCTCTTGGGTACGCAGGCTGGACCGCAGGCCAGCTAGAAAAAGAAATGCAGGAAAACGCGTGGCTAACCATTGAAGCCGATGAAGAAATCTTGTTTCGAACCCCAATGCACAAAAAGTGGCAGGCGACAGTAAATAAGCTTGGCGTAGATGTGTGGCAGCTTGCTCCGGGAGCTGGTCATGCCTGAGCAGGGAAGTCGCACAGTATTAGCATTCGACTTCGGCACAAAAAGCATTGGTGTTGCGGTAGGGCAAGAGATCACGGGAACAGCGTCGCCACTGGCCGCTATTAAAGCGCGAGATGGCATTCCTGATTGGTCGCTCATTGAGAAGCTGTATGACGAATGGCAGCCACATGTTGTTGTGGTCGGGTTACCGTTGAATATGGATGGCACCGAACAGGAAATGACTCAGCGCGCTCGGAAGTTTGCTAACCGTCTGCACGGTCGTTTTCGTGTAACCGTTGAAGTATGCGATGAACGTTTGACCACCACTGACGCTAAAGCCATGCTCTTCGAACTAGGTGGTTATAAGAAGTTAACAAAGGACAAAGTAGATAGCGTGTCGGCTTGCGTTATTTTCGCTAGCTGGAACGAAAGTCAGTACGAGTAGCCCCAAAGTGGATGTTTGGGAGTATGTTTGGATTTATCTACGAAGTATTTTGACCTAGCGCTTCTTGATTTCATCTTGCTTTGTTGCAGTTCCAGCATATTTCGAAGGAACCGCCATTTTCTTCGCCACAGTGCTGACAAAACCAGTCAACATCTGATGATGCTAGACCGTCACTCGCCTTCTGAAAGAGGGCATCAACCACTTTTGATGCCCTTGCGTACCACGAATCATCCACTAACCACAGCTCTACCTGAGAGTCTTGCCATGGCAACTCGCCAATAGCGCCGCTGGCAAATTCGTTCTTTACCATATAAGGAATAGACAGTGCGTCTAACTCGCTACGCACTGCCTGTAGCTCAAATGCATCTTGCGACGAAAATAGCTTTTTCAAATAATGCTCCTGAAACTACTCTCCCTTTAAAGATATTAGTCGTCCATATCAATAGATACATTCGACAGCGTGCCCAAACTTGAACCATCGCTTGTGTCTAGTTTAATCATTAGGCGTAAGTCGTTTGGTGAGTCGGCGTGATGCAGCGCTTGGTCCATGTCAATTCTGCCCTCTTTGTACAAATCGTACAGCGCCATATCAAAGCTTTGCATGCCCTGCTCTTTACCTTTCTTCATTGCCTCTTTAAGCGCACCAATATCATTTCGCTGAATTAGGTCGCGTACTAGCGGCGAGTTCAACAAAATTTCAATAGCAGCAACACGGCCTTTTCCATCTGGCGTAGGAACAAGCTGCTGCGCCACAATAGCGCGAATGTTCAAACTTAAATCGAAACGAAGCTTGTCGTGCTGGTCTTTCGGTGCCAAGTGCATAATACGCTCTATGGCTTGGTTGGCGTTATTGGCGTGAAGCGTAGCCACACACAAATGACCTGTGTCGGCAAATGACATGGCGTATTCCATGGTTTCCATAGAGCGAATTTCACCAATAAGAATAACGTCAGGTGCCTGTCGCAACGAGCTTTTCAGTGCATCGTCGAAAGACTGAGTATCAATACCCACCTCGCGCTGTGTAATTACACAATTCTTGTGCTCGTGAACAAACTCGATGGGATCTTCAATGGTAAGAATATGCCCGTGGGAATTTTGATTTCTGTGCCCTATTAGCGCAGCTAATGACGTTGATTTACCCGTACCCGTACCACCTACAAACAGCACGAGTCCGCGTTTTGCCATA
>ENA-OWNT01002381-OWNT01002381.1-seawater-metagenome-genome-assembly--contig:-NODE-2381-length-19768-cov-4.556853_pt1 | contig 19768 bp, 19 predicted proteins | sample MGYA00238136_ERZ651165 | MGnify/ENA primary metagenome ERZ651165 (study PRJEB26861, sample SAMN08777766) | seawater metagenome | isolation source: coastal seawater | place: USA: Florida | collected...
GCGGACGCGCCGAAGACGGAGCCGGCGGAGCCGAAGGCCGCGGAGCCGAAGGCCGAGCCTGCGACCGAGGACCCGGTCGAGCAGGACGACCTGGACAAGAAGTCCTGCGCCATGAGCGGCCCTGCCGATGCGTCGGCGCTGGGGCTGCTCGCACTGGCAGGGATCGCGGGCATCCGCCGCCGCCGCCGCTGAGCGGGCCGAGGCCGCGCGCGGGCGCGTCCTACAGCGAGGTCAGGTAGGCCTCGAGGTCGTCCATCTCGGTGTCGCTCAGCATGGACGTGTCGCCCATCTCGCCGGAGCGGGCGTACTCGAGCACCGCGCGCAGCGTCACGGCCGAGCCGTCGTGGAAGTACGGCGCCGTCGCCGCGATGCCGACGAGCGTCGGGGTGTTCACGTTGTTCAGACCGACCATGCTGTGGGACTCGCCGTCCTGCAGCGTGCTGCCGCCGTGGCAGTCGCCGCAGCCGACGTCTTCGCGGTTGAAGATCGCGCGTCCGCGCACCACGGAGTCCGTCTCGAGGCCCTTGTTGGGCAGGTCCACGTGGCGGCCGCGGTTGATGAAGGCCGCGACCTTGTCGGCGCTGTTCTGGCTGAGGCCGGAGCCGCCCATGCGGCCCTGGGACGTGGCGAACGCCTCGTCGCCGACCGTGGCCACCGACTCCGTCCAGGTCACCGGCGCGGTCAGGGACACGTCCCCAGCGAGGCTGGGCGTCTGGCGGCCGCCGTTCTCGAGCGGCCAGGTCAGGCCGTCGTTCCGGCCCTCGAAGTGGCACGTCGAGCAGGAGACGCCGGCGCCGTTGAAGGCCATGCGGTCGTCCACGGAGCTGAAGAACAGGTCGCGCCCGGCGAGCTCGTCGTCGGTGAGCACGATGTCGTCGAACACCCAGTCGGTGTCGTGGATCTTCGTGGTGTTGAGGCCAGACACCTCGAACATCCCGACGGAGTTGCCGAAGGACAGCGGGTTCGTGCTGCCGGCGGGCGTCGCCTGGTCCGCCAGGGAGTCCATCTTCACCCGCTCGACCGCGCCCTGGTGGTAGGCGAACACGTAGCCCTCGCCGTCCGCGTCGAAGGCGATGCCCCGCGGGCCGCGGGAGCTGTGCGCGACACCCTGGGTCCGGGACCCGATCGTCAGCCAGCCGATGCTGTTGCGGGTGCCGCCGCGGTTCATGCTGCCGTTGGCGCGGGTCGCGACCGAGATCACGGCCTCACCGGCCTCCACCGTCACCAGGATCGTGTCGCCGTCCGGCGCGAACGTCGTGCTGGAGGGGTAGCTGGCGACCGTGCCCAGGTCCTCGTGCTCGACGTTGAGCAGCGTGGCGTCCCAGTACTCGTCCGCGGGCGCGCCCCCGCCCACGACGGCCGTCGTAAGCAGGACCGAGTTGAAGCGACCGCCGCCCGGAGGCGCGTAGTAGACCGCGGCGCCCGGGTTCGGGGCCGACAGGTCGCCGCCCGGCGAGCTGTTCTCCACCTGCAGGGTGGGGATGGCGATCGTGTTGCCGTCGGACGAGATGGCCATGTCGCCCGTGACACGCGGCGTGAGCGCGACCTCCTCGCCGGTGCTCGGGTGGAAGCCGACGATCGTGGGGATCTCGACCCGGTTGACCTGGTCACCGGGGAGGTCGATCCAGTGGACCATCCCGCCGAACGCGCTGCCGACGTACAGGCTCTGGGTGTTGGGGTGCAGGGTCAGCCACCGGGGCTCGCCCTCCACCGGCCAGCTCCGCAGGAGCTCGTAGGTGCTGGCGTCGTACTCCTCGACCACGCCGGACATGGAGACCGCGACGTAGAACCGGGAGCCGTCCTCCGTCGCGACGACGCCGTAGGGCTCGGCGCCCGTGGGGATCACGCGATCCACGGTGAACGTGGCCTCGTCGATGATCGCGATGCCGCGCTCGTTGCGCAGCGTGGTGATGAGCTTGTCGCCGGCGCGGGCGATGCGGGTGGGCTCGAGCCCGACCTCGAGCTCGGCCGTCGCTCCCGTCGCCACGTCCACTCGCGACACGGTCGCCTGGTCCGGGTTGGCGGTGTACAGCGCCTGGTACTGCGACCCGGCGACGATGGGCGTGCTGCCGGTGGCGAACCGGTCGTCTTCGAGACCCTGGTTGGCACAGCCGACGAGCGCGGCGGCGGCCACTGCGGCAAACACTGTGGGCGAAATCGAACGAATCATGTGGTGACTGCTCCCTGGTCGCGCGTGGGGCCCCCCCGCTGACGACCGTCGTTGACGACGACCTCCCGTCCTCGCACGAACCAGGGTTGCACACATCGTTCCGAGTGCGGCGGGCAATTCCGTCAAGCCGGATCGGGGGTCTCGATGATCCAGGTCAGGAGATCGCGCGATTGCGCCGCCCGCGCGGCATCTCCGGCCCGCTCCGCCGTGCACCAGGTCGCGACACCGTGCAGCAGTCCGTGCACCCGCAGGGCCGCCTCCGGCGCCGGTCGGCCCCACGCCGCGATCAGCGCCGCCGTGAAGGGAGACCGGGCGAGCGGGCGCCCGTCCCAGGTCCGGGCGATGTCCACCAGCGGGTCGTCCAGGCGGGCGTGTTCGAAGTCGATGAGACCCAGCGGAGCGTCGTCCGCCAGCAGGACGTTGGCGGGCTCCACGTCCCGGTGACACCGGCGTCGGCTGCGTCCCGCGAGCGCCTCGGGTCGAAACCGCGCCGCCACGCTCCGCAGCAGCGCTGGATCGATGGTCCCGCGCGCGCGTGAGAGCCAGGCCTCCATCCGCCGCGCGCAGGCCTCGGCGAGCGACACGGGATCCCGATCCTCCACCGGCATGCCGTGCAGCGCCGCGAGCCCCCGACCCAGCCGCCGGGCCAGCTCCAGGTCCTCCCGCCAGCCGTCCCCCGGGCGGGCCCCCGGCAGGTGCTCGATCAAGAGACTCAGCGGACCGACGTCCGCGTCGAGCAGCCGAGGGATCCGCAGGTCCTCCCCTGTGGCGTCCTGCCACCCCACCAGCGCGTCGTGTGCCTGGCGCCAGGCCCGGTGGCTCCGGTAGCGCTTGAGCACGGCGGGGCCGCCGGGTCCGTCGACGAGCCGAACGGTCGAGCTCGTCCCCCCGGGGAGGAGCGATCCGGGTTTGCCTGCGTCGTCGCTCGGGGGTCCCATGGAGAGAGCATGGCAAGATCCCACCCGATGCTGCGCGTCCTCCTGGCCACGATCGCCATCCTGCTCCTGGCCCCGGCCGCCCACGCGCGCAAGGCGGACGCGCCCCCCGAGCCGCTGCTCGTCGCGCCCGGCACCGATCCCGCCCAGGCCCAGCGGGTGGCGCTGGGCTCGACCCTGCCGCCCGTCCTGCTGGAGGACCTTGTCCGCGACGCGGTCGGCAGCGGCGCGCGCCTGTACGGGGCCTCCCAGATCGTCCCGTGTGACAGCACGGCGCTGCGGCCCGGCTCCCTGCCGGAGGTGGTCGCGGCGGCCGACCGCTTCCTCCTCGAGCTGGAGTACGAGCTGGCGGGCGACCTGCTCCAGGACGCCGCCGAGCGCCTGCCGTGCGCCGAGCACCTCGTCGCCCGGGCGCCCCTGAGCGAGCTGTTCTTCCTCCTGGGCGTCTCCGCCAGCTACGCCGGCGACGTGGAGCGGGCCCAGCGCTGGTTCGGCCAGGCGCTGGCGGTGTCGCCGAACCGCAGCTTCGACACGGACCTGGCGCCCCGGGTGTACGAGCAGTACCTCGTCGCCATGGAGCGCCACTACGTCGGCAACCCCGTCCCCGTGACGCTCGCGCTGGGGGCCGAGGAGGACGTGGAGATCTACGTCGACGGCGCCCTCATCAACGCGCGCGAGGACGTCCCGGCCCTGGGGGACGGCTTCCACTTCCTGCAGTTCCGGCGGGACGGAGACCCCGTCGTCACGTTCGAGTTCCGGGTGGATCCGGGGGACACCGTCGCCCTCGCGACGCCCGACGGCGCCCTCGCCGCCGCCCTCGCCGGGCCGGACGCGCCCCCGAGCCTGCGGGGCGTGGTCGACGCCGTGTACAGCGGCGTGGCCAGCAGCGGCCCCGTCGGATCGGTCCAGATCGTGGACGGGCGGACCGTGCGCCGCTTCGTCGCGTCGGGGGAGTGGGAGACCCTCCGCGAGCCCCCCGATCGCATCACGAGGATCCACCGCACCGGGCGCGTCCTGGTGGGCACGGGCCTCGCCACCTTCGGCCTCGGCGTCGCGCTCAGCGCCGCCAGCGCGGCCACCGCTCCGGCGCACCCGACCCACCCGGACTACCGGCGGTCGCTGACCGTGAACCGCATCGGCATCTCGCTCGTGGTGATCGGGATGGGGGTCGGCGGCACCGGTCTTCCACTGGTCATCGCCGCCCGCCCGAACAAGGAGCAACGCCAGGCGCGGCGTAAAGCCAAGGCGGGGCTCGGACTCCTCGTCGGACCCGACGGCGCGACAGTCTCCCTCGGAGGGAGGTTCTGATGGCCCGGCGCGCCCTGCTCCTGCTCGCACTCCTCGGCCTGACGAGCTGTGTGCTGCCGGCGGTCCCCGAGAACATGCTCGCGGGGACCCTCGTCCTGACCGCGGACCGGCTCGCGCTGCTCGAGGACGTCCAGCCGGTGGCCCCGGGGGACGATCCACAGGGGCGCTTCGCGGTGGATCTGGTCTGCCAGGACGGCGACCAGCTCCTGCGGAGCGAGACCTGGCTGGACGCGGACGGGACCGGGCTGTTCGAGATCCTCATCCCCCAGGCGAGCCAGCCCGAACCCTGGACCTGCAGCTTCTCGGCCCGCGGGACCGTGGAGGCCCAGTGCCTCGAGGGGCCGTGCGACTACGACACCCGCTTTGCGCTGGGCACGCTGCGGTCCTGTGACTCCGAGTCGGGCGTCCTCTTCTCGTGGAACGGCGCCAGCCGCTGGCTGGGCGACGTGCTCGCGGACGGCACCGACGCCTGCGTGTTCGCCTCGGACGGGGTGTCCGCGGAGGTGCTCGCGTACGACGACACCGCGGTGGAGATGGACGCCGTGACGTGGTGCGGCAGCGTCACCGTCTCCGAGTCCATCGACGAAGAGCTCGGCGCCGCCGTCGGCTGGTCGCCCTTCCTCTGCTATCGCCTCGTGACCGTGGACGGCGAGGACTTCGTCTCCGCCGCGGCCTACCGGGGGCTCGAGCTCGGTCAGGACCAGGTGGGCTGCCCGATCTTCGGTCCCCTCGGCTGGAAGGTGGCGGTGCAGGTGGACGACGCCCTCGGCTTCACCTCCCGCGCCCCGTCACTCGAGAATCCCGACCTGGGCGGCACGAACCTCGGCCTCTCGGCGGTGCTGTGGGAGCAGAGCGTGGGCATGGAGGGCCGGTTCATCCTGTCTGCCTGGAGCGGGACCTTCGGGGAGGGCCCCATCGCCACCGGCGTCCCCGGGGGCATGGTGCTGCAGACCTCCGGCCCCATGTCGAACCTGGGGGTGGTCGACATCCCCGCCGTCCTCTTGCGAGACTCCACGGATGGCTGCCAGGACCAACGGGACTGACCCGGGCTCTCAGACCGACCGGCCCGTTCCCCCCTGGCAGCACGGCGCGGATCCCAGCCAGTCCGCCTGGCGCCCGGGGACCCGTCTGGGGACCTTCCGGCTGGAGCGCCTGCTCGGGCTGGGCAGCTTCGGCGAGGTCTGGGAGGCCGCGGACCACACCGTCCCCGATGCCCCCCGCCGCGTCGCGGTCAAGATCCTCAGCGTGTTCGGCGTCCCCGGCGGCCTCGAGGCCCTCGAGCGCGAGGCCGCGGTCTGCCGCGAGCTCAACCACCCCAACATCATCGAGATCCTCGGCCTCCAGAGCTCCGACGACGCTGCATGGGTCGTCATGGAGTTCGTGCCGGGGCCCACGCTCCAGCAGGCCAACCGGCTGCTCGCCGATCGCGGGCTCCGCATGCCGCGCGTGCCCCTGCTGGACATCGGGATCGGCATCACGCGGGCCCTGGAGTCCGCCTGGACGGCCACCAACCGCGACGGGGACGTCCTGAAGATCGTCCACCGCAACCTGCGGCCGGCGGAGATCCTGATCTCCGAGGAGGGCCTCGTGAAGGTGGGCGGGTTCTCGCTCGCGCGCCTTGCCGAGGACGACCGCAAGACGTCCACCGGCGTCATCCGGGGAAGCCCCACCTACATCCCGCCGGAGCGCTGGCGCGGCTCGAACAGCTACACGCCCGCCTCCGATCTGTACTCCCTCGGCGTCCTGCTCTGGGAAGCGGCCGTGGGCGGTCGGTTCTTCCCGAAGATCCACGTGGGCGAGATGTTCGAGCTGATCGAGCGGCGCACGGCCGCGGAGGAAGCCGCCGTGGCGGGCGTGCTCTTCCCGGAGCTGGCGCCGCTGCTCGAGCGCCTGCTGCAGCGGGAGCCCGGGGATCGCCCCCAGACCGCGCGCGAGGTGCGGCTGGAGCTCCAGTCGCTGCGGGACTCCATCGCGGGGGAGGGGACCCTCGAGCAGTTCGTCTGGATGCTCGGTGCGCTCGACGAGGACGTGGAGGCGTCCAGCGACGTCGAGACCCTCGACATGGCCTGGGAGCAGCTCGTGGAGAGCGCCGAGGAGAGCCTGAAGCCCGACACCGGGCTGGACCACAAGGCCCTCTCCGCGGCGTTCCAGTCGCCCAACGCGGCCAGCATGAGTACCGGGTTCTGGGACGACCGGGAGTGGAGCCGGGAGGACTGGCAGGACTGGATGCCGGCGACCTGGTCGCGCAGTCAGCCGGAGCTGCCGCCGGTGCCCGAGCCGGCCGCGACGCCCAGGCGCTCACCGGCCGTCGCCGCGACGCCGAAGCGGTCGCCCGCGGCCCCCCCAGACGGATCGGATCGGACGCGGCGTGTCGTGGTCGGCGCGCTCAGCCTCGCGCTCGTGGCGCTCGCGGTGGTGTTCGTGCTCGTGGTGCTCGAGCGGTTCGGCTGATCCGGCTCAGCCCTCGTCGGCGCGGCGCGGGGGCAGCAAGCCCATCTTCTCCATCCGGTAGCGCAGGGCGTACCGCCCGATCCCGAGGAGGCGCGCGGCCTTGCTCTGGTTGCCGTCGGCGCGCTCGAGGGCCTGGGCCACGAGATCACGCTCCAGGGCGGCGAGGTCGAGCCCCTCCTCCGGCAGCAGGAACCCCGACGTCGTCGACGGGCCCGCGCCGGCGCCTCCGATCTCGGGCGGCAGGTCGGCGGACCGGATCGTGTCCTCGCGGCAGAGGATCACCGCGCGCTCGAGCACGTTGCGCAGCTCACGCACGTTGCCCGGCCAGTCGTACGCGTCGAGCAGCCCCATGGCGGTGGGCTCGACCTCGCGGATGGGCCGGCCGAGATCCCGCGCGAGCTTGCGCACGATGTGGTTGACGAGCAGTGGCACGTCGCCCGCGCGGTCCCGCAGGGGCGGCACGTTCACGGGGATGACGTTCAGCCGGTAGAACAGGTCCTTGCGGAAGCGGCCGGCGTCGACCTCGGCGGTCAGATCCCGGTTCGTGGCGGCGATGATGCGCGCCTGCAGCTGCACGTCGGCGGTGCCGCCGACCCGCTTGAAGCGCCGGTTCTCGAGCGCGCGCAGCAGCTTGGACTGCGTGACCATGCTCAGCTCGCCGATCTCGTCCAGGAAGATGGTGCCGCGGCCCGCCACCTCGAACAGGCCCAGCTTGCGGCTGCGCGCGTCGGTGAACGCCCCGCGCTCGTGGCCGAACAGCTCGCTCTGGATGAGCTGGTCGGACAGGCCGGTGCAGTCGATCTCGAGGTACGGCGCGTCCGCGCGGCGGCTGCGATCGTGGATCGCCCGGGCGACCAGGTCCTTGCCGGTGCCGGACTCGCCGAGCACGAGGACGGTGGGCGCGTCGGCGTCTTCGAGCCGGCGGAGCAGGTCGAACACACGCGCCATCGCGGGCGAGTTGCCGATGATCTCCTCGTAGCCCGATCGCGCCGCCCGCTCGCGCAGGGCCCGCAGCTCCCGGTTCCGACGGGCCGCCGTGGTCGCGCGATCGACGACGAGCATCATCTCGCGCAGGTCGAACGGCTTCGGGATGTACTCGGTCGCGCCGAGGCGGGTCACCTCGACCGCCGTGCTCACGTTGCCGTGCCCCGTGATCATCACGATCGGGGTGTCGGCGTCGTCCGCCCGGACCTCGCGCAGCAAGTCGATCCCCGAGCCGTCGGGCAGCCGGATGTCGAAGATGTAGACCTCCGGCGTGCAGGTCTCCCGGGTCCGGCGCGCTTCTTCGACGGACCCCGCCTCCAGCGGCTCGTACCCGGCCCCGCGGAGCTCCTCGGCGAGGGACCAGCGGATCAGCTGCTCGTCGTCGACGACGAGCACCGTGGGTCGTCCGCTGTCGGACGTGGGCGAGATGTTGGGGGCAGCGCTCATGAGGGGGCTCCGGTCAGGACGGGGCGGCGGGGCAGTCGGATCTCGAAGTGGGCGCCGTCGGTGCCCTCGAGGAGGCGGATCGTCCCGCCGTGGGCCTCGATGAGCTTGCGCACGTTCGCGAGTCCGAGCCCCGAGCCGTGGGCTCGAGTTGTGAAGAAGGGATCGAAGATGCGCGCGCGCATCGGTTCGGGGACGCCGGGGCCGTCATCGGCCACGCAGAGGACGACGCTGTCGTCTTCCCGTCGGCAGGAGAGGGTGATGGTCCCCGGGGTGTCGCCCATGGCCTGGGCGGCGTTGTTCCCGAGGTTGATCAGCGCGAGCTGCAGGCGGACCGGGTCCACGAGGATCCGCAGCGTCGGGTCCGCCGTGATCGCCTCGACCCGGATCGAGGCGGGCGCGCTGTTGGCGATCTGCTCGCGCGCCGCGTCGAGGACCAGGGACGCCGGCGCCGCCATCAGGCGCAGCGTGACGGGCCGCGCGAAGTCGAGCAGGTCGTTCATGACCTCCGAGGCCCGATCGACGCGTGCCTGGACCCGCTGGACCACCTCGCTGGCGTCCGGATGGGCGCCCAGGCGCGACCCGAGGATGCTGAGGGAGTTGCCCACGCCGGCCAGGGTGTTCCGCATCTCGTGGGCGACGCCGGCCGCGGTCATGCCCAGGAGCTGCAGCGCCTCGCGGTGGCCCCGCTCCGTCTTCGTGGGGGTCAGGGTGAGGGCGACGGGGGCGCCCGTCCCGGTCGCGTCCGAGAGCACAGCCCGCACCGACAACGGCCGCGCGGCGCCTCCGCGCACCCGCACGGGCACGACACCAGCGGCCGTCTCTCCGGTCGCGCGGGCCTCCCGCACGAGCTGGTGCAACGCCCCGTCGCGGAGGTCCTCCTCGAGGCGCGCGAGCCCCGTGCCCTCGAGCTCGTCGTCCCGGTACCCCACCAGCGTCTGGAACGCGCGGTTCCAGAACCGGAGCTGCGGGGGCTGCTGGTCCACCACCAGGAGCGCCCCCGGAGCGTCGCGCGCGACCGCCCGGAACAGCTCGAGCTCTCGGGCGGCCTCCCGGCGTCGGCGCGTCTGTCGCACCGCGCTCTCCAGGAGGATGAGGTTGGACGTCGGGACGACGGCCACGTCCGGATCCAGCAGCGCGAGGTCCGTGGTGAGCTCCTCGACGAGCTCGGGCCGCAGGATCATCACCGCGTCGAACTCCTGCTCGCCGACCGCGAAGCGCACCTGGTCCGCGTCCAGGTAGTGATCCGCGACGCAGGGCGTGGCCAGCCGATCGAGGATCCGGGGATCGTCCGACAGGATCGCGATCCGACAGTCGCTCAGCTCTCCCTCGGGCTCGCTGCTCGGGCTCAGCCCCAACGACGCGATCAGATCCGGCATCGAGAAGGGCTTGCGCAGAACCGACTCGGCGCCCAGATCCTCAGCCGCGCGGATGTTCTCCGCGGTGTCGTAGCCGGTCATGGCGATGATCCGGCTCAGGGGCGCATCCCGGACGGCCTCGAGCACCTCGAGCCCCGAGCGGACGGGGAGCTTGAGGTCCACCAGCAAAACGTCGGGCTGCCAGCACTCCACCGAGGCGATCGCCTCGCCTCCGTCCTCGCAGACCCGGGCGTCGCTGCCGCGTGACCGCAGCACGGCCGCGATGCTCTCAGCCAGATCGACGTTGTCGTCGGCGATGAGGACGCGCACGGGCGCCACTCAGGACACCGGGAGCGCGACGACCACGGTCGTCCCGTCTCCCGGGTGGCTCGTCAGGCGGATCGCTCCTCGGTTCGCGTGCACGAGGTTCCTGGAGAGGGACAGCCCGAGCCCGACTCCTTCGGGCTTCGTGGAGAACAGCGGCTCGAACACCCGCTGCACCTCGTGCTGGGCGATGCCGACGCCGTCGTCCCGGACCTCGATCTCCACCGCGTCGGCCAGCAGGCGGGTGGCGATCGTCACGGTCCCACCGTCTTCACAGGCGTCGAAGGCGTTCTCGATCACGTTGACGAGGACCTGCTCGATCTGGGCGGGGTCGATGTTCACCGGGGGAAGCGCCGGGTCCAGGTCCTCGCGCACCCGGCAGGCGGCCGGGATGGTGACCCGGTCCAGGGCACGCCGGACCACGTCCTCAGCCGCGACGGCCGCGGACGCGGGGTTGCGCAGCCGCGCGAAGCTCAGCAGGTCCGTGATGATCTCGGACGCCCGCGCCACGTTTCCGCGGGCGCGCTCCAGCAGGCGTCGTCCCGCCGGATCGGCACGGACAGCCCGCCGATCCCCGAGCGCGAAGAGCGCCGCATCCACCGCGGCGAGGGGGTTCTTGAGCTCGTGGTGGATCCCGGCGGCCAGCTCGCCGATCGTGGCCAGGCGCTCCTGCCGCTGCATCCGCGCCAGCAGGTCGTCCCGGTAGGTGCCGAGCATCAGCGCGAGTTCCATGTCCAGGAGCTTGTCGATGGCCTTCAGGGTCCCGCGCAGCGCGTCGGGGTCGGCCCCGTGCACGTCGAAGGCGCGGTCGGTGAACCACTGACGCACCAGGTTCATGGCGAGCAGCATGTACCGCTGGGGCAGCTGGTGCCGCACATGGGCGTGGCCGATGGCGCGCCGACGCGCCACGTAGGCCCCGTCGTACGGCCCGACCAGGCACGTCTTCACCCAGGCGGTCAGCGTGATCCGCAGCCGCGCCGCATCGCCTTCGCGCTCGTCGAACACCCGCTGGGCGTCCGGGTGGCGGGCGATCGTCGCGTAGAAGCGATCGAGCAGATCCTCCAGGTGGGCGTCGGCGCTGGCGCGCAGCGTCGACAGCCAGAGCTCGTCCGTCGGACCGAACCCGACGTACCGCTTCATCTCCTCGAGACGCTCGGCGTCTTCGTGGGGGCTCCTCACGGGGACTCCTTGGGGGTGGTTGATGACCGCGTCAGCGGTCCCTCCCGCGGCGCCAGCGTCTGGGTTCGGGTGTGTCATCAGGCACAGACTACCCTGCGGTCTGAGTGGTCGCGTCTGCGGATCAAGAATCCGCCCCGTCGGCCACGTTCCGGAACCGGTTGAGGTCCTTGATGAGCACGCCGTCGCGCATGGTCTCGACGAGCTCGGCCTTCTCCCACTTGCGCATCAGGCGGATGGCCGTCTCGACGGTCGTCCCCGCGGCGTCCGCCAGGTCCTGGCGGCTCAGGCGGATCGGGATCCAGCCGGACGCGACATCGCCGCGGCGCTCGAGCAGGAAGAGGAGCAGGCCGGCGAGGCGCGCCGGGACCGACGGCGCGCGCGTCTCGGTCAGCTGCTGGAGCAGGTTGCGGTGGTCGCTCGAGACCATGTCCGCGTAGGCGAGCGCCGAGCGGATGTCCGTGGAGATGCAGTGGCGCACGGGCGCGATGGGGAGGAAGCCCACCTCGCACTTCTCCACCGCGATGAAGCTCACCGGCAGCGGCGCGTCCCCCAGGATCTCGGGCCAGCAGGGGGCCCCGCCGGGACCGACGAAGTCCACGACCACCTCACGGCCACCGGGCGTGTTGCGCATCAGCTTGCCGTGCCCCGAGAGGACCACGGGCAGCATCCGCAGCCGCTCGCCCTGCCAGAACACCGCGGTGCCGCGGCTCAGCTTGCGGGTGATGGCGCGATCCACGGCGGCGGCCCGAACGCGCGTGGGCAGCGCGGCGATGAAGCGGAGCTTCTCGTAGCCAGTGGAGGGAGAGGCGGTCTGGGCGAGGGCGTGGGCCATGGTGTCTCCGAGCGAGGGAAGGTCAGGCGGAAATGCGAACAGAGGTGGCGCCGGCGTCGTCGAGCAGGGCCTCGGCGTCGTCTGCGCGCTCCCAGGGGACGTGCACGGTCAGCAGCACCTGCCCGTCGTGCAGGTCACGGCTGGCGTCGTAGTAGTCCTTGCGGAAGGCCCCGGCGCCGCCGAGCGCGGCGGACAGGCCACCGAGCGCGCTGCCGGCCAGGAACCAGAACATCGCGGCGGCCGCCGGGGGCACCGGCACGCCGAGGCCGCCCGTGGACGCGAGCACGAAGGCGATGGCCGACGCGCCGACCCCGCAGCCCAGGAAGCCGCCCAGGAACCACAGGGGGATCGCGGACTGGCCGGCGTGAGGGGTGTGATAGAGCCGCGTCTCGAAGAGCTCGGGGCGGCGGTTCGCGTCGTCCGCGAGTCCTTCGGCCTGCAGTCGGCCGGCCGCCGCGCGGCCCGTGGGCTCGTCCGCGAAGATGGCGTGCAGCGTGGTCATCGTCCGGGCCCCCCCTAGAACGAGGCCCGCGCGGCGCGCAGGACGTCGACGTAGCTGACGATGCCCACCAGGTTGTCGCTGGCGGGCTCGACCACCGGGACAGCGCCGACGCGCCACTCGACCATGAGGTCGATCAGGGTGGTGATCTCGGCTTCCGGATCGGTCGAGAGTGCGCCGGACTGCATGCAGGCGCTGACGGGGTCACCCAGGCGATCGATGATCGCTTCGTCGATGCCGGCCTCGGGGTCCGGGGCGGGGAGGTAGCTCCGCAGGTCGCGGTCGCTCAGCATCCCGATGAGGGCCCCTTCGTCAACGACGGGGATGTGGCGCAGATCGTTCTCCCACATGAGCATGCGGGCTTCACGGATGCTCGTATCGGGGTGGACCGTGATGGGGTCCCGGGTCATCAGTTCGTTGGCGATCATCCTCAGAGGGCTCCTGCGCCGTCCGGCCTCGGACAGTCGCGCGCCCTGGGTTCGCAAGAAGCGGACCAACCTCGTTGGAGCCGTGTTCGTCGGTGTTTTTGGCCCCGGATCGGGGTCAACCCGCGTTCCCGTGTGTTGCCTCGCACCGTATGACGACCGTCAGGTGTGTGAGCCGGCACAGTGGCCCGGCAGAGTGCGGTCGGACTGATGCAGGTCACGCCAAGGTGGGATCGAGGCGGAGGGACGACCGGCCGAGGGCGGGGTGACGACGGCCCTCGCCCTGTGCTCAGGGGGTGTGGCAGACCGGGGGATCGGCCGAGTCGGCGACCTGCGTGGCCATCGGCGCGCGCATCCAGATGGACCCGAGCCCGAGCGCCAGGGCGAGCAGCGCCGCGGCCCGCCGCGCCGCCAGTCGCTTGCCCCACCGGGCGAACAGTGTGCGGCCCGCCGCCGTGGCGACGAGCGCGGGGACCGTGCCCAGCGCGAACGCCCCCATGACGAGGGCGCCGCCCGGCGCGCTCCCGGCGACGGCGGCCAGGGCGAGCGCGGCGTAGACGACGCCGCAGGGGACGAGGCTGCCCGCGGCGCCGAGGGCGACGCGGCTGGCCACGGCCCGGGCCCCGCCGGAGTCGGTGCGTGCGAGATCGCGCAGGAGCGTCGCCAGCGGCTTCAGGGGACGGGCGACGGCCCCGACCGGGCGCCGGAGGAACCCGCCGAGCTGCAGGGAGAACACCACGAGCACCGCGGACGCGAGCACCGCCCCGACGAGTCGGATGGTCGGCTCCGCGCCGCCGAGCCCGGTGGCTCCGCCGATGGCGCCGGCCGCGAGCCCCAGCCCCACGTAGGTGGCGGTGCGTCCGAGGTGCCACTCGGGCCGCCCGCGGGCCACCAGCGCGAACGCCCCGCACATGCCCGCGCAGTGCAGCGCGTTGGCGAGGGCGAGCCCCGCCGCGCTGAGCGCCAGGGCGGCCAGGGCGCTCATCCCCGCGACTCGTCGTGCAGGGGCATGGCGGCGTGGCTGTCCACGTCGTCGTACTGGCCGTTGCCGACGGCCCAGACGAAGAGAGCGACGCCCACTCCGGAGAGCAGCAGGGCGGCGCCGACGAGGACCGGGACGATGCCCATCAGGAGTCCTTCCGGGCCAGGCGGCCCGCGTTGAGGATCACCACCAGCGAGGAGATCGGCATGAGGATGGCCGCCGCGAGGGGGGTGATCAATCCGGCCGCCGCGCCGGCGATGGCGAGCCCGTTGTAGGTCACGGACAGGGCGATGTTCGTGCGCAGCGTGCGGCGCAGTCGGCGCCCCAGCGCGATCGTGTCGGCCACCGCCGCGGGGCGGCGGGACACCACGGCTCCGGCCGCTGCCTCCAGGGCGAGGTCCACCGCGCCCCCCATGGCCAGCCCGCTCGTGGCTTCGGCCAGGGCCGGGGCGTCGTTGAGGCCGTCGCCCACGAAGGCGACGCGCTCGCCGCGCGCCTTGCTCTGGAAGGTGTTCGCGTAGCGCGCGCGCAGCCAGTTCTTGAAGAAGTCGACCTCTTCCTCGGGGCCGAGGTCTTTGAGTGCCTGGACGTGCTGCTTCCACAAGGTGTTCACCCGCCGCTGGGAGGACTCGTGGCGGATGTTGGCGAGCACGTAGCCCTTGAGCATCTCGGGCAGCGACAGCGACAGGCCGCGGTCGTTCATGGTCTCGAAGATGGTGTAGGCATCCTCGTCGCTGTACGCCTCGATCTCCACCAGGTGGACGTTGTCCATGAGCCAAAACACGAAGTAGGCGAGGGCGTCGCCGGCGAGCTCGTCTGGGAAGTGGGAGACGATGTCCTGGTAGCGCGCTTCGATGTTGACGCAGGACTCGTTCATCCCGTCGGTGTCGATGGCCTCATCGTTCACCAGCGCCATCATCACCGGCTGCCGCTCGGGCACGTCGAGGTTGAAGCTCTTGCGACGGCGGCGGGTGCTGTAGACCAGCTTGAGGACGTCGGCCTTCTCCTGGGCGTCGTCGAGCTGGTGGTGCAGGTGGATGCAGAGCAGCGTGAGGGTGGTCAGGCGCTGCTGCCCGTCGACGATGAAGCGCTCCCCGCGCTTGTGGCTGATGACGATGGGGCCGAGGAAGTAATGGCCGTAGCGCTCGACCTCCTCGGGGTCGTGATCGGGGCTGTAGAAGTCCAGGAACTTCCCGGTCAGGTCGTCGATCAGCTCACGGACCTGACGTTCCTGCCAGGCGTACTCCCGCTGGTAGAAGTCGATGGTGTACTTGGCGCCGTCCATGAGCTCGCGGACGGTGCGGGCGCGGCCGTCGATGCGCTTGGGGGTGGGGTCGTCCACGATCAGAGCTCTCCTGTCACCAGCGGTCGACGTGTGGACAGCCGGCGTGGCGCGGGTTGGGGGGCACCCTAGCAGCTTCCTTCCGATTCCCTGTCCGATACCGGGGACCTCAACGTCTAGGGGAAGTGTGAGCTAGCATCGACCCTGGAGACCCAATGGCCTTCTTTCTCGTTCCCGTGGCCTTCTTCGCCGTCAGTGGCGCGGCAGGGGCCAAGGGAGCCTACGACAGCTACCAGGCCAACGCCGTGCGCGCGAAGGCCGCGTCACGCAACGCCGATGCCCAGATGCGGCTCGACCGCGCAATGGCCAGGACCGAGGCCGCGGTCGGCAAGACGAAGGGCGATATCGCACGACTCACGCTGGTTCGACTGTCGGCCCTCGAGCAGCTCGATGAGGTGGTCGTGTGGCTGCAGGCCGGTTCGGTCGAAGACCTCGACATCCAAGGCCTGCCCGACAGCAAGCAACCCGACCTCGCCGAGTGGACCAAGACCGGCGTGGCGGCATCCCGATCGCTCGGCGACCTTGCCACGGCGGCCGCGGGCGGTGCCGCCGCACGCTCAGCCGCGATGGCGGCTGCGGGATGGGGCAGCGCGAGCACCGGAGCGGCGATCAGCGGCCTGAGTGGGGCCGCGCTACGCAACGCGACCCTCGCGTGGCTGGGGGGCGGCGCACTGAGCGCTGGCGGCGGCGGGATGGCCCTCGGCGCCACGGTGTTGAGCAGCCTCAATGCGGGCTTCGGCGCGTTGGGCGTCGGATTCACACTTCGCCGTGCGGCGGCGTCCTACGACACGAGCAGCAAGGACTTCGCCGCCAAGGTCGACACAGAGGTGAAGAACCAGAAGCATGTGCGGCGCGGCCTACACGCCATCAGCGACCGGAGTCATCAGCTGAGGCGGGCGCTCAACCCCATTGCCGCGAAGATTCGGCAGTTGCTCGAAGACGGCGACCCAACCGATCCTGCGCAGTGGACCGCCATGGTCGGCCTGGCCAAGGCCCTGTCCCGACTGGCTCGGTACGAGGTCATGGACGAGGCCGGCGCGCTCGCAGAGGGCTGGAACAACCCCTACCAGGAGCTTGGTCCGCTCGACCTTGAGAGCTCCGACACCGACTACATCCACCTCGAACAAGGAATCAGCGCATGAGCAAGGACCCAGATGACGCGGGTGGCGCCATGGCCTCGGTCGGCAAGGCTGCCATCGCGATGGCTCCTCTGGTTCAAGCGATCGTCGGCAAGGCGTCGCCCAAGGAGCTGCTCGATCTCGTGAAGCTCCTGAAGGACACGCAGACCATGGAGCAGCGGGCCGAGCTTGCCGCAGACGTGATCGACCGCAATCACGAGCTGGCGTCGGAGGCAATGCGGCAGCGGTCGGCCCTGGCCGACCAGGTCGAGGCGGTGCTGGCGCGGAAAGACCGCGACATCGGCGAGATCATCGCCCTGCTCAAGTCCACCGACGACCCCGCGATGGCCGCAGCCCTGGCGAGCGCCCTGGCCACCGTCGCTGGCACCGACGAGATCTCGCAGATCGGCAAGGCCATGGCCCAGGTCAAGGCCGACCGCGTCGACCTGAAGTTCTGATGGATGCACTCACTGAGGCACTGAGGGTATCGCCCGAGCGCGCGCGCGTGGCATTCATCGAGGTCTTGTGTTGGCTCGTCCACGCTGACGGGGCCGTCGACCCCCGAGAGGTCACCTTCGTGCAGTCGCAGGCCCTGGCACTCGGCGTCCCCCAGGTGGAGCTACACGAGCCCATGGTGTGGGACGACCGCTGGCCCGAGCAGCTAGAGGACATCGGCCACCACGTGCTGATGCAGTGTGCGCTTCTCACGGTGGCTGATGGCAGTTGCCACGTTCGCGAGCGGGAGCGGCTGGAGTTTCTGGAGGGCGAGCTGGATGCGCAGCCGGGGAGCGTCGATGAGATGGTGGAGTGGGCGCTGGAGGGGCATCGGTGGATGTCGAACGGGGCGCGATTCCTGCGGCGCGACGGGTAGAGTCCGACCGACGAGGGGCCTGTGAGACCGCAGCCGCGCAGTGAGTGGCTACCCCCGTAGGGCTACGCCGAACACCGCGTGCAGGCGGCGAAGTGAGAGCCTCTCGTCGGCTGGATAGCTCGGCGCGTCAAGCGACCCGTTCGCTTCGTGGGCAGCCAAGAGTAGCTTCAGGTACTTCGACAACACGGCCTTCGGCGTGGGGCTGTCGGAGCGCCAGGCCAGAAGGTCCTTCGCTCCCTTACTGCTGTTGCAGCTGCCGCAGGCAAGTACGAGGTTGTCGACCGTGTCGGGCCCTCCCTGGCTCGTCGGCACGATGTGGTCCCACGTGAGCTCGCCTCGACAGCTGCAGTACGCACACGCCTTGTTGGACAGCACCAGGCGGCGGTTGTCGCGGGTGAGAGACGACGGCGAGATCTCGCGACGGCACAGGCGGCCGTAGGTGGCCTGGGTGAAGGCCCAGTAGTTGTCGCGCCCCTTGGCGGAGACAGCAGACTCGGCGATCAGTTTTGCGTACTCCCAGTAGATTCGCTCTCGAACGGTGGACGGGCGGGCCAAGGAGGACTCCGGGGTGTGGGGTCGACACGTCCTGCCCATCGCCCGTGGGGGGACCTCAGGCAACGCCCACCGAGCATCGGCGTCGCGCGGCGAGTGGACACGTGTCCGATGTGGGCGCCGGCCGCGTCTGTCCCAGCGTGCCGCCCGACAGCCACAGACCGACGAGCGGATGGATTCGTGCCCGCATCGACGCCGACTACCACGGCGTCGACGCACTGTCGGGCGAGCTGCCGTGGCGCGCCGGAGTCCACCTCGTCCGCGCCCATCTCACCGGCGTAGTGCGTGCGGACGGCCCGCCCGACGAGGAGCTCTCGTCGCTTCGTCAGGTCCGGTTGACCCCGGCCTGGTTGGAACTTGGCCCGGCGCTCTACCCCGTCACCCTGCACGACGTACATGTCGCCAACATCGAGCGTGTAGGCGCCGTCGTGCGTCAGGAGTCGCAGGACGTCGTGGGCCGGCTGCGGGGGACCGTGTGGGCCCGGCTCGGCGACCTCGACCAACCGGCGCCCGAGCAAGAGCACGTCGTTTCGGACGAGCGCGCGGAAGTTGACACCGACGGCGCTGTCGCCCCGGAAGGGGCAGGTGCCCTGGGAGGAGAAGTCGACGGCCGATCCACGCGCTGCGGGCGAGGGCCCGAACTCCCCGAACAGGACGGCAACCAGGCGGAGCCAGCCCTCCCTGAGACAAGCGATGGCGAGGGCTCGGAGGGCAGTGCCCATCACGATGATCGCACAACGGACGCGCAGCCCGTGGGGCTCGGCGAGGGCGAAGGAGGGCCACCATCGGCGGCTGTGGCCGTCCACGACGAGTCGAGCGACGGAAGGGTCACGCAGCCAGTCCGCCCCCGCGGAGAGTGTGGTTGCGGTTGTCTCCCTGTGCTCGCCGGGCTCACGCTCTTCGTCATCATCGTCAGCTGCGGCATCACCTTGGCCATCGTGTGGATCGGCGTCATGGCCTCGGCGCACTTCGCGCAACGCTGGATGGTTGCGCGTACGCGCGAGCTTCATGGCTGCGTGAACCTCCTGGCAGGGGCGACCCTGGTCGGTCTGCACGTCGTGATCCTGGTGCATGTGCTCGCCGACGTCGGGGCCGCACCCTGTGATCCCCGCTCCTACAGCCAGGCCCTTCTGCTTGCGCTGCCGGTGTTCGCCAGCGCGACGGTGGCGTTTCGGTCTGTATGGCTTGCGACCTCTGCCATCTGGTCTGTCGGCCTGTTGGTCTGGTGCACGCAAGCCGACGAGCTGTGCCTGGCGGGCACCGACGAGGCGTCGTCCCGTGACCACACCACCAGGGCCCTGGAGCGAACGGCGAACCAGGTGCAGGCAAGGCTCCAGGAGGTCGTGGCCCGAGACGAGTCGGCGCGGATCCTCGCCGAGAACACTGACCGCATGTCAGTCGACGATGCGCTGCTCTACCCCAGCCTGTTCTTTGGTCGATGCGGCCAGCCGCTGGTGCTCTCGGGCGACATTCTCTTCGGCCATGACAGCGATCGGATGCCCGAGAGTGCGGAGCCGCACCTTCGGAAGCTTCGGCGGCTCCTCGCGATGCAACCCGATGCTCGGATCGTGGTCGTCGGGCACGCCGACCCGAAGGGAGATCCTGCCTACAACATCGACCTCAGCCTTCGTAGGGCACGCGCCGTCAGGGACTGGCTCCATGACCGAGGCGGCGTGAGCCCAGAGCGTGTGGAGGTGGTCGGGCGAGGCAGCGAGGAGCCCGTTGTCACCGACATGGAGCTGCAGCCTCTCAACCGTCGTGTGGAGGTGTCCATTGCGTGTGACTGAACTCGTCTTCGGTTGGTGGCGACTCCGCTACTCCGCTTCCTGGCGCAGACCGGCTCGCCCGGCATTGGGCGACTGGAGGGCCCCCGCGGGGCCGCGCCTCCAGACGGTCGTCCTGCAAGGTCCGAGAGCCGCGTCGACTTTGCCGCAGGTCGTCAGCCAGGCGCCGTCGCGCATGGCGCCGACTTCGCGGCTCCACATCAAGCCGTT
>ENA-OWNT01002384-OWNT01002384.1-seawater-metagenome-genome-assembly--contig:-NODE-2384-length-19755-cov-3.832605_pt1 | contig 19755 bp, 18 predicted proteins | sample MGYA00238136_ERZ651165 | MGnify/ENA primary metagenome ERZ651165 (study PRJEB26861, sample SAMN08777766) | seawater metagenome | isolation source: coastal seawater | place: USA: Florida | collected...
ATATGAAGCCTGTACGCCTCGTTCTGTCAGTAGCATCTGGCTTGAGTTCGCCTGAGCATCCAAGTCAATTACGCAGACGTTTAACCCAAAGAAGTAGGCAAGGCCGTCCGCCAGCATAACGGTGGTTGTCGATTTGCCGACTCCACCTTTCAGATTCGCGATTGAGGCAATCAGAGCCGTCATCGTGATCTCCTGTTCGCGCGCTAGGCGCTGGTTAGTGTTCAGCACCCCTTTGGAAGACGGCGTGGCGCCTTTTGGGTCACTGTTGATCTGTGGGATGCAAAAATGTCGCCGGTTTGAACACGCTTCATGGCGTCTCTTTTGCTTGGGACATGGCAACCAAGTTTCCAACCCTATTGGAGCGAATGTCCCGTGGCTGGCCAAGAGCTTAAATCATCTGACATCTGTGTCGTTGTCCCGACTCTGAACGAAGCGCGTCACATCGAGGCGTGTTCAGTGGCAAATATTGCTTACATATCGTCAACTGGTCGTGATTGTGGCGCGGAGAAGAAGTTCCACGCGCAGCAACCTGAGCTACTCTGCACCAACCCCAAATGACGTGGACAAGTGTCGCCATTGCGATGCCCAGCGTTCCGTTCAATTATTCTAGTTGCACGTCCATTTTTCGGAAAACCGTCTCGCATTCGTTGTGAACATTCGGGTGCTGCTTGTTTCTCGTAAAACGGTTTCCTGGCCACGCGTCAGAACTCGACACCTCTCTCGATCCACCCCGTTGCAGGGTGCTGCTTCATCTGAATAGCCCGTGGAACTCGAAGGTCTGCCAACCATGACGACAGAAGAGAAGTGGAGTTCTATCAAGAAAAAGGTGTACAGATACGATGCACCTTGGGAAACGTTCGGCTTAGCATGGACCAGGTCGCAGAACGTCAACCACTACTTCCGCCTGGCTGTGGGTAGTTTTATACAGAAGTACGAGAATAAAGTCCACGTAAGTTGACGTTTTTTGTTCCTGGCGTTTTCCTGTCGCACCGAACCCCAGCCTTTGCGGCCACGGAACCTCAGTGCGCTCATCGCCCACCTCTCTCTGCCGTACTCTGTTGCAGGTAATCCAACTCGACGAGGAAGCGGACGAACTCGTACATAAAGCCACCATCAGTCACGCGTACCCTGTGACTCACCTTCAGTGGGCACCAGCAAACGCCGTCAGGAAGGAGGGCAAAGATGTCGTCGCCACTGTCGGCGACTACCTCCGTTTATGGAGTGTCGCAGCTGACCCCGGCTCTGACGATGCTGTGGAACGCATCAGCCGCCCTGACCATCTGTATGACAGCAATAAAACGAAGAATTCGTGCACACCCTTGACGAACATGGACTGGTGCACCGCGGCCACGAACATCATTGGCTGCTGCTCAATTGACCCGGTGTGCTGCATTTGGGATCTGGAAAAAGCAAAGATCTCCGCCAAGATTCTGGCCCACCCAAGCGCATCCATCTATGACTTGAAGTTCCGTCCAAATGGCGCTCATGTGTTCGCAACCTGCGGGTCAGACGGTTCTTTGCGTTTGTTCGATTTGCGCAATCTCCAAACGAGCGCCATCGTATACGAGGAGCCGCAGGAGAAGAAAGACAACGGTCTCCTGCGCATCGGGTGGCGGCACATGTCTCCAACGATGATCGCTGTATTGGGAGCCGAGGGAACAAAAGTCGACATCATTGACATTAGAAAACCAATGAAACCGGTGCAGTCTTTGAAACGGCATCGCTTTCCAGTCAACGCACTCGCGTGGGCGCCGCATTCAGACGTACACATAGCGACAGCTGGTGAGGACATGAACACGTTCATTTGGAATTTAGAGGGTGAGCGCTTCAAAAAGTCCGGCGACCCGCTGCTGGAGTATTGTGCCAAAGGGTGCATAAACAATATGGTGTGGTCCGAATTGCAGCCGAGTTGGCTGTCCATCGCGTACGACAGGAGAGTCGAGCTATTGTTGGTCTGATCGTGGCCTCTCATGCCTAGATAGTTTGTCCGATGTGCCGGACGTTCCAGAGTTTCCAGTATCCTGCAGTGGTCAAGACGCCCATTGAAATGGATGGCGTGTTGTTGAAGCTTCCGACAGACCGCGTGTCGCTGTTGGTCGGCGCTTAGTCATTTGAACAAACCATATAATTTATTGTTTCTTGCTTCACAAATTGCCCTCTGTTGTGCCAGCACCGTTCGCAAGTGCTTGCGCACTCAAAGTCCTCCACTGCGCGGGTTACGTATTTGACCTGCGCTTCACCAACACGTGGCGCTTGTCTTTGCTATCTTCCGTACTCGTAGATGTCCCCCGAACAGCTGCCGTCGGCTGCAGCGTCAGCGTGCAGCACCAGGGTGCCACTCGATGTGTTGTGGGACAGGACGTGGTGCCCTACCAAGGTTCCTTGAAGCGTCGTGTTGGTTGCCGAAAAGTCCCCGGACGGCCCGAAAGAAGAATCACTGGAAGCGTACATTTCATCGAAATCGTCAATGGAATTTTTGTTCTTATCCTCCAGGATGGACACCATTCGCTGCTGGAGCGATCGACACAAGATGCTCAGTGGAGTTGGATTGCGCAACAACCACTCTCGTGTATTACCGCGACCCACAACACTGCGGAGGAAGTCGTGCCGCAACAACATTTCCGCGCTCGACCTCAGAGTGGAGTTGTGCACCAACATCTCCCTCAAGAAGCCGCGCAATGCCGCCGGAAATTTGGATTCTGCAAATCCGAACAAAAAATGCCACCAACATGTCACAACGTTGCATTTTCTCGACACGCAAAGCATTTTTGTGCACGTTTCAAACATACCTTCTTCCAGGGTGAGGGCAGGTCCATTCAACAACTTCAACAACAGCGAGTGCTTCCGCATCCTGTGGTTTGCGGTTGTGCCTTCAAGAATCTCGATCAACGACACGCCAAGGCCCCAAATATCAACTTTCGACGAATAGCCTTTTCCAGCGACCGTCTCCGGCGCCATGTACGGCAAAGTTCCGACAAATGTTGACCGTAGCTCCGAACGGGACACTAAGCTGGCCGACACACCGAAGTCAGCCAGCATGCATCGACCACTGTACTGCAGCAAGATGTTGGACGGTTTGACATCACGATGAATCATTGTACAGACTCTGTGAATGTAATCGAGAGCGTTTAAGGCGCAGAACGCGATTTCGCGTGCGCATTCCACTCCCAGCGTTCCCCCAGCAGCCTCCATCACGTCCGATACACTGCCCATGTCGCAATACTCCATCACGATCCACATTTGCTCAAGTCGACGTTCGTCCGCACCCGCAACGACATAGCTATCGTAAAATGCCACAATGTAATTCGATGTGCATTTTCTCAGCAGATCGATTTCAGCCATCAACTTCCACACACGAGCTGCCGTTCCCTCTTCGGAATCATCTTCCATGTTGTCGAAGTGAATTTCTTTGACTGCCACAACATCACCCGCAGCAAATTTTGAGCCCCCATGCAACGCTGTTGCTCGATGCACCTTCCCGTAGGCACCAGTCCCGATCGTGGCGTCGATACGGAAGTTGTTGTGCAAAGTGAACAAGTCTGCCGCCGGTCCGTATCGAGCAGCCATTTCATCCGTGAACACAGGCGAGTCCATTGCTGCGAATAACTCTTGTCCGTGCAAGCTGAGTTCCATTTTTCGATGGCTCGCAGGTAGATTGTCTCCACGAGAAGTGCTGAGCACCGCTTTCGCGGCCTCGGACCCCAGCACAACCGTTGGCCGACGACTAGCAGGATTAGCCGTGGAAACACGCCTTCCGGGAGACCGTGAGTGAGAACGCGAGCGAATCCTAATCGTCGTGGGCGGTGACAGCATCTGCGGAACGTCACCGAGCCTCACGGTACTCACCAATTGTGTTTCGGCGTTCGATAGAGAATCATGCAGGTTTCCATGGTCGGGGTCCACGTCTGTTGTACCGTTTTTGCTACGAAGCTCGTCTGCCAATTCGCGCAGAAACCGTGCGCCATGGAACTTCTGCGTGCGCACATTCGACGATGTCCCTGGAGCGTGGTCAGTACGTGATAGAGCACGCTCCAGCGTCGGAGCCTTCGGAAACGGGGACCTTGACTTGTCAACTCTCGACGCAGGCCCAGAAACTGCCATTATTCCTTGGCGACGCCGTGACGAGCGCTGTTTGACCGAGGGCCGCTTTCGCGGAGAGTGCTGTGGTGAGGACGAAATGAACGCGCCGTCTGAAGCAGCCCTGCCATGACTGCCGTGACTGCCATGACGACTACGCGGTTGGTAACTTGGCGAAATCCCTAGACGCAGACGAGGAGACGCGCGTGGGGATCCCAGAGGCCGTCGATTCTTGCGACCAGGAGAAGATTGGCCTCTCCGACCCGGGGAAGGTTGTGCGTATGATGACGCATGCTGCGACGAGCGCGGCGCAATCACGGAGGCTAGTTGTACACGGTTTGGTGAAGAAGGAAGCACCTTCGCATTTGAGACGGTAACAACGTCTGCGTTGGCATTGTGAGCAGCGTATTGCGATCGCCGGTCTCCGCCGGACTTCCAATCCGGCGACACCGACGTGCCCTCTGCGCCTCCACTTGTCTCCGAGCGCTGAAGTCGTGGCTGTGCTGAAGCACCGTTGCCCATTTTCCACAGGCGTTTTGAACCCAGCTGCCGCTAGTTACGCAGTGCGACGTTTTTGGCCATGGCGTGTGGCCATCACAGCTCCGTTCCAGCCGTCTCGTCACCTGTGTGGTCGCCATGAAGCTGTATCGCAGTCGGCGTTCATATTCAGACGCATCACTGGCACGCCCGCCTTGATCGAGTCGACGACCAAAGCATCAAGCCCGCCAATCACACCAAAATTGCAAGCTTTTGGAACTTGATCGGTTTTCCTTACACGTTTTTGCCTTCCAGCTGCGCTCTTGTTTATTGTACTTCGCATCACTGCGGTCGCTCCGAGGCTGCCGTGAAGCAGCAACGCAACCGAGTCAGATGGCACCGCACAACCTGCATGTCCCACATCTCACATTTAGATTGGACAACACCAGCAAGCAGAGCTCAAAGGGCCACGTCAACGAAGCTGACACCACGCCGTGTGCTGTTCACTGCACCTTTCTTTTGCGATGCGTACAGCAACAACACGGTGGTATTTGGCAGCACCGCCACCGCGACGCAGGCTGTTGCCATCCGTCCGACTGTCCTCTTCCTCTTCTTCTCGTTGTATTGTTCCACTCCGCCTGCAAGTGCAAATTGCCAACGAAGGCATCTCTCAGACTACTGAACTCACTGTTGCCGTCTTTCTTCTCTCGACATCATTCGGCATCCGCTGCCTCGACTCGACTCGACTTCATTCTTCATCACCTTCGCCGCTTCGCCGTCATTCGTCGTTTGTGCATCGTCGTTCGTCGTTCTTCGTTCTTCGTCGTTCGTCGTTCGTCGTCGTTCGTCGTTCGTCGATCGTCGATCGTCGTTCGTCATCGAACGAACTTCGTTCGGTTCGCTTGCTGGCTCTTCCACCTTCGCTCACAGTGAGCGAACCCACAGTGCACAACAGTGCGGCCCCACAGCCTCACAGTCATTCTCACAGTTCACTCACTCACAGTGGCTGACTGACTGACTGACTGACTGACTGACTGGAGAGTGACTGACTGACTGACTGACTGACTGAGTGAGGCACAGTGTGTGAGAGCGAGTGAGTGAGTGACTGAACGCACTCACTCACTCACTCACTCTCTCTCTCTCTCTCTCTCTCTTTCACTGTGGGACTGTGGGACTGTGGGCCGTTGGTGGCATTTGTTGTTGTAAATGTCTCTTATCAGGATACATCCACATACTTCTCTTACCCGGATATGAGTGTATCCTTAAACGAGACTTCCGCGGAGGTTTCACGGTTTTCTGCGTTCATTCATTCATCACTGCGCTCTGCGCCGCCGCCTCTCCTCCTCAGTGATGGTCATAATTCGTAAAGTTCTTCATTTCACTATACAGTATGGTTTTCATGTTTGGAATATACTGATGAATGTGAGGCAGGATTGTGAATTTGCAGTCGTGGCAGGTAGCGGCGGCTAGCCGATTGCCGATTGCCGATCGCTGATCGCTGATCGCTGATGCTTTTACATAGCGTTTACTTGCAGTCTCGTACTGTTTGAGTTTTCAAGTTGACTCTATGCCAACGCATTTCCACTGATAGTTCATAGTGGAGCAACCACCCGACTCCGTCGGCGGGTTGAGGGATCAAACCGAAGTGACAATGATTGCAAAGTCACTGTTGCTCCCACTGTGTTCGTTCGTCGCGCACGCTGTGAGGCTGGCGAGTTGTCAGAAAAGTCGACAGAGCAAGCGAACGAAGTCACACAGGCATTGTTGGTGTTGGTGTGTTGGTGTGTTGGAGTGTTGTTGCTCTCTTGTCTGTTGGTCTGTTACGGTGGTGTCGGTGCGTTCGTGTTGCGGCTGCTGTTGCTGCATTGGTTCGTCGGCCGAGGTCCGGCGCTGATCGTGCCACTCACTCGACAGCCGCTTACCCCCTGATAGAGTGCGGAATGGCTGAACGGGTCAGAGAACACGAGTCGGTCGGCATGCAACGTGTGGTGTGGCCCAGAAGTTGTGTGTTGGAGCCGCTTCACTAACGTCAGTGGTACGACGCAGCTTGGCCACGTGCGTATGAGTCGCAAAACCTTCGCACGATCGGGCGGTGGCGCCTTTTGGTGAGACGTGGCGTAGAGATAAAAGGCATTTAAAGTGAGGTGATTGATTGGACAAGGAGTTTTGTTGATTTTTTTCTGCATCAAAGTAAGAAGGACACAGTGCGCGATGTGAATCACCTACCACCCTGCTGTGGAGCACCCGGACGTGCCCCGGTGCTGCTCGCCACCAATCGGTCCGTTTCTGCAATGTTGAAGTCGAGGTAGATCGAACGCGATCGGTCCATCGCGGCTGGTTTGTCAAGATGTCGGCGACCGAAGAGGTCGGTCAATTTTCGCAGGACCAATTGCAGTCACTCTTGTGGCACGTGTGCGAGAAGGGCCCAGTCGCCGCGCTGCAAAAATTGCTCGACGTCCATAAGTTGCCTTTGGACTTGTTAAACACAAACGGTCAAACTCCACTGATGGTCGCTGTTCAAAGCGGGCCCAATGACATTGTACGTGCAATTCTGAAGCGCCGCCCTGACTTGCAAAGGCGGTGGCACGGTAAAACGTGCATCGAGATCGCAAAAAAGAGACACCCGATTTATCAAACCTTCCAAATGGAGGCAATACAATTGATAGCCGCGAAGGACTTTGAAAGACTGGAGGAAATGGTTAGTGCTGGGTTGGAGCCCGAGGACGATAGTGACTTGTCTCCTCTTGAATGGGCAAAATCTGCGCACGTCCCTGAAGCTGTCCGGCTGTTGTCGAGCAGTCCCAGCGATTGTTCCGCGCTTTCTGGTGAAGGCAACTACAGCGGTCACGTAGGACGGCGGCGCGGCATTTCAGACAGTTTGGGCTTCGCTGAGGTCGTCTTTGAGAGCTGCCCTCGAGACACGTTTGCACTCCACGTCACCAGTGCGCCTTCTATGTTTTAGTATCAGGCATAGTCACAGCTCATAAAACTTAGTTGATGACTAGTGATAAATGATCAACCCGTTCCATTTTCAAGGTCAAGAGAAAAGGCATTCTGCGGCAAGCATCCTATCAGACTGAACACAGAGTGTGTGTGCGTGGCGAGTGATGGTCGTGATGTAAAGAAATAGGTCGTGACATGTAACAGGTTAACTCTTGGGAATGCGTAGCATACACCGCTGGCACACCTGCGTGCACGTCCTGGTTTGTTTTTCAGACTTAATGCTTGGTTGTGGTCGACGGGACACGGCCCGCAAACCGACCACCGAGCCGAACGTTTACTCGTCAGATTCCTCGTCGTCGTCGTCGGAGTCCTCGTCGTCGGACTCGTTCTTCCAAGCCCACCATGCCTTCTTGGAGGCGACGCGGCCCTTGCGCTCGGCGAGAGACTTGCGGACGCGCTTGGTCTTCTTGGAGGCAGCCTGGAAGGGGGCGCGGAGAGCAGCCTTGTGTGCGGCCTTGTCCTCCTTGGAGAGGGTGGACAAGTCGACGTAACCCTTGCGCTCGGGGCTCTCGCGGATGAGGGCGTGGGCCTTCTTGTAGATGTTCTCAAGATCTTCGGGCTGGACACCGGCCTTGATGTACTGGGAGAAGAGCTGGGTGTACTTGGCCTTCATCTCCTCGTCTTCGTGGTCGCGGAGGTCGGTCATGTAGAGCATGACGTGCTCGCCGTAGACGTGCTGGGTGAAGTCGCTGGAGTTGTACTTCTTGGAGCTGCGGTCGTAACCGATGAGGCACTTGATGGAGTGGGGGATGTCGATACCACCGTCAGAAGCACCCTTCATGGCGGCGAAGACGCGGGCACCAAGGCTGGTCGTGGTGATACCAACGTCGAGGTTGCAGCGGAGCGGGCGGCGCTCGGTCTCCCAATCAAGATCTTCGACGTACAGAGTGCGGTTTCCGTACTTGACGGTGCGGACCTTACCGTCAACCTCGTTACCCTCGTAGAGGTCGTCCATACCGTAGCGGGCGAGAGCACGGCGGGCGAGCAAGAGGCCGGTGGCGTAGGAAGCAGAGAAGTTCTTGAGGCCGAAGTTGATACCGTAGTTGGTGAGCTCGGAAGAGTGGGCGCTGCACACGACCTTGTCTCCGGTCATCTCGGCGTAGACGATCTGGGCCTGGACGTACTTGTTGGAGTAACGCACGACAAGACGGTAGCGGGGGGAGTTGTACTTGTCCTTGGACTGAGCGACAAGGCGCTTGCGGGCGCGGTAGTCGGTCTTGCCCTCGCGACGGCGGCGGAACTTGGTCTGGAAACGCTTGAAGTAGGCCTTGTTCTTGAGGATCTTGACGAATCCTCCGACCTGCTTCTTGCGGCCATGGCCACCGGACTTTCCCATGTTTGCTGAGGGGGTGAACTAAAAAAAAACACTAAACGAAATTTGTCTGAAAAACTAACTGCGGCACTATTTTAAGCAGTGAAAGCAAAGCAAAGGCGCTCCGCGCACCCGTACATACATGTGGTTGCCGAGGTGGCGTCTTGGATGGGCGTCACCAACGTTTGTCACCGACGCACGGAGTGACCAAGCAGTGTCCAAACTCTAATCCGTGAGGCTGTCGTGCGCACGTTGATGAATCTGCCTTGTGTCGAAAAGCGTAGCTGCAGTGCCAAAGACGCTATCACAAGCCGAAGCAAGTCCCAAGCTGCTGCAACAACGACGACGACAACAACAATTTCAACAACAACCCCTGCCCATCTCAACCTTGCTCTCGCTCGTCCATGCACGGCGCAACCATCCCTCCTTTGCCCGGAGTCAACAACACAGAGAGCTGCCGCGATGCCTCGGCGTGGACGGACCGGACCGCCCGAGTGAGTGAGTGAGTGAGTGAGTGAGTGGTCATTGACTGACTGCGTGAAGGCACAATCAGCGGCTGACTGACTGACGGACGGTCTGGCTGGCTGTGGGAGGCGTGAGTGGGCGTGAGTGAGTGAGTGAGTGAGTGAAGATGTAAAGATGCTGACTATGCGCACTCTCAGTCAGCCCCCTCAGTGAGTGAGTGAGTGAGTGAGTGAGTGGGTGACTGAGTGGAGTGGCCATCCCGTTCGTCCGTCCGTCCGTCCGTCCGTCAGCTCGACTCACAGTCACAGCACTGCACTGCACTATCAGTCGTACTACCACACACCCACGCACCCACTCACAGCGTAGTACACCTCATTCTCACGCTCACTGCTGCCACTCACTCACTCACTGCCACTCACTCACTGCCACTCACTCGCTCACTCACTTGCTCACTCACTCACTCACTCACTGTGGGGGCTGACTGAGTGCCTGTGGGTGGGTGGGTGCGGTGCATTTACAGTGGTGGGTGTGTACCAGGTACTGATGTGTCGTACTGAAAGTACAAACATGCAACCAACCGACTGTCTGTGTTTGTTCACAGCGAATTCGATGGATGACCGACGAACCAAACCAACGAATGAACGAACGAACGGTTGGTCGCTCACTCACTCACTCTCACTCACTCACTCACAGTCGAAGTCAAAGTCGACAGTGACACGCGGCCGCGACGGCACGCGCAAACGAACGCGGACGGACGGTGTGGACAGTGGACGGTGGACGTAGATGGTGAATGAATACCCGGGTAGTGGTGGATGGACAACGAATAATTAATAGTTGGACGGACACGTGGCTTTTGTCTTGCTTCTTTGCGTCCTTGCTTGCTTGCTTTCTTTCTTCGTGTTGCTGTGAGTTCTAGTCGTCGCCGTGTGTCGAATGCGACGATGTTTTGTTGGCGGCGGTGCTGCTGCGCGACCTGCTGCTGTCTGTTTTTGCTGCGCTGTGTTGCGGCTGTGTGTTGGTCCTGTGTCGCTGTGCCGCGCTTGACGCCGTCTTGCCTTGCTTTACCGTGCCTTGCCCTGCCCTGCCTTTCTTTGCGTTTGCGTTGCTTGTACGGACGGTGCGTGGTGGACCGCGAACAATGCAAAGTGCGTTTGTGCGTGTTGCGGCGTGGGCCCAACTGAATCACAAGCAAAGACGATGACCGCTGTCAGCACTTGGGGATGACTAGTCGTTTGGAGCGGTGCTAGCAGCACGTTGCTGTCGTGAAGACATGTGCAACACCCCGTGCAGTTAAAGACAAGCATTCTGACCCATGGCTTTGCGTGTTGTGGCATTTTTTTCCTGCGGTGCTCCTTTTTTCCATTGCAAAAGCAAGCGCAGCGCGTCGAACTTGCGCCCATTTGCACCGACGTCGGCATGCTCTTGATCTGACTGTGAACTTGCTCTTCGCAACATTTTTTTGTCGCGTCCGCAATGTTCGGGTCCCTGAATGCAGCGATGCGAATGTCGCTTCACAGGTTCGCGGGTAAAGCAGCCAGGCACTCGTTGCCAACTTCACAGCGATACATGTGCGTCCGAAATGCGCTTAGTGCAACCCACGGCCCCCGTCTATCGACATGGGCGTCGACCCGCCTGACCGTCGGTGCCTCAACGCGGCAGCAATGTATTCATGACCGTGTTCTCGGCGACGTTCACAACGTTGTGCGTCGTGCGTTCAGTATTGGTCGATCGGGTGAAGAAAGCTTTTTCGCGAAACAATTTTCAAGAAATCTCGAATCCCGAGCAGATGCTGCGGCCGCCAATGCTGCAAAGCAAGAGCAGTTTCTCAGAGAGTTGAATCACGCCAACAAACCGGAGGCTGTCATCGACAGGGTGCACTCCGGTACTGTCAACACCAACAGTTCCGGTGTCGCGCTGGAGTACATCAAAGCGTTGGCGCGCACGGACCGCCTGGACAGGTCAACTTTGGCACATTTAATGCAAGGGGGCGAATCGTCTGCCTCTCGTAGCTTGGGCGCCGAGGCAATGGCGGCGGGGAGCAGGGGTGCGGCACTCGAGTCCGCTGCTGCCGGCGAACCTCTCCTCGTCAGACTCGAGCCGCCAACGTTGCTGCAACAAATGGCAAAGTTTGCTCTCAGCGTCGCGCTCATTGCTGCTTTCGTCATTGCGTTCCAAACTGTCATGAGCAACGGTCGCGACGGTAAAGGTGGGCTTTCCAGCATGCTGCCGGGTATGGGCGGTTCAGCTGGAAGCATTGTTGTTGCAGAGTCGACGAGGTTCGACGATGTGAAGGGCGCCCCAGAGGCGAAAGCTGATCTCATTGAAATTGTTGAGTTCTTGAAACACCCTCAGAAGTTCACTTCACTCGGTGGTAAATTACCTAAAGGAGTGCTCCTTGTTGGACCTCCCGGCACGGGCAAAACTCTGTTGGCCAAAGCCGTGGCGGGAGAGGCTGGCGTCCCATTTTTCTATGCATCTGGCTCCGAGTTTGAGGAGGTTTTTGTTGGCGTTGGAGCCCGCCGCATAAGGCAACTTTTTGAAGAAGCGAAAGAACATGCCCCGTGCATCGTTTTCATCGACGAGATCGACGCCGTTGGTCAAAAAAGAACAGTTTCGGCAACATCCTCGAACCGTCAAACCATCAATCAACTTTTGGCGGAGCTCGATGGCTTTGAGGGCGATTCTGGGATCATCGTAATTGCCGCGACAAACTTTGCAGAGTCTCTCGACACTGCTTTGACTCGCCCAGGTCGTTTCGACCGTCATGTGCAAGTTCCGCTGCCCGACCTCTCTGCTCGTAAGGATATTCTGGAGCTTTACCTCGACCGGTGCCCCATCGACGCAACAGTTAATGCGTCAGTTCTGGCACGTGGTACGCCCGGTGCGTCGGGTGCAGACTTGGCCAACATCGTCAACATGGCAGCTGTGCAAGCTTCCGTTGAAAACTGCAGCATGGTCACGCAAGCGCACCTTGAATGGGCGAAGGATAAGGTGATCATGGGCCCAGAGAGAAAGTCAGCCGTGATGCGGCCAGAGGATCTGAAGTGCACTGCTTATCACGAAACTGGCCACGCCCTTGTTGCCCTCATGACCCCTGGGTCGTACCCCGTTCATAAAGCAACAATTATGCCTCGTGGTCAAGCATTGGGAATGGTCAGTCAGTTGCCCGAACACGATGTTGTTTCCATGAGCAAGAAGCAGCTCCTGGCGAAGTTAGACGTGTTGATGGGTGGTCGAGTTGCCGAGGTTTGTTAGCAACAGAGCTGTTGTAGTTTGTTTTCATCTTCAATGACAGTGAGTGCATCCTGCATGTGTTTTTTTTACAGGAGGTGTTCTTCGGCGAGGATGAAGTAACAACTGGAGCCTCCAGTGACATGCAGCAAGCGACAAGCTTGGCCATTCGTATGGTGACTCAGTACGGTTTCACTGAAGCCGGTGGCCTGTCGTTCACGGATGCAAATAAAATCAAGGACCTCTCCCCGGAGCATCGCGCCATTGTTGACAAGGAAGTTGGCAAGATCCTTGACGCTGCGTACGAAAGGGCAAAGACTTTGATCACGAAAAACAAGGATAAAGTACATACGTTGGCCAATGCTCTCTTGAAGTACGAAACGTTGACTGGCAAAGAATTGCAGACGCTGTTGCAAGGCAAAAGTCTCAATCGGGCAGTCACTGTCTAGTTGCCGCCTTCAGCACTCATGCAGTCATCCTGTCACACAAATCTAGCTGTTTGTCCAGGTGGTTTACCTTGTAAAAACTAAAATATTTATTACAGTGCCCAGCAATGCGCCTTTTACGGCTCCACGAGCCATGGATGCACCTTCCGAGCTTCACGCCACATGGCATCCGCAGCGTCTGTGAACCCGCCTTGTTGCAGGACCGTTGCTTTGTTGAGCATCGCACCAAAGTGTTTTGGCTCCAACTCTATCGCTCGGTTGAAATCGTCCACCCAGTCGTCCTCAGTCCCGATTGCGCATTCCAGTGCACATGAGCCTTTGTGGAACCAACAACTTGCAAATAATCGCCGTTGGTTATCGCTCCATCTTTCATCTTCAAGCATTGCGGTGACAGCCTTCCACAAACCGTACGCCTCTATTTTTCTGCGCAGACTGTAATTCCAGTGTGCAGTGGCAACCATCGCTTCAACCTCCGCGATGTCACGTTCAGGTACGTTGCCATTGTCCAAAAGCTGGTCCAGACCGCGCAAACGTGGAACTGACCACATTTTCCAAATGAAATGCTCGACTGAGCTGGCAGTTTGAGCACTGGGTGCGAAGCGTAGCAAATCAAATAGCTTGGTCTCCAGCTTGGGACCTAGTATTCCGTCCAGCTCAGCGCCTGTGCTGGGGACACCGGTGACCAGTGCAACATCAGCCGTTGAACTGGCTTCAAGCTCAACCTTCGACCACCCCACGCTTGCGCAAGCTTCTTGAATGGCATCACTGTCATTGGGTTCGAGCAACATTGAATCGTACCGAAACATAGGGTTGATCGTGTAGCGGCCTTCCGCCACGTCGTAGGACTCGAACAAGTAATTGATGAAAAATGAGTTGTCGATTGGTGTCGCCATTTGCAGATCTTCATCGATGTCACCAGCACCGGAAGTCGGTTCAGACGTTCCCTGAAACACGGACCTGCATCGCCTCAATTTATTTTGCGGGAGATACTGCATCAATTCCGCGTGCTCGTCCGTATCCTGAGCCAAGTCCGCGGCAACAACGTAGTGTGGTTGGTTAATAGGGCTGCCATCCCGACGGCGAGTGAAGTCATGTATTTCTTGCAATTGTTCGCTCGCGTCACCCGATGCCTCAAGCTCGTTCCAGTACTGTTTGATTTCCACTTGAAGAGCGTTGTCTTCCGTTTGGGGTTCTGCCCAGTGCGGGGTATAATCGGCTAGGTCGCCAATTTGGGGGGACAAATGACGGCTGCTCACATCGCAAACACAACAACAGAGGTCCGTCACGACAGAACCAACAACGCACAGCCACACCTATGCACAGAACGTACAACGTGATCGCTCCCCGCTGCACTTCACCATCCTCATTTTGGAACTGCACAATGTCACCACTTTTGAAATCGAAAACGTCCTCGGCAGGTATTCCAAATTTCGCAAAGTGCATGACATAGTCCAGCTGCTTTTTGCAGCGAACCCGGAACTTGTGGCGAAGAGACACTTCCGCAACATGAACGCCCTCGACTAAGTCGATGTCGCACCGGAAAAGCATGCGAGATACATCATTGTCACCGAAATGAGCAATGAGCGACTCGCCGTGCTCGAGGAAGTTGCGATAAACACGGAATTCATGATCAAGACACGTCTGAAGCACGGGTGCACATATCTCGAATTTATCCTGTTGGTCATCGCTGTCGATGATGGAATCAAGCACTGCGTAGAGGCGTTCAATGTGCAAGTCTATCAACGGCTTGAGATCCGCCTGGAGTTGCTGGTATTTGTCCCATGTGACAAGATCGCTCGGTTGTGACGAAGAAGGGGTATTGCGTTCTTGCGGCTGTGACTCTCGCTTCCCGAAGACAGCCTCACAATAACGGATGGGCCAGTCAAGCATGGGCAATGGCAAGAAGCGATATGATTCCCAATCAAATCTTCCGAAGAAATTCTGAAGCAGAGGCGAATTCACTGGTGCTCCACCGCGGTCTGGCGCGTTGTCGTATGTGACTACTTCAGCATTTTCCAGTGCAACGTACAGTGTCGAAGGTTCTCCGTTTGAAAAGTATTTTCGGCTGTCTGCAGTGTCAACCACAACCATCAAAAACGGCTGGTCTTCTCCGGAGGGAAGACCTGTATACAAGCAGCCACCAAGACTTCATTTAACCGGCGCGAGGAAAATGTCGACAGATATCGAATCCAGCAAAAGCAAATAGATAACACACACCTTGGACCCCTTCCCATTTCGACACATCCACGCGAGGTCGATCATCCCAGCCCGTGACAACAGCGTGGTAATGGAACTTCTTGTGCCGAATGATGGTCCCAACTTCAAGTGGCACAGGCGACGATCCGCCGTTGTTCTTAAAAGCATCCACATACCTGTCGTACGGCTCCCATTCCGTCGTAAGCAAATTTTCGTGGAACACGTCTAACGACTGCATTACCAAGAACAGGGCATGGCTCACAGATGATTCATCCCACGGGTTGGCCTCATCGGTCTCACTCACAATGGGCAGTCGAAACAAGCCCCGAATCATTGTCTTCATCTGATCAGCATTCGTGACATGCGTCGACAAAGTGAGATTGCCAAGCGGACCCAATGAACTGATCAAATCTTGCGCTTCTTCCGGAAGCTGCAGCATTCCCAGGTTGAAGTCTACAGGGGCAATTTTGGGATGTCTCGTAAATCTCAGCAGACTCCTGTACTGCGATTTCAGCAGTGGTGTGAGGTGGTGAAACGGCATTTTGGATGGATTGATCAGCGGACAGCTTCACTTTGCGTGCGGCTCGCAGCCAAGCACACCTGAAGTGTCAAGGCGCCGTTGAAAATGCGTGTACACACGCAGTCCTCAAAGGATCCTCCATATGCCACCGTATTACAGTACACAAAAAACACGAGCATATTCTAACTGCATCTCGACGCGCACCTGACAAAGTTCATCTGCTAATTCTCCCTACTTTGTCACTGCGAGGGCCCACTGCTTTGTTTCAGGGTCTCCACCGCCCATTGCGCCCAGCAACCTCCACTACGCCGCCAGCGCATCCATGAACATCATGACATAACGATCAACCGATGGCAGTTGTGTCTCCGTGTGAAGAACAGGCAGAGACACAGAAGTGGGGAGGTGAAAGGTGAAAGAAAGATTCGCACGAGACGAACCGCAACATGCACCAACAACGAACATAGACAAACAACCAGCGACGTCCAACAGCAAGCAACGACATCAACGGCCTCCAAACGCGCGCCAACGCTGACTCCAACAGCAAACAAAACGCCGCCAACTCCAACGCCCACAACCAACCGCTAACGCACACCAACGACACGCGGCACCAACAACAACAACTAACTAACCAACAAACAACTCAAAACCGAACGAACGAACGAACGAACGAACGAACGAACGATCGCATCAACAACAGAAAACGGAACAGCAGAAAATCCAGTTTCTTTGGTACTTCAGTACTTATGTAGTACTCGGTATCACTGTATTCGGTATTGAATTTTGAGTTTGACGCCGTCCGTCGGTGTCATTCGTCATTCGTCGTCGTTGCGTTGTTGCGTTCGTTGTTGGTGGTCGGTCGTTCCTCGTCGTTCCTTGTTGCGTTGTTGCCATCGTTCATCGTCGTCGTCGTCGTTCAACGCCGTGTTGGATACGGATGTCTTCTCGGATTCGTTTGGTATGGTTGTTAGTTGCTTGCTTCATGTGGTGTTCGGGTGCTGTGTTATTGAGGGCAGCAATGCCTTCGATGTTGGACTGCGTGGCTTGAAAGTGTTCGGTGCGTTAAAAGGCAAGTGGGTACACTTAGTAAGCAGTATCCACGGCCGTATCCATGCACGTATCCACTCTTCCAATGTAGGTGGAACGCTGTCCCCCGAACACGGCGCCAATCGAGTGCACCCACGCGTCACCGCAACCGTCTGTTGTGAACACCTGTGCCCACTGCGATGGCAATGGTTGAGCGGTCAACTTCGCTCAACTGTGCATGTGGCATTGTGCAAGTCGCGAGTCGGACACCGGATGTTTGCAGTCCTGTTTGATCAAGTTGCAACGGCTACTTCCATCCACAGGCGAGTCATTCCAACGGACAACCACCACTGCCGCCAGAACAGCATAGGCATCGTTGACAGAGTTCCAGCTCTAGCCAGTGAAGGTCTCGACCACAATGCCAGATCATCAGCCAGTCAACCAGCCAAGGACTGCAAAGAGCGCGGGACAGAAGGTCTCCGGTCAAACATGTATTCGCTTACGACCAACCGGTGAACACATCAGCGAGTCCCAAACGATTTGTTCCTACAAGGTGCAATAACCGCAACTGCGTGCAGCGCAGCGTACAAGAGTTTGTTCGCGTGTCATCCCTCGTGATGCCGAGCGCAAGATGTCGTGGTGAGTCACAAGAAAAAGCTGTACGCTGTGTGAGAAACTAGCAGTTTGAAATTGATTTTCTGCACCACAGCACGCAAGGTGCGGTGTGTTGTTGTGAAGGTAGATGCGATGAGTGCTGACCAAAGCCAGGCACCCAAGCTCGCTGGGGCTACGGCGGCTGACGTGCAGGTATATCAAAAATGGAGCGAGACGAAGATACAAGAATGGGAACAGAATGAGAGCTCGAAGCTGCGCAAGAAGTTCAAGACTTTGGCAGATCTGAAAGCATGGCTCAAGGAAAAGGGCACGCAGGCCCATCTCCAAACTCAGCACGGCCGTGCGAATCAGCAATCCCTTGGCAAGCCTCGATCCAGCCGAGTCCGAAGCGAGAAAAGGATGTGCAGTGATGGGTGCTCATTGGTTGCTGGTATTGTTGTGTTCATTGTCCTGGTCAGCATTGCAACTGCAATAGCTTCGGCGATCACTTCAGGTCGCAGTGGCCCGGCTTCTAGTTACATCCGGCGAGATGAACGTACGTGCATTTAGACATTGCTTGATGTCGAACTCGCAATTGGTTGTGTCGTCGTTAATTCTTCGCGGCGTGATATGGTCTGCAGCGTCGATACCAGGCGAAGAAGGGCACCAGCATGGAACTGGCGCAGACGCCTTAATAGCCAAGCTTGGCAAGGCAAACATAAAACCCGGTATGATAGTTTCTGAAGAAGACGCTTTGCGTGCTATTGCTCAAGCAGAGCTCCTGGCCAAGCAGGTTCGTTGGATTTCGTGTGTGTGCCGATTTTCAACAGTTCGATCGACAGTGGGTCGCCGTTGAGCTGTATCTCAGCCCTTCTCTTCGTCGTTGGCAGGGTGCTGAATCTGGACGAGGTGGACAGAAGCTGAAATCATTCAAGCCTGATCTCCCAGCTAAAGCGCCCGTACCTTCACAACTTGAATTCGCCCCTTTGCCACAGCGCCAGTGACGTTCCTGCAAACACACATTGCAAAACAAGCTCGGCGTTGTATGCGCGGTCATGCGCAACCTCCAAAGCTCCCGAGTGGCGATTTTTTTGGAGCACGTGCACTGGTTGGTTCGCTGTTGTTTTTATAATTATTTTATTATAAAAATCGAACACAAACAAAAAGACGAGCACGCCACAAAGTATGGTTGCGCATTGGCTGGTCCGACAGTGCGCCAGGCGTCACCACATCCGTTCGCCGTGAGAGTGCCAGCCGAACGTCGCTTACTTGCCCGCAATGTAAAGGGTGTGGGTGGAGAGCACGAAAAGGAAGGTGGTCGTCACAAGGGCGCAGTTTTCGGTGAAAGATTCGATGGAGAACGACATGGTCTTGAACGTGTTCACGTTGGTGTACAGCACGGCGAGGTAAAGGGGGAACGCGGCGTACTGGATGATCTTGCGGGGTCCCTTGGGACCGGTCTGAGCGGCAGCAGCAAACGCATTCGCAAGGGTGAAGAACAGAATACCCAAGAGACTCTTCAGCGGGCAACTGATATCGGTATCAGCGTTGCCTCCCACGCCCTTGACCAAAGTGTCGAGGATGTGGTCTCTGTCCAAACCAAAGTCAAACACCAATGAAGCAGCAATGGCGTAAAAGAGCACGTAGTGCACACGGCACAGGTTCTGGGCTCCAATGAAGGACATGCTGGAAGAAGACCGTGAAAGTGATGGGTTTATAGAAATGAGGAACAGAGAATAAGCTTGTTTTGTGCGGTCGGGCACAGCAACAACAAACAACAACACGCACGCAAACAACAACAAAAAGACAAACGGCCAAGCACATGATGGCGGGCGGCAAAAAAAGAAGGACGAGTCCTTTGTCTGCCTGCTCTCTCCCGTCCCGCGTTGCCGTCATAATACGCCCAACTGCAGTGGTTGTCTTGGTGTGTGTCGTTGTTCTCGTGGCAACAAAAGCAGTGCCCCACGACAAAGTTGTGTATGAGTCTTGACACTCCTCAACCAAGGGGTAATACCTTCTTGCCTCAACCAAGGTGTCAACTGTACGACAGCCGAGTGAACGAAGCAAGAAACGAATGCGCACCCACGGACCGACAAAAACACACGGACAGATTGACCAACAGAGGTACACAGATACACAGGTCATACACCGACGCACAGACGCACAGACGCACAGACGCACTGCTTTTCTCGTTCCTACTTCCGTTCCGTCCAATCCTTCGTCCCATGCCTGCTTGCCTTGCCTTCGGTCCTTCCGCCGTCCCTGTGTACCTGCGTACGCTAACTGTGTAGGCAGACACGCACACACGAGCAGTAAGCAATCTTTTACTCACAGTGTTTGTCGAGTGGAAAGGAACAAACGAACGAATGAACGAACGAACGAACGAACGAACGAACGAACGAACGAACGAA
>ENA-OWNT01002386-OWNT01002386.1-seawater-metagenome-genome-assembly--contig:-NODE-2386-length-19746-cov-5.231227_pt1 | contig 19746 bp, 18 predicted proteins | sample MGYA00238136_ERZ651165 | MGnify/ENA primary metagenome ERZ651165 (study PRJEB26861, sample SAMN08777766) | seawater metagenome | isolation source: coastal seawater | place: USA: Florida | collected...
GAGATGGTGGATGAGCGCATCCCCGGTCACGGTGAAGACTTGAAGACTCTGGAAGAACTGCAGATTCTGATCGACGGTGCAACCGGCGACGAAGGTATTCTGTTGCAGATCTTTACCGAAAACGCCATCGGCCCGGTGTTTTTCGAAATCATTCAGCGCAAGGGCAATGACGGCTTTGGGGAGGGCAACTTCCAGGCGCTATTTGAGTCGATCGAGGCGGACCAAATCCGCCGCGGCGTGGTGTAAGCCTGGTGGACGTTCACGGGTTAGATAATCTTCAGGAGGGGACGGTCTGTTTTCCCGAAAACAACAACAATACGATCATCGCCGTAAAATATGAGGGCCAGGTGTTTGCCTATAAAAATGCCTGCCCCCATTTGGGGATACCCTTGAACACCAGCCACGACCGCATAGTCGCTAAGGCAGGGCAGTACCTGATGTGCACCGGACACGGCGCGATTTTTGACACGCGCACCGGTAAATGCGTGGCGGGCCCCTGCAATGGGGCTTCGCTGGAGGCGGCGGAGATCACCTGATACCGATCAGTCGCGATCCTGGCTGAGATTGATAGGAGACAGTCGATGAAACACCCAATAACCGGCGGCGAAGCCATGGTCCTCGCGGCCAAAGCCAACGGTATTGATCGCATTTTTGGTATCCCTGGTGCGCAAATCTACCCGTTATTTGATGCCCTGAAACGCCACAATATTGAAACCATCGTGCCCCGCCACGAACAGGGCGCCGCGTATATGGCCATGGGGGCAGCGCGCTCTACCGGTAAACCGACGGCCTTTTCTGTGGTGCCGGGACCTGGGGTCTTAAACACGGTAGCGGCACTTTGCACCGCCATGGGAACTTGCACCCCGGTGTTGTGCCTGACCGGTCAAATACCCTCCACATTTTTAGGTAAAGGGCGCGGTCACTTGCATGAACTGGCCGATCAGAGCGGCACCCTGAAAACCATTATTAAGGATGCGGTGCGTATCGATCATCCGGAACAGACCAGCACTGTAATGAACCGGGCCTTCCGTACTCTGGGCAGCCACCGCCCGGGCCCAGTCTCCGTGGAGATGTGCTGGGATACCATGGCGAAGCCTTGGGATGTCGAGATTGCCGCCGGCAACACAACGCTCGATAAACCGACTCTCGAAGTCGACCAACTCAAGGCGGCGGCAAAAGCCATTGCGGCAGAGAGAAATCCGATGATTTTCTGCGGTTCTGGCGCCTTGGATGCCGGCCCCAAAGTTCAAGCCTTGGCAGAATTGCTGCAGTGCCCCGTAACAGCCTTTCGCAGCGGGCGCGGGGTGGTGTCGGAAGATCACCCGCTGGGTATAGCTGCTGTTGCGGCTCGCCTGTTGTGGGATGATTGTGACCTGGTGATAGGCATTGGCACACGCCTGGAGATGCCCTATATGCGTTGGAGTAGCATGGAGCAGTATCGTGAGCGCCCCAATGATGGCCGCACCTTGATTCGTATTGATATCTCGTCCGAGGAGATGCAGCGCTTTATCCCTGATGTGGGTGTGGTGGCGGATGCCGCTGAAGCTTGCGCCGCGCTTGTCAACGAACTGGAAAATAAAGTCACTCGGTGTAAGGACCGTGTATTTGAAATCGCTGCGGCCAAAACGCAATCCCTTGAACTGGTCCAGAAAATCCAACCCCAGATGGGGTACCTGAACGTGATCCGGGAACTTTTACCCCGAGACGGCTTCTTTGTGCCCGAGCTGTCCCAGGTCGGGTTTGCCAGCTGGTACGGGTTCCCGGTTTACAAAGCCCGCACCTTTGTCAATGAAGGTTATCAGGGTACCCTCGGGTTCGGGTTCAGTACGGCGTTAGGGGTAAAGGTGGCCAATCCCGATAAAGCGGTGATCTCGGTCAACGGCGATGGTGGTTTTATGTTTGGCCTGCAGGAGCTGGCAACGGCAGCTGCCCACAATATAGGCTTGATTACTCTGGTGTTTAACAATCAGGCCTATGGCAATGTACACCGCGACCAGCTACAGGGCTTTGATGGCCGCTTAATTGCCTCGGAGCTGAAAAATCCCGACTTTGTCAAAGTGGCCGAAAGTTTTGCTGTCAAAGGGGTGCGTGTATCCTCCCCGGAAGCTTTAAAACCGGTACTGGCCAAAGCCATTGATGACAACCGACCCATTTTGATTGAAGTGATGCAGGAAACCGGTAGCGAAGCCTCACCTTGGGAATTCATCCATATGCGGCAATCACCCTTAAGCCCTTAACCGAAAGCCTCCTTATCGCGTGGCTTAACCACCAGAGTATGTTACGTCAGCAGGTCCCCATCGAAGAGCAGCCGAGTGAGTTGGTCAGATGGTGGAGTGCAGCAGCCATTGTGTGCATGACGATTGTGGCGTTGGCCTACCTCTACTTGTGACTTTGTGCCTAAAACCAATGATAACCCCCTATAGTTCCCCAAGGAGCAAGTAAATGAGCAGAAACTGGTTATATGTGTTTTTATTCATACGTCGCAGCAAAAAGTGTAAGCGTAGTGTTATTTGTGCCTTAATGCTGATGGCCGTTGTGCCCTGGGCTTATACGGTTACTTCCCCTCAATCTGATAAGGCCATTGCACTTTTTGATGGCGATACACTTTCCGGTTGGCAAGCAGTCGGAGAAGCTGGCTGGCAGGTCGTTGGCGGGCTGATTGAAGCCAAGGGAGCCGGTGATGGCCTTCTGGTATCAGCAACACAATATGGCAATTTTCGCCTGACCCTGGAGTTTTGGGTAGATGAGACCATTAACTCCGGTGTGTTCATTGGTTGTCCCACCCCTACTGAGATCAACCCTAAGGCCTGCTACGAAATCAATATCTGGGATGACCACCCCAATCCACACGCCCGTACTGGGGCAATTGTCTTTCAGGTGATGCCGCCCCTGGCCCAGGTCGATACCGTCGGACAGTGGAATACCTATGAAATAGTCAGTGTCGATTCGCGGGTGAAAGTGACCTTAAACGGCACCCTGACAGCAGAACTGGCTAATGCGCACACGGCGCCTGGTTTTATCGCGCTCCAGCATGCGGGCAATGGTACTGTTCGTTTCCGGAAGCTGGAACTTCAATGGCTAGCAGCGGAACAACTGAGTGATCAAGAACCTGAAAGCCGGGAGTAACTGATGCTGTTTGCCCTTAAGGTTTGCCTTACTGGCTGATGAAAATAAGATTATTCTTCAAAAAAAAAAGCAGTAATGCAGAGGCAATTTAAACAATTCCAAGGCTCGATATAAGGTTTCCTCCGAATGCTCATTTTATGATCATCTGGCTGTTTTTCATAGGAATCGTTGCCGCCCCTCTAGTGGAATTTGCAGTAATTTGCTGCAGTGAAAACAATAGGAATTCGAACATCAGGCATTCGCCAGAGCCGTCTTTGATCTCTAAAAAACTAAACTTCCGCAAAGGAGCCAACTCCTGCCATTCATGCTCCTCAAGTAATACCACCTCTACGACTGCTTCTGTTCAAACACCCGCCGTAAGAAAATTCATCAGTAGAGCGACCCTGAAATGTCCGCTCCTGGCTGTTAGCGGTGGTTCCGTTGAATGACAGCTTTTTAGACTTGACTATAAAGTCAAGAGCTATACGAACAAAAATTGAATGGCCGCTTTGGTAAATGACTGCGAGATGATATAGAAGCTAGCAGTTGAACATTGTCAGTTCCGATTCAGGCGTCTACACGTACTGCCTGTACTTGCGAGATATAATAAATTTGTCCATGTTGGAGCCTTGCACCCCATAACCTCTTTTGCGATACAGTTAAAACTATTTCAGTTCCAGATCACCCCCCAATTGATCACCTATACACTGTTCAAAGATTTCTTCCATGGGTTTATAATCACAATCAACTCCTGCGATATTAGCAGCTGTCCATTCCTGCTCATCCACATCGCTAAGCGAAAATTCGTATCCACAGTTAATAATGATGTGCTCGAATAATATTCGTTGAGTCCTTCCATTACCTTCCCGAAAGGGATGGACCATATTAAGTTCGATATAGAATTCTGCAGCCGCCTTGACCAGTTCTTCTCGTGTATAGGTCACAAAAAAATTGTTGGCTGCTAATGCCTCAAAAAGTTTATCGGCTTCAGCTTTTATACGTAAACAAGTGCAAAATCTCGTAGTGCCCTTCGAAATGTCAACCGTACGCAATTCGCCGGCCCAGTCGAACAGGTCTCCAAACAATTGCCTATGTATATCGCATAGGTAGTCGAGGTTGTAGGGAGGGGCGCAGAAATTGATACCCTCAACAGATATCTGTGTTATTTCTTCTTCCGCATTATCAAAATCATCGCCATCGGTGATATTTAGCTTATTGCGCAAAACATCACTGCCCTCGTAACAATAGCTGTCCTGACCAAGACCGCACTTATCCCTACCCACTTTTTTATTCCCTATTGAGAAGCTGGCACTTTGTATTTGTTGATTAAGTCTGCCTTGGCTTGTTCGTAGTTTCTGGGCGATGACATTGAACGAGCCGTATTTGACAGTGATCCAGAGAACCCCTCTAACCGTAAACTGTGTTTATAATTTATCCCTTTGATATATTTTGAGTAGTTGGCTTTAAGCATCGACGCATTAAACTCGATGGTTTTGTCTTTCTTATATTTCCCAAGATTTAATGCCAAAGCTCTCTTGAGCATCAGTTTACCTTCTCCAAAAGCACCCCAAGACTGGATACTGTAGTGCCCGGTCTTGCGAGGACCAGTCCAGACGATATCGACCCCAAGGAGCTCTTTGAGATGCTTGATAGCAGTATCAACGCGGCGTGTGGATATGCCAGTTTTTTCAGCGATTGCGGGCTTGGTGGGCTCGTCGGTTTGCACTAGCGCGGCCAGCACGGCAATTTCGTAGTTCATAGAATGCTCAAAACCATAGTGCACATATATGCATTATAAGCTTCATTGCTCTTGAAGACAACTCCTGGCGAAGGTTCTCCTAATTTTCAGCGCCCTTGACGAATCCCTGGTCAACTTTACGTACTCTTATCAGCATCGTAGAGGCAACCTCGATATATCAAACGCGGCAGCTGACGCATTGTCCGGCTACTATAACTCTGAACGCTCCGATCCAACCTACGGCAACCACGCCCAATCCACATAACGGTCCACCACACCCTGCTCTTGCAGGTGCGTGTAGCGCTGCAGTGCCGACCAAGAGCGGTGCCCTGTCACCCCCGCCACCCTGGGGATATCCCAGCCCTTTTCAAACAACCACGATGCTGCCTCGTGGCGCAGGTCATGAAAGCGCAGGTCCTCTATTCCCAACAATTTACAGGCCCGCGTAAAGGCGATACTCACGGACTTACCGTTATACGGAAAAATACATTCACCCTGCTGAACCTGGCGTTCAATAATCGCCCACGCTCGATCCGGCAAAAAGCACCAGGTATCAATATTTTCTCGCGGGTGTTTCATACCCCGGACCAACACCCGCCGCCGCTCGTGATCCAGGTCTTCCCAGCGGAGTCGACAAATCTCGTTCTGCCGGCGGGTGGAAAAGAGGGCAAACAACACCACCTCCACCATCGGGATATGGCCCCGGCGCTGCCCCTCAAAATATGTCAGCAATTGATTCAACTCATCTCGTGTGGGGCGGCGGTCACGGGCTGTCGATTTACCGATAATGCCCTCTTTCCGGCAGAGGAACATCGCGTCCGCGACCACTTGCTGGTCCAACGGAATATTGCGCCCAATGCGTATCGCGCGAAACGCATTACTCAGCCATACCAAGTCATTGTTGATGGTAGCAGGCAGCGCTTTATCCACCCACTGACGCTGCTTGGCATGAGCCACGAGATCCGCCGCCGTCACACTTAAAGCATCCATGGCCGAGAGCACGGGGTGATTGATCAAATAGTTGATATGACTGAGTTTGGAACGCCCAAACTTGGTCGCGCCATCAAAGTCCTCCCGATACCACTCCAACACCTGCTTTATCGCAAGACCACCGTGCCGGATCGTGGCCAGACTGGCCGCCTGTGTCAGCTCCGCCTCGCGCTGCTTGGCCCATTGTTCAGCCTGGCGTTTTCTCGAGAAGGTTTTCGATTCCGTGTGTATAATCTTGCCCTTGACCTTGCGGCGAATTTGGACGGTATAACGGGTACCGCTTTTCCCTTTGCGGGCATTGATGGTAGCCATGCGATGCCTCCCGAACGGCGAATTAGGCAAGCCGTTTTCGGTGCTACATTAAGTAATTGTCTGTAGTATAAATGTAGCACCAACCTTCAAAAAATGGCAAAAAATGGGCCAAATGAGGAATTACACGACAGTAGAAATATGCTTTAATATTGCTTTAAGCCCAGTAATCACGAGGCCTACAGCCCGATTACCGTTTTTTGTCTACCCCATGATGGATGGGACAAACAAACACTGTCTACAATATCTAAAAATAACATTTTGGGTATGAGCAGCATTGTGCTCATTAGCAGCCAACAGCAACAGATTCGTCCGTGGAACGAAGACTGTTTGCGGAAAGCTGTCTTTTCCAGAAGGTATAATTTAGGAGAGTGTAACGCTCCAGTAACTGAAAATGCACCTACACCTTCAGTCTTATCCAATGCCAACCGTCAATAGTGTTATCGGTGATGTTCGATCATGCAGACCTATGCCTCGGCACCGGTTGCGTTCCAAGTAGAATTAACCTGACGCCAAGCATTAAGGCGACCCAGCTTTTGCCTTGATGGGGATTTGCACCATTCCTGACGGACGCCTTCAATATTGGACTACGCGAATTGTTGGGTAGCAATTTTTAGGTGTGTTTGGCCGGCCACTTACCTATATGCGCCCCTGCAAATAATCCTGGCGTAGCTGTTCCGGGAACTTTTCGATAGCGTAGCGTAACATAGTGCGAGGCATCTGCGGATAATGCTCTTGAAGAAAGGCCTCTTCAACGCGCCTGTTGCGGTTACCCACCTCCCGCAACATCCACCCCACTGCCTTGTGAATCAGATCTTCACTGTCATTGAGCAGTATTTTTGCGAGGCGCAACGTATCGTCGAAACTACCCGCACGAATCATGGAATAGCTAGCGATTATAGCAATACGGCGTTCCCACAACAGTGAAGACCTGGCGAGTTTATCCAGTCGCTCGGTGTTACCGCCACAGAGCTGCGCACCCACGATCTGAGGCGCGGAGCTATCAACCAAGTCCCAATTATTGATATAGCGAGTGTGGGATAAGTATTGTTTAAACACTTTCAGGCGTACTGCATCATCGCTCCGTTGGTAAGCATCTACCATTAACAACAAAGCAAACAGTCGTACTTCGTGAAACTCTGACTTCAACAGCTTCAGGTTCTCCGTGAGCGACAGCCCCCGGTGACGCTTCAGTTCCCGTCTCAGCACCGGCACACGAATCCCTAAAAAGCTATCGCCCTCACCATACTCCCCCGGTGCGGTTTTGAAAAAGCGCTGGGCGTGTTCGGCGTTTTTCGCATTCCCCAGGGTTTGTAAGTAAGCGATAATGTCGCTGGCTTTCAACACAGAAATCCCGCCAATCATTTGAATCTTTGGTGTTCATCAAGTTGCAAAACAACGGATTAAGGCGTACTACTAGCGATAACAGGATCTGATCAGCATGGCAGACTTCGAGCCTCTCCCTCAACAGGGATTTTCCTTTGCGTTAAATAAGCCATCGCCAGATGCCCAACATCGATGTTGCCGTGAACCCTACCTGCATGGTTACCAATGACCATGTTCTGGTCCGACAACCATAAGCAATCCAGGCAGCATTCGAGCCGATAAAGGCCACCCACCCAAACCCCGATAACGCCGTATTTAGCGCCAGTAAGAACGCCCCTATTAACCCCAAAACACTGCCGAGCCAATCCAATTTCACATATTTCATAGGTCTACACTGATGTTGTTATTTTCACGCCACTGCACTGGCACCGATCGATTTTCAGTTATTCTACGCGTTTTGGATCATGACTGTGAGCGGCATGTGGCATCGAGCCCACATTAACTAAGCATTAAGGCGGCACATTTGTGTGGGATTGAGGGCCTCCTCATTCGCTGCAAGGCGGTTGATTCCAGAGTCAACGCCACCTGCAATTCAAGTGCACACACGGCGGAAGAACCGGCCGCTTATCAACCAAACCGGCTGTGCTTAGGTCGGGTACCGGGCAATTCTCACCCTGCGGACACTTCACCCCTAGTGCACCGCGACACACATCAAGCACCTTCAATAGCCGGCGAAAGGAACGCACGATTTAAAACCGATTAAGCAGCCAGCGCCGCAATACGGCAGGCCTGTTTAAAGCTAGGCGCGATCCCCAAGCGCCCTTGAATAGTGATATGCCACAAAGCACCCGCACGTACGGCAATCATGCTTCCCTCCGACTCGCCACATAAAAGAATAAGAAAACGCCCACCAAAACCAATGCGGTGATATCCACTGATCGGCCTCCTCTGTTGTCCCAACAGGGGCGATAATCCAGCCACTCAAGCTGTCCACCCCTTCCATAGCACTGGTCAAATATACAGTATTTTTGCAGAACTGGGTAGCCGCAATTGTTTTCTAGGGCTGTTACGCTGCATTAGATGCATGGGGCAATGTAACTGCAACTTCCGTAGAGCCCTTGATTAGCGGGAGCTTCGGCTATCTCTCAAAAAAAAGCTGCCTTAAATTCTCTTAATAGTCTTTTTATTCATCCTCTAGCCAACTAAAAGTCATTTTATGAATAGCATTGCGGCCAGTAATCTATGTACAACGATTACGAACACACAGAGGACATCACTATGATTATCAATGCCGTTTTCGCTGTCGCCTTGACCCTGATCGGTGTTATCGCTCGCGACGATTTGGAAGCCAGCTTCAATCAATAAAGGGACGCGCGCGATTCAGCGCCCGAGATAGGATCATGTCACGTCTTTTGAATACTGTTTGTCACAACGGATCATCACACAAAAGACTCAGCACCTAATGCGGCAGAACCTCCCTACCTCGCGACACGCCCAACGCGTGAGCCCCCCGTCGTTTTGCCGCGAGGGCATCGCCAAACCCGCCGTGCGGACAGTCAGACACGTCACTACGCCATTCTTCACCGGAACATTATGGGCACATCAAATCACAGTGACACTCTGTCGATCGGAATCAACGAACATCGAAGAGCGCACGCCAAATAGAAACGAAAAAAGCCCGAAAGGAAATTTTTTCGGGGTTTTAAACACACCGTACAAGCCCTGAAGCTAAATCCCTGATGACGAACCGCCCGTTTCGTTGCTGTCAGGACCCAGTACTGTAGCGATGCCCTTCCCTCTTGGGCCGTGGGTATGCAAACCATCGTTTACACAAACCATTCCAGGTCTTGATCTGTCCACGTCTGAGATCGTACACTACAGCCCCACGCTTAGGAAAAACAGTCACGGGTAGGCGCTCCTGCTGTCGAGAGACCGTACCGTAAAAAATGTATGCAGCCATCCCTACAACACGCACCGCTAATAGAATACTGGACGTCCCAGGCAGAACCTCTACAGCTGCCACCCGGACAACACAATGCCCGACGTCGCTGGCAAGCCGATTTGATGGTCATGGATCAGTACAATAGCGTGGTCGAATACGCGGTAACCCCCAAGAGCAAGGTCACGTTATCGGCGATGCTGGACATTATTCAGCAACTGATGCGGGATCAAACCACGGACACCACCAAAGACTGCGGATTCCGCGTATGGTAAACCACCCATCGGACAATGGGATGAGAAAGCCTAACCGCAGGCCAGTCGCTTAGGCGGCTTTTCGTTCGGGCAGGGTGTAATTAATCGGACGTTGTTGGTCTTTTAACGGAAACGACTGGGCAATGGCCACACACGCATCGTAGTAACGTATACCGGCATAACCCCGAATTCTGGCTTTTTGTGTGTCAAACCACGCCGCGTCAAAGGCGATTTCCACCTCATTCAAGCCGCGGTAGTAATCCACGTCGCGCTCATCATCGATCAAAAACCAATGTAGGCCACAACCATCAACCTCATAGGCCAGCCCCTGGTCTAATAATGCTTCGTTGATATTGCGCAACGCCGGATCGCGTTTTTCCAAACCGGCATTGATCACATCAGCACCTTGCTGATCAAAACCCGTCTTACCGTGATAGAAAGACTTTAACCGTACCAAAATGATTTTTTCGGCCATACGCTTCGATATAATTGTGTCGGAAGGGATTGCAGTTTATCACAACGGTTTTCATCGCGTGAAGCAAAACCGTTATTAACCACTGTAGAATACCGCAACCCATCCTGCAACGATTAAGCGCTACTGTCTGCGACCTGCAAGTCAGCGTGTCAATTCCACCGTTGTGATTCAGGGTAAAGTACACAGCCACTTTTTCTGATAAACGACAATCATCAGCATATTCCTTCCTACACAGTGACTGTCATCAAAAAAGCGTTATCAGTCATCTTATATTCCCCACAGATACAGCCATTCATTGTTGGTACGGCACAAGGTTAACCGCTTTCTGTCTATGAGTAGCAAAGAACAAGAGCTATTGGCCATTCGAACGCGGCTCACTGCCCTGGAACAAGAAAAGCCGCTTTACTGCAGCGCCAACAGACCCTGCTGGCCGAGCTACCCTTGACCGCTTTGGCCCAGGCCCTTCCACCGATTGAGTTGACCAACCAAGAAAAAATCGCGTTGTTTGGACGCTTCTTTCGCGAATGCACGGACGTACATGCAGTGCGCTGGGAAAACAACCAGGGCCGCCAGGGTATGCTGTTGCCTGTGCCAAAGAGTGGCGCGCCGGACTGTGCCAAAAATCCAAGGTCAAATGCGGGACTGCCAGCACCAGGCTTTTATTCCGCTCGATCCGCAAATGCTGCACGAGCAATTGACGGGGTAAGCGTACCGTGGGACTCTACCCGCTAATGCCCGATGATCATTGCTGGCTGTTAGCGGTCGAAAAACGTCATTGGCAAGCGGCGGTCACTGCGTTTCGTCAGGCCTGACTCGCCTGGGAGATCCCCTGTGCGGTTGAACCTTCTCGTTGCGGCAATGGCGCCCATGTCTGGATTTGCTTCGCGCAGCCGATCCCGGCCCAAGACGCACACCGGTTGGGCTTCGCCCCGCTCGACAAAGCCATGGAACACCACAACGCTTCGCTCTCGGGACTCTTTCAAACTTGGTCCCTTCGACCTAAAATGCTGCACGTTACGCTGAAGACCAGATCGCTTGCCAATGTTTAAACGCTGAGGGGCGTATGCGATAACGGGCAAAGTTGCCCTCATGCAAAGACAGCAGCTCGGTGTCTACCGATTCAATGAATTTCCCCTGATCTTGGGCCGGCAACGCGTCGGCGAAAGCCTTAATTTTGCGGGAAGCGTCTTTAGGCGGTAGGGCTTCGGTCACAATCTGCCCCACTAAATCACGGATCGCCTCTCGGTATTGCAATCGAAACGGGTCTGGCTCCCCCAGTGACTGACGCAGTGCGGCATAGCGCGCGGCCGAACGTTCATAGGCCCATAAAAACACATCCCGCAGTAACTCAACGCGGTTGAGTTCATATACGCCGATAATCCCCTGCACATAAATATCGTCAGGCACATCCACAAATGACAGAGGGGCTAAGTTATGCCGAGACAGGGGGATATTGGCCGCCAACCGCGACACACGTTTGTTGACATCGTCAAACGGTTGCAGATAAGGCAAATGCACCATCACAAAAAATGCCTGCTCAAACGGGTTCTGTATGCGATGGGCCTTTTCGAGCATCAGCTCAAACATCTCCACAATCATTTGTGGGACGGCGAGTGGCTCGAAAACCGATTGATGGATACCCACGCCAAAGGTCCGCAGCCGCCCTGACGCACTCGGGTCCGGCAACAAGTTATTCGACAATAACGCATGCAGGTTCAATATCGTATAGGGGTTAAAGTCGATTTCGTCCGCCGGCTGTAGCAAGAATTCAATCGCATCCTTGTGATTCAGGATCATTTGCGCTTCCGCTGTCGTCTTGTCATCAGCCGTTTCGCCAAAGGTGAGCAATCGCTGGGTATCCAACAACGAATAAGTATTGCCTTCTAGACGACTGGAGTTCCAGGACAAATCGATCAGGAGGCGGCTCAATATGTCCTTCGCATAAGTGCCCGCCGGCTGATCAGGAATGCCCGTTTTACCTAGCTCAGCCAACCGCGCTAACATGGCTTCCGATAAATAGCTGTCTACATTAGGGATATAGGCGTCAAGAAACGCTCTTTGGTACCCGACCGGTGTGCGTCGTTGCAGGGGTTGAGTAACCTGTACTTGAATGGCCCGACCTGCCTCAGATAAAGGCAACACCGAGGCCGCAAGAGTAAGATCAGGTTTATTCGCCGAAGCCGTGGCCGCGGAGCGCTGATGACTTGGGGAAGCCTCGTTGTCTTCCGTGGGAAAGCAAACATACCGCGTCGCACGTCCTTTGCCCTTGACTGACAGTTGCCCCCTCTGCTTGAGTGTTAACAGGCGCCGTTGCAAAGTACGCCGTTCCAACCCCAGACCGGAACGGTCAGCGATTTCCTCAAGCCGTAAACCTTCCGGATAGGCACCCAAAACCCTCATCAACGCTTCAAGTTCATCAGCGACATAACGTGCCATTAGCGACAACCTCTCGATCCTTTCGCGACAATATTCGCAAATAACTGTCGCGAATACAAGGTTTAGCGACAATATTGACGCAAAAGTGACGCAATTAAGGCTTTCTCGACACTTAACGCAGGTTCGCTCATGTCGCGAGTGACAGAAGTAACGGCACCTGAAAGCTGAAGGTGATTGCTTACCGCCTCCTTGAAAGTGCGTGCTTGGAGGGTACCGAGCTTGCCTCCAACAGGTTGCTGACCGAGCTAGGTGAGGGCGATACCGTCATCCATGCAGAGCTGACCGCGCAAGAAGGTGCTGACATCCTTAATATCTCACGCCCCACCTTCGTGAAGATGCTTGAAGACGGTTTGATTCCCTTCACCACAGATATAGTAGTAATCGGCGGTACGCGCATCGTCAATCAAAAACCAGTACAACCGCATCCGTCGATATCGTACGCCAAACCGTTATCCAGTAACGCTTCATTGATATTGCGTAACGCCGGGTCACGTTTTTCCAAACCGGCCTTGCCGTGATAGATAGACTTCAGCCGTATCGCAATGATTTTTTCGGTCAAACGCATCATCAGAATGTTTTTGGAAAAATTTTATTTCATCACAACGGTTCCGAGCGAGTGAAGCAGAACTGTCATAGAAAGCTGTAGATTACCGGTGCTTTACCTGTAACGAGTTATCAACACTGTCCGCGACTTGTAGGTCATAGTGCCGTGTACTCAATGTTATCGCCGTAGATGGCAAATCCACACTCTGCCAAATGAGTTTCCATTGGTATGTAAACAACGAACCTCTATATCCACAAAATTGAGGGAAACTGATGTTGAGCATTTCAGTGCACTTGATCGCGGGACGCCTCGAAACGCCACCCGTTTATCCCAGCCTAGAATAGGTGTTTTGAGTATCAAATCCCCTTGGGACTCGATCGATTGCCGCATTCGTCGACGTCGGTGACAGCACTTGAAATCGAAGCGAAAGGGCAAATCAATGCAGTAATAATAGGTTTTTTTGCCATGATATACTCTCAGTTAGATCAATGATCAGTTTCAAGCAACCGTAATCAGTACCCACACATGTTAGCCTTATGATGAAGCGCAACGAAGAAGAACTGTTGGCCATTCAATCGCGGCTCGATGCACTCGAAGCAGAAAAAGCCGCATTATTGCAGCGCCAACAAGTGCTCTTGAACGACAAATGCACGGCGCCTACCGCCGTCGCACCGCCTCCGGTGCAAATGACCAGCCCGCAAAAGATCGCCTGTTTTAGCCAACTCTTCCGAGGGCGCGACGAAGTGCACGCCGTACGCTGGGAAAACAGTCAAGGACGCAGCGGTTACGCCGTTGCCTGCGCTAATGAATGGCGCGCCGGCGTGTGCGAAAAACCCAAGATTAAATGTGGCGACTGCCCCCAGCGCGCGTTTCTCCCGTTGACGCCGCAGCTCATCCATGCGCACCTGACCGGCAAACGCACCCTTGGCCTGTATCCCCTACTCCAGGATGATCACTGCTGGTTACTGGCGGTCGATTTTGACAAAAGTGATTGGCAGCGTGCTGTGACCGCGTTTCGCCGCGCCTGCATCGACTGGGAAATTCCCTGCGCCGTCGAACGATCCCGCTCCGGGAACGGCGCCCATGTCTGGTTCTTCTTCGAACAGCCCATCCCAGCCAAAGACCGCCCGCCGCCTGGGTTTTGCCCTGCTGGATAAAGCCATGGAGCAGCATGCCGGCCTCTCCTTTGACTCTTACGACCGCCTCTTCCCCAATCAGGACCACCGTCCAACGGGCGGTTTTGGGAATTTGATTGCTCTGCCGTTGCAGCACGGTCCCCGACAGCGGGGCGACACGGCCTTTATCGACGAGCGCTTTGTGCCCTACCCCGATCAGTGGGCTTACCTCAGCAGCCTCCAACGGCTGAGCCCAACACAGCTCACCGCCTGTCTTGAGCGCTTGGACACCGATAAAGCCGCCCACGCCAGTGACCTCAAGCCTTGGGAAAAAGGTTTACCGGTTACCCAAACAGCGATTGCCGGCTGCCCCGCCAAGGTGACCCTGACGCTCGCCAATCGGATTTATGTCCCGTTTGAATGCTTACCCCAAGCCTTGTTGGCGCGCCTGAAACGCTTGGCCAGTTTTTCCAATCCCGCGTTTTTCCAGGCCCAGCGGTTGCGCCTGCCCACCCAGGGCACCCCGCGTTATATCTGCCTGGCCCATGTGGAGCAAGAGTACCTGTCCCTGCCCCGCGGGTGTTTGGATGGGACCCTAGCACTGTTAAAGGAACAAGCCATCACCGTCAAAATGGAAGACTTGAGAAAAACGGGGAAATCCCTGGCACGGCTGACCTTCAAAGGCAAACTCCGAAAGGATCAGGCCTACGCTGTGGATGTCCTCGCCAAACACGCGGTGGGTGTACTGCACGCCCCTACGGCCTTCGGCAAGACTGTCACGGCCATCGGCCTGATTCAACGGCGCAAGGTCAATACGCTGATCCTGGTGCACAGTCGGCAATTACTGGATCAATGGCAAGAGCGGCTCAACGCCTTTCTGACCGGGGCAACGGTTGGCATGATCGGCGGTGGCAAACACAAACCTTCAGACGAGATCGATGTCGCCACCTACCAAAGCCTGATAAACCGCAGCGACAATAGTGTCTCGCCGGTTCTTTTTAACTACGGGCAAATCATTATCGACGAGTGCCACCATATCTCGGCACCGACATACGAGACGCTCTTAAGCGAAGTCCACGCCAAATACGTCCTCGGCGTCACCGCCACACCGCAGCGCCAGGATGGCCACCAGCCGATTATCTTTATGCAGGCGGGCCCCATTCGGCATAGGGTCAAAAACGACCAACAATCCCCATTTGAACAACGGGTGCTGGTGCAAAAGCTCACCACGCCACCACCACCCGAATGGCAGAATGGCGAAACACGTCCCCACATTGCCGAGATCTACCGCTGGTTAATGCAGGATGCCTCGCGCAACCAGCGAATCGTAAACGATGTACTGACGATGGTCGAAAAACAACATCACCCGCTGGTGTTGACTGAGCGCAGAGAGCACGCCCTGCAGTTAGCCGAGGCCTTGTCTGAACGCGGCATCCTTTGTCAGGTGTTGCGTGGGGCCATGAAAACCAAAGAGCGCGACGCCGTCATGGCTGCCCTTGACGACACCCAGGTGTTAATCGCCACGGGAAAATATATCGGCGAGGGTTTTGACCTCCCCAAACTCGATACCCTGTTTCTGGCCCTGCCCATCTCCTGGCGCGGTTCCCTGGCCCAATATGCCGGTCGGATCCACCGCCAGGTTGACGGCAAGACGCGGGTGACTATCTACGACTATGTGGATAGCACCCTCCCCACACTGCAGCGCATGTATCAACGCCGAGTCAAAGGCTACGAGGCGATGGGTTATACCCTCGCTGACAGCCCCGAGCAGGCTTTGGTCCAAGTATCCATGGATTTGCAGGAGAGTCCCGACATTGTCCCCAAAACCTGACTAACATAAGCTTTTCATGCAATGACTTTGATGATGAGACAAGTGCTGGAACCACATTGCAATCCTGCGGCGCTGGCGACACCGTGACAACACCTGCACTTGACGGCAATACAGGCAGGTGCCAATCTTTTTATCAACCAAAACCGCGAGAAAAGGGTGATTGCAACATGGCCAGCTTACGTGTGCGCAAGTTAGATGACGAGACCCTTGCCTTGCACCGCCGACGAGCCGCGGCGCATGGTGTCTCCATGGAAGAGGAAGCCCGACAAATTATCAAGCGTGCTGTCCGTGCGCCCAGCAGGGTGGGGGATATGGCGCTCCAACTTTTTGGTGCGGCTCATGGCATTGCGCTGGCATTGCCCAAACACACCCCCCCTCATGAACCCCTAAATTTTTCCGAATGATCTTTATCGACACCAACATTGTTTCGGAGGTGATGAGCCCCCACCCCGACACTGCAGTGATCATGGCTGAATAACATGAATCTCGACGTCTGTAGCTATCCGTCGTCTCCATCGCTGAAATACGCTGGTTACCCCAGGGAAATCGCCACCGTCAATGGTGCGAAAGGTTCGATCCGTTTTTGGCGTCGGCCTTCGGGCAACACCTGCTGAATGTTGATCAAAAGGCCGCGCATACTTACGCGGAGTTCTGGGACACCGCAATGAGATCGGTCGACCAATACGTGTACCCGACGGACAGATTACGGCTATTGCACGTGCACACGGTTTCACAGTAGCCACACTTAATGCGAAAAGCGCTGAGAGGTGCGGCCTGTAACTCATCAACCTTGATGAGGAATAATGGCCACTGCGTCTCAATTGTGGGGCGGTCTTTCAGCTTGAGGCTGAGCAAAGGAGTTCAGGCAGCCGCACCGCTAGGCGATCGACAATAAGAACGACCCACACTACGGTGGATGTATCAGCACCGGGTCACAGGGTATGGCGCCATAGGCGATATCATTGGCAACTGCCAGGACCAGGCCTTAGTCCAAGTTGAGATGGCGCCGCTTGAGACGTCGGGTGTGGATGCCTGAGGACAATGTGGGGGCTTACCCGCAACAATGCCAACAAACAGCAGAAGCTCAAAAACTTCGATTATAATCAGTAGGTTATAGCATTTCACCCTTTCCACGGAGAAGGCAAAGCACCTGCGGTCACTTGACAACCCTTTATTTTAGACCTATATTCAAGACCTAAATATAGACTCAAATTTGCCAGGTGCCAGATCATGCATACACAGCGGATCTATGCGGAGCACACCGCAACCATCACCCAAGCCAAGGCCAACCCCAATGGGCTATTGGAAGAAGCCAAAGGGGCTGCGGTGGCTGTACTTGCACACAACAAACCTCGCTACTACATGGTACCACCAGAGGTGTTTGAAGCCATGGTCGATGCCTTGGAATTGGCGCAGCGAGGCGCTTCCGGTTCAGTCACCAGCGTTGAAGGACAATTCCGCCCCGGACGGAACCGCATGAATCAAATTGCCCAGTCCTGCGCGGATATCCTGCGCAGCGCCAGCGACGACGACTTGAGTGAGTTCGAGGAGTGCTGAGGGTTTTTGTTGGCAAGGCCCTGAAAGACACACTGACGGGGAAGGAACAAACGCAGCTGGTCGCCGATTTTAAGCGGTATAAAGGGACTGGCGACTTGCCCGATACCTTTGGACGCGATGTCCCCTACGACCATCCACACACGCTCCCGGCGGTCCAGGCTGAGGAGCTGATGCATTTACATCTGGCTGAGGACACCCCCTGGCCACTCAACATGGTCCAATTTTCTCGAACCAGCGATAAACACCTGGTGTACTGCCAGGGTTATACCGACAAGGATTGCTATGCACTCTTGGCCATTCTTGAACCTGATGCGCACCGTCAAGCATGGGATCGTGATGTGATGCTTCGGCTGGCAAAATCAGCCAGTAGTTTCCGAGATGCCCATTAGAATGTTAACTTCACTCCCTCAGGACAACGCAATGAATGCTCTGCAAAAACCCGTCAAGGATCGGCGTCGGGACGTATGAGACCAGGGATTTAAAAACCATGAGGAGACGCCTACCCCCGATTACCTCGTGTTTCGCACAAGATCGAGCGCATCACGAACGTATCGCTAATACGTGTCACCATCACCAAAAAGCGCAACAAGGGATTTCCAAAACGGCGGCGACAAACGCGGATCCCCTGGTTTAGTTCGCGACAATACTTTGCAACAAAGGAACTGACCTCGTCAGCTACCACTGTGAGAAAACAGACCCTACTTTCAGATGTCTCGCCCTCAACCGATAAGAAGGCCGATCCACTACCGGCACACATAACAGACATGATGACGCCTACAAAAAGCAAGACCGCCGTGGTTGACGTCAATAGGGCCAGGGGAAGCTCACTCACCCAGCCCACGACCACAGCCCCAAAGGCACTGATAAACACGAGAGCAACTTATGAGCTTTAGGCCGAGACCCTACCAAAAAACGGCCGTGGAGGAAGTCTACCGGCGCTATGAAAACCAGCACCGCAAGCTGCTGCTGCACCTGCCCACCGGCGCCGGTAAAACCGTGATCGCCACGCTGATCATTGACCGGTTGTTAACGGCCCAACCGGATTTTGGCCGTATCCTGTTTGTGGCCCATCGCCAGGAGATTCTGGATCAGACCGCCAAAACCCTGAAAAAACAGTTACGCCATCTCTCTGTGGAGATTGAGCAAGGCAAACGCATGGCGTCCAACCAGGCCAAAGTGACCATTGCCTCGATCCAGTCGCTGGCCAGCCGCAAAGACAAGTTTGATCCACAGGAATTTTCCCTGATTATCTGCGACGAATGCCATCGGGCCTTGTCACCCAGCTGGACCGCCGTGATTGAACACTTTCATCACAACGGCAACCCCGACACCCTGTTGCTGGGCATGACCGCCACGCCTCGGCGTACCGACGGCCGCTCGGCGGTGGCGGTGTTTCAGGAAGTGGCGTTTGAAATCTCGCGCACCGAGCTGCAGGATTTGGGTTACCTGGTCCCCATGCAGTATTACACAGTCCAGACCCAACTGGGCTTGGACCAATTGAAGATGAGCGCCGGCGACTTCCAGGTCAAAGCACTGTCCACGGTGATGAATTACGCCCCGGTGCGCGAGTTAACCCTACGGGCCTGGCAAGAAAAAGGCTATGGCAAGAAAACCATTGTCTTCTGCGCCGGCGTCGACCATGCCCATCGCCTGGCCGAGGAGATTAACCAGCTCGGCGCTCGCGCCGTGGCCATTGATGGCAAGACCCAGGATCGCAAGTCCCTGCTGGCGGAATTCCAACAGGGCAAGATTGATGTCATCACCAATTACGGGGTGTTGACCGAAGGCTTCGACGACCCCACCGTCGAATGCATTTTGATGGCTCGTCCCACCACCTCACCGTTGGTGTACAACCAGTGCATCGGGCGCGGGTTGCGAGTCTCCCCGCAAAAAACGACCTGTACCGTGATTGATATTGTCGACCGCAACACCCACCAACTGCAGTACGGCGCGTCGGAACTGGCCGGGCTACCCAGACACTGGCGCTCGAACGGGCGCGACCCGTTCCGGGAAAACCAGGCCTTGCAAAAAATCCGGGTCACCTGCCCCGAGGCCTTTTTACGTATTCAGCAAGCGGAGTCCCTGGAACAGGTGCAGTCGATCCTGATGGCCCTGCCAGCCGATGTG
>ENA-OWNT01002387-OWNT01002387.1-seawater-metagenome-genome-assembly--contig:-NODE-2387-length-19746-cov-4.533072_pt1 | contig 19746 bp, 18 predicted proteins | sample MGYA00238136_ERZ651165 | MGnify/ENA primary metagenome ERZ651165 (study PRJEB26861, sample SAMN08777766) | seawater metagenome | isolation source: coastal seawater | place: USA: Florida | collected...
TGCGTCAGCGCGTCAGTTCCGACAGGGACAGGTTCGCTGTGATGAAGACAGGTTGCAGCAGCGCCCTTTGGCTGGCCCAACTGTCGCTCGGTTCCGCATCCAGTGCCGCGATAGCGCGTGAGGTCAATAGGATACGACCCGGCCCGGTTTCAGCCGCCCGGTCAAGCGCGTCGGCGGGCAGCAACTCGGCGGGCGAAAACAACAGCAGGTAGCCGGTGCAGATATAGCCGCAATCATCGACCACCACATCACCGGGCTGCACCTCATCCAGCAAATCTGCGTGGACAACCCGCCAGTAATCGCTGTCGGCCCGCGCGAACCCCAGCATGGCGCCGGCCCCGTTGGCCAGCCACAGCGCCAGGATGCCCACCACCAGCACCCGCTGCACGCCGCGCGCAGTTGGCAGGCGCAGGACCAGCAGCAGGGCAAGAAACGGCAGCGCGGCGATCCAGAATTCCTTGTTCGTCGGCTCCCATATCGTGGCGACCAACGCATAGGTGGCGCCATGCAGCACCAGCAGCGGGCCAAATCCGGGGGTCAGCACCCTGCCCTTGCGGACCAACACCCGCATGGACAGCCCACCGATGGCCAAGACACCGATCACCGTCAACAGCAACAGCGGCCAAAAGCCAATGGCCAACCCGGTTTGCGCGAAATGGGTTTCCTCGACCAGCTGACGGCCTTCGAAGACACGGTCCAGCATGGCGGCGGCATCGGGGTCGGCAAACAGAAACAGGCTCGACCAGATCGCGGTGCCAAGTCCGATCAGCGCCTTGACGGGGGCCAGGACAGACAGCGGTGTCCACAACCCGTCGGCGGCATAGCCCTTGGCCCAGAGGATCAGATCAGGCAGCGTGCGATGCCCCAGCAACACCCACCCCGCCCAGAGATAAACCGCCCCGACGACCGCGCCGAACACCGCCAGCCACAGAAAGGCGGCGCTAAACCTTCGGGCCGCGATCAGCACCACCATCGCAGGAACCGCCAGGAAAACATGGCTTTGATGGATCAGCGTCGCGATCCCCGCAAGAAAGGCTGCCAACACCACGGCGCGCGGGCCCGAGCCTTCCCACCCGACCTGCCACAGGGCCAGAAAGCTGGCCAGAACAAAGGGCAATGGCAGCGTGTAAGTATCTGGATACATGCCATAAAGCCAAAAGGCGAAGCAGCCCCCCAACAGCCACACAGCCCCCGAAGCCCCCGACAACCCGCCGCCCGCAAGGCGCGCAATCTTCCAGACCAGCGCCAGCGTCCACAGCGCGGCGACAAGGCTGGCCACCTGCATCACCGCCAAACCCGTGGCCCCCGGCCAAATGGCCTGTGCCGCGCGGGTCAGGCCCTGCATCAGAGGTTCATAGATCAGGTGGTTCGGATGCCATTGGGCGACCCCGCCCGACACGTGATCGGCGTAATAGACCGCATCCTCTGCTTCGGTGAAATTCTGCGGGAAGGTCAGCAGGTAAAGCAGGCCAATCAGGGCGATAGACAGCCCCGGCAGCAGCTTGTCGCTGCGCGTCTCCACGATGCTTTCGGACCGCGCTGATAACATCTGGCCCGCCCCTTGCTTGCATAGCGTTGCATTGGGTTAACACGCGAAAGGGAACAGGGCCAGCTTCTGGGGACGGGATCTGATAGTCGGTGAAGCATCCTGATACAGGGGCCGTACAGGAACTGCCCACGATCTGATGCCAAAGGTCAGGCAAGCGGGTTTGCCGGAGGAATAGCCTGTGCCGGCCAAACACGCTTAAACGCCTGTTACTCCACGCCTGAAAGAATATCGCCGATCGATTCCAGCATGGCCTGATTGACGGCCTCTCGCGCAGCCTCAAAGGCTTCGGCCTGGGCAATTTCCGCCTCCAGAAAGGCTTCTTCCTCTGCGCTCAGTTCCGTGTCCTCATCAATGATCTCAATGGCGCCCTGCCGCGCCATTGAGAAGACACGACGCGCCACGCCGGTGCGCGCGCCCGAATTCACGCGCCCAATGGTCACCCCGTAGATCTGATCATTCGAGAGCACCGCAAGATAGACATCGAAGGAAACTGGAACGCCTCCCTCGGGATCGACATAGTCGCCTGAGCCCCACAGGATAGGGAAAGCGTTGATATCGCACCCCAGCATGTCTTCAAGCTGCGCATTGTCAAAAGCCATCCGCTCGCCCTGCAAAATCTCGGGCACATTAAACTGAAGCGTTGATTCATAGCGGTAGAGGATCACGTTTTCCGACCCGATCATGTTGGCCGAAATAAAGGGCCGTCCGTTGCTGTAGCCGATGCCAGCAGGCGGAGAGGGTTGGTTGGGCGCGGGCCACAGGTGCGTTTGACCGCCCATCTCCAACAGCCCCGCCCCCATCTCTACACTCCAGGTGCCGGTCAGCCGCGATGCGCCATGGCCGCCTTGCAGAACATAGTCTTCATCATAGCCGCAGAACGATCCGGGATGATCCTGCGCCAGGGCTGGTGCGGCAAAGCAAGTGACAAGGGCGAGGGTGGAAAGAAAACGCATGGAAAAACCTTTATGGAAAAGTGATTAAGACCGGGTCCGCCCCACAAGGAAGCATCTGATTTCATGAAGGTAAGTGGCAGAGATTGGGAAACGGTTCAAAGATATTTCTGCACGACTGCGTCGATTTCGCCGCTCTTGGAAAACACCAGTGACCGGCGACTTGAAAACCCGTCCCGGATGCCGCTTGATGTGCGGAATTTGATTGTCGCACTTTCAGGACCACCATGACCCAACACCAATCCGACCCGTCCGCCCGTTTTGCCCTGCCAGCCGCTGGCGCCAGCGGGGTTGTGATTGGCCTGATCCCGGCCGGGGTCGGGGGCCTTGCACTCTATCTGATGTTCATAGGGTTCTCGAACAACGCCCCAGCCGGCCCGCTCAGCGCGCTCGGCATCTTCGGTTTTGGGCTAGTACTGGTCGCGGCCCTTGTCCTGAAGGGGGCTTTGGTGCCACCGGTGATCGTGACCCACCGGGCGATACGCGTCCACAGGGCCCTCGGCCTGCGCACCTACCCGCTGACGGATCAGAGTGAATTTGGGTGGGTCGCGATCACCCGCCGTTCAATCGAAAAGACCTCGGTGATGGAGCGGGACGCCAAGCGGCACTATGGTCGGCTCTTCGTGAAAGAGCCAGGACAAGACCCGCAGATGATCTGCTTTCTACCCGAACCGCTGATGTTAAGCCTCGTCAGTGGCATCCGTTCAACCACGGGATTACCGGTTCGCAAGATGCCCATTGGCGGGCACAGCCTGCGCGGCCAGCCGGACCCATCGGCCTGGGGCAGCGAAGGCTAGAGCGGGGGAATATCCCCCTCGGCACGTTTGGCGTGAAAATTGGCCTCGAACGCGTCAAAGGCATCGACCTCGATCGCGTCGCGCATGTCCTGCATAAGCTCCTGAAAGTAATGCAGGTTATGCCAGGTCAGCAACATGGAGCTGATGATTTCCTTGGCGCGGAAGACGTGGTGCAGATAGGCACGGGAATAGCCGGTGCAGGCGGGGCAGGTGCAATGTTCATCCAGCGGGCGGGGATCGTCCTGGTGACGGGCGTTCTTAATATTGACCACACCGCGCCGGGTGAAGGCCTGCCCGGTCCGGCCCGACCGGCTTGGCAACACGCAATCCATCATGTCGACCCCGCGTTTCACGGCGCCGACGATGTCGTCGGGCTTGCCCACGCCCATCAGGTAGCGCGGCTTGTCCTGGGGCAGAAAGTCGGGCGCATAGTCGAGGCAGCCGAACATCGCCTCTTGCCCCTCGCCCACGGCAAGGCCACCGATGGCGTAGCCTTCAAAGCCAATCTCGGTCAGCGCCTTGGCACTTTCTTCGCGCAGGTCACGTTCAAGGCCCCCTTGCATGATCCCAAAGAGCGCATGTCCCGGGCGGTCGCCAAAGGCGTCGCGGCTGCGCTTGGCCCATCTCATTGACAGGCGCATGGACTGGGCGATCCGGTCGCGATCTGCAGGCAGCGCCGGGCATTCGTCAAAACACATGACGATGTCCGATCCCAGAAGCCGCTGAATCTCCATCGAACGTTCCGGGGTCAGCATGTGGCGCGATCCGTCCACATGGCTGCGGAAGGTCACGCCGTCTTCGGTCAGCTTGCGCAGGTCTGCCAGGCTCATCACCTGAAAGCCGCCGCTGTCGGTCAGGATGGGTTTGTCCCAGTTCATGAAGCGGTGCAGCCCGCCCAAACGGTCGATCCGCTCTGCCGTGGGGCGCAGCATCAAGTGATAGGTATTGCCAAGCAGGATATCGGCCCCGGTCGCGGCGACGCTTTCGGGCATCATCGCCTTTACGGTCGCTGCCGTGCCCACGGGCATGAAAGCAGGCGTGCGGATCTGCCCCCGCGGGGTCGAGATCACCCCGCGGCGCGCCTTGCCACTGGTTGCCGTTACCTGAAATCCGAACCGCTCTGCCATGGCTTGTGCCATCCTTCTGCTTGAACCGGACCCTGTATTAGGCTTTTTGGGCGCGAAGCCAAGGGAGGACCCCGATGATGACCACCGACGATGTCATTCGACTGGGATGGGAAGAATGGGTCGCCCTGCCGGGGCTTGGCCTGCCAGCGCTGAAAGTGAAGGTGGATACCGGGGCCAAGACTTCGGCGCTTCATGCCTTTGATATCGAAACCTTTGGCCCCGCCAATCGGCCCAAGGTGCGCTTTGCGGTGCATCCGGTGCCAGGGCGCACCGATATCACCATCCCCTGTTCGGCCACGATCAAGGACCGGCGCGACGTCACCTCGTCCAACGGCGAGACCGAGCAGCGTTATGTGATTGAAACCGAAATGAATATCGGCAGCGCAAAAGCGCCGGTGGAAATCACCCTGACAGATCGCACTTCTATGGCGTACCGGATGCTTCTGGGCCGGCAGGCGATTCAGCCCGACTGGCTGGTCAGCCCTGCGGACAGCTTCTGCCAGTCCGAACTGAGCTATGACGTGTATCATTCCTCGGTGGTGAAACAGACCGCCCCCAAACGCGCGTTGCGTATCGCGGTTCTGAGCCGGGAGGCTAATTATTCCACCGGGCGGCTGGTGGCTGAAGGTGAGGAACGGGGCCACAGCATCGAAGTGATCGACACCACACGCTGCTATATGGCGATCAACACGCTGGCGCCCGAGATCCACTATGACGGCACCCGCCTGCCCTGCTATGACGCGGTCATCCCCCGGATCGGGGCCTCGGTCACCGCCTATGGCACCGCAGTGCTGCGCCAGTTCGAAACGCTGAATACCTATTGCGTGAATGGCAGTGCCGGGATCACCGCCAGCCGCGACAAGCTACACGCGCATCAGTTGCTCGCGCGCCACAAGATCGGGATGCCGCGCACCGCCTTCGCGTCGTCGCCCAAGGACACCGGCAACCTGATCGGCCTGGTGGGCACCGCCCCGCTGATCGTCAAGCTTCTGGAAAGCACACAAGGCAAGGGCGTTGTGCTGGCGGAAACGAAACAGGCCGCACAATCGGTCATCGACGCGTTCCGGGGATTGAAGGCCAATTTCCTGGTGCAGGATTTCGTCAAGGAAGCGGCCGGCGAGGATATTCGCTGCCTGGTCGTGGACGGGCGCGTGGTGGCGGCGATGAAGCGCAGCGCCGCAGGCGACGATTTCCGGTCCAATCTGCATCAGGGCGGAACCGCCGCAACCGTGCGCATCAGCCGGGAAGAACGGGAAACGGCGCTGAAGTCGGCAAAGGTGTTCGGGTTGGGGCTGGCTGGTGTGGATCTGCTGCGTGGCGCGGATGGGCCGAAAGTGCTGGAGGTGAACAGCTCACCCGGTTTCGAAGGGGTGGAGAAAGCCACCGGCAAAAACATCGCCGCGCATCTCTTTGACGCGATCGAGAAGAAGGTGCGCCCGACGCCTGCGCGCAAGCGCAAGTCACGCTAGGCGTTTCGCTGCCTTGCGGCATCGACCCGGGGGCGGCCCTTCTCAACCCCCGCTTGCGCGGGGGCCTCGCAGGGCCGCTTGGGGCGCTGCCCCAAACCCCGGGATATTTGCCGGAACAATGAAGGCAGGTGCACAGCGCGGGCTCTGGACCTTACGGGAGGCTTTCCTTATATCTTTGCTCAACAATTGGTTTTCCAAGCCGGATGGCACGCAAATGCAAGAGCAGCTGGAGGGCACGCCCCTCATCAAACCGTCTTCGACCGACCATCCGCTCTATGAGACGCTGGTGGAGGCCTGTCGCACGGTCTATGACCCGGAAATTCCGGTCAATATCTACGATCTAGGCCTAGTCTACACGATCGAGATCAGCGCCGAGAACGAGGTTGAGGTCACCATGACCCTGACTGCGCCGGGATGCCCCGTGGCGGGCGAAATGCCCGGCTGGCTGGCCGATGCGATCGGGCCGGTGGAGGGTGTGAAATCTGTCAATGTCGAAATCACCTGGGACCCGCCCTGGGGGATGGAGATGATGTCGGATGAAGCGCGACTGGAACTGGGCTTTATGTAGGATCAGGCATTTTGGGTTGATTTTCACAACATCAACCATTATGACTTGATTTATGGCAATCAAAGCGCAATCCGTCGCCATCATCAGTGGTGACCTGGTCGGCTCCACCCGGCAAAGCCCGGATTGGATTGATCGGGCGCTTGACGATATTCGAAAGAGCGCTGCTGTCATCGCCTCTTGGGTGGATGAAGAAAACCTTCATTTCACCCGGTTTCGCGGTGATGGGTGGCAAATCCTTGTGTCCAATCCCAAACTTGTCCTGCGGGCCGCGATAACAATCTATGCATCGCTAAAAGCCCAACCCTCGGGCGCCGATACGCGTATGTCCCTTGGGTTAGGGGATATGGCGGCGTGGCACGGGCCGGACCTGTCCAGTGCCACGGGCAGCGCCTTTGTCGCTTCGGGACAGGGGCTCGATGCGATGAAAGAGGATCGGCGGATCGTGATTTCCGGCCCGGGCGCGCAACCGCTCCACAAGGGGATGATTGTGCTGATGGACGATCTGATACAGGGCTGGAGCCGGGAGCAGGCAGAGGCGATCTCTTTCATGCTCGGACCCTCGACACCGACACAGCGCGATCTGGCAGAACAGTTGGGAATCTCCCCCCAGGCCACTCATGCGCGCCTGAAATCCGCCCGGATGGGCACGGTTCGACAGGCTCTGACACATTGGGAATCAGCATGGGACAACAGATATGATTGAAACCCTGACCGCCCTGCTGTTCGCCCATGTTCTTGCCGATTTCGCCTTTCAGACCAAGGCGATGGCGACCGGCAAGGACAAGCTGGGGCCGCTTTTGGCACATACCGGCGTGGTCTTCCTGCTGACTTACGCCGCCCTTGGTGGGGCACATTGGCCAGCGCTGTTCATTGCAACGCTGCATATGCAGATCGACTATGCCAAGGCGCGGCTTGGCTCGGACGATAGCCTTGTGCATTTCGTGCTCGACCAAGGCGCGCATCTGATGTCGATCCTGGCTGCCGGGCTGCTTTGGACCGATGCCTATGCCACCGGGCTGTGGGGGCAGATGCCGGGACTTACGGCAGGGGCGCCAGAGGCGATGGCACTGATCGCCGGGTTCCTGCTGGCGACCCGCGCGGGCCAGTTTGCCGTGGGCAAGCTGATGGCCCCCTATGCCACCACCCTGCCTGATACCGAGGGTCTGTCAAATGGTGGCGCGGTGATTGGCCTGCTGGAACGGGGGCTGACCTTCATCCTTGTGCTTAGCGGTCAGATGGCCGGTGTGGGATTCCTGATCGCGGCCAAGTCCTTTCTGCGCGTGGGCAGCATCGAAAAGGAACGGAAGCTTGCCGAATACGTGATTATCGGCACGCTCGCCTCGATCGGATGGGCGCTGCTGGCCGGAATCGGGACGGCGGCCCTCATTTCCCGGCTTGGCGGTGCTTGAGAACCGGGGCCACCTGCCCTAGATTTGAAGAAGCAGGAAAAGGATCAATCCCATGTTCGGCATTCCCGGCAAACAGGCCGTGACCGTCACGCCCGTTGCGGCAAAGCAGATCGCCAAACTGATGGCGTCTGGCGGATCGCAAGGCTTGCGCATCGGCGTCAAGAAGGGCGGCTGCGCGGGCATGGAATACACGATGGACTATGTGTCCGAGATCGACCCGCTTGATGAAGTCGTGGAACAGGACGGCGCGCGGGTGATGATCGCGCCCATGGCGCAGATGTTCCTGTTCGGGACCGAGATCGACTATGAGGTGTCCTTGCTGGAAGCGGGTTTCAAATTCCGCAACCCGAACGTCGCCGATGCCTGCGGCTGCGGGGAATCGATCAAGTTCAAGGACATCGACGAATTGCAGGCCGAACAGGCCGGGAAATGAGCCTGTCGCCCGAGGAAATCGCCTTCGCGAAGGAGCTGTTCTCGGATCTTGGTGACCTCACGACACGGCGGATGATGGGCGGGCTGTGCCTGTATCACGAAGGCACGATTTTCGCGATTGTCCATGGCGACGGGTCTTTGTGGCTGAAGGGCGCGGGCGATTTCATTGCCGAGCTTGAGGCAGAGGGCTGCACCCGCTGGACCTATCAGCGCGAGGGCGGGAAGCCTACGGCCATGCCCTATTGGACCATGCCCGATGCGGCGCTGGATGACCCTGACATGGCCTGTGACTGGGCGCGGCGGGCGCTGCGCCACCTCTGACCCTTCCCGCCCCGCCCGTTTCGCGCTATCCCCTGCGAAAGCGTAATCAAGAAGGGTGCTGATATGGTCCGCAAGCTTGCCGCCGGGAACTGGAAGATGAACGGCATCGGTGACAGCCTGGCAGAGGCAGAGGCGCTGAAAGCCGCCCTGCCCGCACCCACGGTCGATGTCCTGATCTGCCCGCCTGCAACACTGCTGTCGCGCCTTTCTGACACCCTTTCCGGCAGCGCCCTTACCACCGGCGGGCAAGATTGCCACGCGGCGGATAGCGGTGCCCATACCGGCGATATCTCTGCCGGGATGCTGGCGGATGCGGGCGCGTCCCACGTTATCCTTGGCCATTCTGAACGGCGCACCGACCATAGCGAAACCGATGCTGAGGTGCGCGCCAAGGCAAAATCCGCGATTGCGGCGGGATTGACGGCAGTTGTTTGCGTAGGGGAAACCTTGGCGCAAAGAGAAGCGGCCAACACGCTGGCCATCATCGGCGGGCAATTGGCGGGCTCGGTCCCCGATCTGGTCACCGCCGACCGGCTGGTCATCGCCTATGAACCCGTTTGGGCCATCGGCACCGGCAAGGTCCCCACGATGCACCAGATCGGCGAGGTGCATGATTTCATCCGGGCAGAGCTGGAAAAGCGGTTTGGCGTCGGCGTGGGCCGCACGGTGCCGATCCTCTATGGCGGCTCGGTCAAGGGATCGAACGCAGCCGAGATCTTTGCGGTCAGCAATGTGGACGGGGCGCTTGTGGGCGGTGCCTCGTTGAAAGCTGCCGATTTCCTGCCGATTGTAGAGGCGCTTCAGACGTCCTGACGGGGGGTGACGCGCAGGGGAATACCGTCCTTTGCGCGTACTGTCAGAAAGGCAACCGGGACCGGATCTTTGCCCTCGACCCGCTCGAACCGGTAGTGTTTCAGCAACATCGACAGCAATAGCGGCCCTTCGACCATGGCAAACCCCGCCCCGGTGCAGACGCGCGGACCGGCGGAGAAGGGCATATAGGCCTCTCGCTGACATTTTTTGCCATTCTCCGTCTGCCAGCGGGTCGGATCGAACCCGTCGGGATTATCCCACAGCCGTTCATGCCGGTGCAGGTGCCAAGGCGACAGTACGATCTGCGCGCCCTTTGGCACATCGCGGTCACGGAACCGTTCCGGGCAGGCCGCCTCGCGTACCATCATCGGAACGGGCGGGTAAAGGCGCAGCGCCTCGCGGAACACATCGCGGCTGAGCTTCAGCCTGGACATGACTGAAAAGTCAGGGCTTTCCAGCGCCTGCGCCTCCTCTGCCAGCTTCTCTTGCCACTCGGGGTACAGCGCCATCAGATAGAGCGTCCAGGCCAAAGCCGAGGCACTGGTTTCATGGCCCGCAAGGAAGAAGATCGCCACCTGATCGACCATTTCAGCGGTGGTAAACGTCTCCCCCGTCTGCGGGTCGGCCGTGGTCATGATCTTGGTGGCCAGATCATCCGGCGCGGTCCCGGCCTTGATCGCCGCCATCCGCTCCGCCGTCAGCCGGGTAATCAGCCCCCTAATCGCCTTCGCCGTCGCCCGCGTCTTGCGCCTGTGGCCCCTCGGCAGAAACTGCGGCATGGGCAGAAAGGCAGCAAAGTTCAGGATGGGCTGTGTGCGCTGGTAGTCGCGGAACTGGGTGAAGACCTGCGCCGCCACCTCATGTTCGATGGGAATGGAAAACAGCGTGCGAAAGATCACATCCGCCGCTGCGTGGCTCATCTGTTCTTCAACCTCGACCTCACCCTGGCCCATGCGGTCGCACGCGGCCTCTGCCGCTGCCCACATCGCCGGAAAGGTATCGCGCAGGCGCCCGCCCTCAAAAGCGGGGTCGATGATGCGGCGCTGGCGCTTCCACGTGTCGCCATTGGTCAGGAAGACGGACTCGCCAAGCAGCGGGCGCAGCCCCTCTCCGATCCGGTCCGATTTGGGGAAATCGTCGGGCCGTTCCTTTAACACCAGATCCAGCAGCGCGGGTTCATTCACCATGAAGCTGCGGAAAAACGGGGTCCTGAACTCCGCCATCCAGGCCCGATACAGCCGCGCGGGCTGCGCCGACAGGATATCCTGTCGGAAAAGCCGCATATAGCGCCAGAGCGAGACCCGATCAGCGCGCGGTTTTGGCTTCGGCGGGATCATGTCATCCCCCTGTGCCGGTTCACCGGTTTCGTAATCCGCCCCGGCGAGGGCGCGCGGCCTGCGTAGCGGGTGGCGAGCGTCAGAGGCCCGCCGGTGATCTGGAAATAATCGTAGTCGCCCGGCCGGTCGAAGGCATTAAGATACTGGAAATGCAGCTCAAAAAGCTGCCATTTTAACGCCTTCTGCCGTTCCGGGCTGAGCGTTTTCGTAAACGCCGCCGAGATCACCAGCGGCCAGCGGTGCCCCTCGGGCGCGACGCCCGTCACCGCCACCGGGTCGCACAGCGCGAAGGAACAACCGTCGCCCGGCGCGGTCACATCGAGCCAGGTTATGTCCTCCCGCATCGACAGAAACGCCAGATCCGCGCGCAACCGCCCGGCCTTGGACAGGAAAGACACCATCGGCACCACATGGCCAAGCGTCAGCAGCGCCAGTTTCGGTCCGCCATCAGGCACCCTGCCCGCCCGGATCACATCGGCCAGCAGCGACACCGCCATATAGGCGCCCGAGGAATGGCCGACGATCAGAACCTCATCCACATCCTCGGTCAGCGCCTCCGCGATCCGGTCCGCAAAGTCCCGCATCCGGGCTTCCTGCGCCGGTGGATAGGCCCCGCCAAAGCTCGCTGAAAAGGCATAGTCGTGCATCAGGTACCAGCCGAGCCACGGGTCGCGTCGCTTAAACCAGCGCAAGATCAGCCAGGCCATGACCGCCCACAGCACAAGGGCCACCGCAGCGCGGGAAAAGAAAAACGGCGAAAAGCCGAAATCGGCGGGCCCGATCACCACATTGCTCAGCCACATCAGTCCGAGGGCCAGCACAAACCCCGCCAAAATCGCGCCTCCAAGCTGCGCCAATAGCAACAGCACCGGATAAAGCGCCGCGATCACCGGCCCCTTACGCAGCCGCATCAGCCGAAACAGCGCACCCGACCCGATATAGGCCCAGGCCGTGCGCAGAAGCTGCCAATAGGTGGCCGCAATCCCGTGCCCCATGCTGTCCTTGACGATATCGGCCCAGACAAGCACCTCGATATTGGACTGTGTCCGGTCCCCGCCGATCACCGTTTCCACCGACCAGCCGTAATAGCCCTTGGTCCGCTGCGGCCCCATGGTCAGCTCATAACCCGACATTTCCGCTTGTTCTTCGCCGCCGCGTCGATACCTCTCGCGGTATTTTCGCGCCGGAACCGGATCGAACCCCGGAATGTAGAGAACCCGCCGGGTCCTGACCTCTTGCCGCATTGCCTCACTCATTACACCACTCTGCACCGGCTTTCCGGCACAGCATACAGGGAAATTCAGGCAAGGCTAAGACCGTATCAGCCCAGTTCACCCAACATCGGAAACGTTTCGAGAATCCAGAACGACAGTGTGGTGAAGGCCCCGGTCAACAGCATCAGCCCCACGGCGATCAGCAACACCCCCATGATCCGCTCAATCAGCTTCATGTGGCGTTTCAGCCGGGTCATCAGCCCCATGGCCCGCTCGATGAACATCGCGGCCAGCAGGAACGGCACCCCGAGCCCAAGCGCGTAGACCGCCAGCAAGGTCGTTCCACGCGCCACCGAGCTTTCCACCGCCGCAAGCCCCAGAATCGCCCCAAGCTGCGGGCCGATGCAGGGCGTCCAACCAAAGGCGAAGGCCAGCCCCAGAACATAGGCGCCAAGCGCAGATCCGCCCTGGTCACCCGCATCCATCCGCGTATCCCGATCAAGCATCGGAATGCGGAAGACCCCAAGGAAATGCAGCCCGAAGACGATCACAACGGCCCCGGCAATCTTGGCCAGAAGATCCTGATTTTGCAGAAAGAACTGCCCGAATATCGAGGCGGTAAAGCCGAGGAAGACAAAGACCGTCGACAGACCCAACACAAAGAAAGCCGCCGCCAGAACCGCGCGACGCCGCCCGGTGCCTTCCTGCATCTCGTTCATGCTGATCCCGCCCATATAGGCCAGATAAGGCGGCACGATAGGCAGCACGCAGGGGCTGAGGAAACTCAGCACCCCCGCCACAAGCGCCACCAACATCGCGGGCATCAGCGCCGCATCGAAGAGATCAATTCCGAACATATCGCCTTCCTGCCGCGCCAATGGGCAAAAGACCAGCCCCCGCGCTGTCACATTCCCGTGGACAAGTGCCGCAGCCCTGCGCTAGGCGCGGGGCCATGACGCCCGATCATCATATCGACGCCCTGGGGTTGCTGTGCCCCCTGCCCGTCCTGCGCCTGCGCAAGGTGCTGATGGCAGCCCGGCCCGGCGCAGTGATCCACATCCTGGCCGACGATCCGGTGGCCCGCATCGACATTCCGCATTTCTGCGCAGAACAGGGCGCCGAGATATTGCACATAGAGGACCATGACCCGGGCATCGCCTTCACCATCCGGGCCCCCTGACCCCTTCTTCTTGGTCCAAATACTCAAATTCCCGCCCGTGCCAGCAGCGCCGTGCCCGTGATCTGCGTCGCCTCTCCGGCTACTGGACCAAAGCGGCGCGGCAGCGCCACCGCTGAGCTAAGATCCCCTACTCTGCCGCCACCGCCGTCGGGGCCCCACCTGACCGGAACGCGTCCAGCAGCGCCTCTCGCCGTTTCCCTGCCGCCTCGACATGTGCCGCCTTCACCGGGCCAAACCCCCGGATCTGCTTGGGCAGCGCTGCAATATCCACTGCGATATCAAGGGTTTCCGGCGTCATGTCCCGAAGCAGCTCGGCTATGTCCGCCTCGTATTGCCGGATCAATCCGCGTTCCATCCGGCGTTCAGCCGTGTAGCCGAAGATATCCAGCGGCGTGCCCCGCAGCCTGCGCATCCGCGCCAGCAGGGCAAACCCCTTGCCCATCCAGGCCCCAAACTCCCGCTTTTTCGGGCGTCCCGAAGCGTCGCGCCCCGGCAGGACCGGGGGGGCGAGGTGAAAGCGCAGTTTCATGTCGCCGGCGAACACTTCCCGCGCCTTCGCCTCGGTCTGCAGATGCAGGCGCGCCACCTCGTATTCGTCCTTATACGCCAGCAACTTGTGATAGCCGACAACAACAGCCTCGCGCAGGTGTGGGTCCTCTACCCGATCCACCAGCTTGCGATAGCGTTTCGCCAGCCGTTTGCCCTGATACGCCACCAGATGCGCTTCGCGGAAGGCAATACGGTCGTCCAGAGATTGCGGCAGATCCGCGACATCCCCGCCGATCCGCGCGGCCTGGTCAGGGTTCAGCACGGCCCAACGGCCCAGTTCAAAGGCCTCCCGGTTGCGCGCGACCGCAGCGCCGTTCAGCTCGATAGCCGCCAGAATGGCCTCATGGCTCAGCGGCACCAGCCCGTTCTGCCATGCGGCCCCAAGCACCATCATGTTGGAAAAGATGGAATCGCCCATCAGCTTCTGCGCCAGATCAGACGCATCGATCAGCGCAACCCCGTCACTCAACCGCGCTTTAAGGGCGATCTCCAAGTCACTCACAGGAATGCGAAATTCCGTATCTCGTGTGAAGGCACCGGTGATGATCTCATGGTTGTTTACCACCGCCTTTGTGCGCCCCGTCGTCATCAGGCCAAGCGTTTTCGCCCCGGCCGACACCACCAGATCACCGCCGATCACCGCGTCGGCCTCACCCACAGCGACGCGGATCGCGCTGATATCCTCGGGCCGCTCCGCAAGGCGCAGGTGGATATGGACCGCGCCCCCCTTCTGGGCCAGTCCCGCCATTTCGATCATTCCCGCGCCCTTGCCGTCCAGCTGTGCGGCCTGCGCCAGCACCGCGCCGATGGTGACAACCCCGGTGCCGCCGACGCCGGTGATCACCACGTTATGGGTGCCATTGATCGCGGGCAGGTCGGGCGCGGGCAGATGTCCCACATCAACGCTTGCCGACGCCTCCTTGCGGATCTTGCCGCCTTCCACAGTCACGAAACTGGGGCAAAACCCCTTGAGGCAGGAAAAATCCTTATTGCAGCTGGACTGGTCAATCGCGCGCTTGCGGCCCAGTTCGGTTTCCACCGGCACGATGGACACACAATTCGACTGCACCCCGCAATCGCCGCACCCCTCGCAAATATCGGTATTGATGAAAACGCGCTTGTCGGGATCGGGGAAGGTGCCCCGCTTGCGGCGGCGGCGTTTTTCTGCGGCACAGGTCTGGACATAGATGATGGCAGACACGCCTTCGATCTGCTGGAACCGTTCCTGCACGGCCATCAATTCATCCCGCGGGAACCGCTCCAACCCTTTGGGAAATTCCGAGAAATCAAGGTCTTCCTTGGGATCGTAGACCAGTGCGATATGCTCAACGCCCATGGCCTTGATCTCATGCGCGATGCGTTCGGGGCTCAGATCGCCCTCATTGTGCTGACCGCCGGTCATGGCAACGGCATCGTTGAACAGGATCTTGTAGGTGATATTGGTCTTGGCGGCCAAGGCCGCGCGAATGGCCAGAATGCCGGAATGGTTGTAGGTGCCTTCGCCCAGGTTCTGAAAGATGTGCTGCCGGGTGGAAAACAGCGATTCCCCCATCCAGTTCGCCCCCTCGCCGCCCATATGGGTAAAGGCCTCGGTGTTGCGGTCCATCCACTTGGCCATAAAGTGACAACCGATACCGGCCCCACCGCGCGCGCCCTCTGGCACCTTGGTCGAGGTATTGTGCGGACAGCCCGAACAGAACCACGGCAGGCGCGTCGCCAATTCCTGTGCATTATCTGCGCGCGCGGCCTCGGTCACCTGGGTGATCCCGGCGCGGATACGGTCGGTGCCCCGGCCCTCCTCGATCAGGATATCGCCCAGTTTCACGGCGATATCATTGGGGTCCAGCGCGTAATGGGTGGGGAACAGAACCTCGTTCCCTTTCTTGTAGCCATAGACCCGGCGACCGCGCCGGTTGTCGAAAATGGCCTCCTTGATCTGCACCTCGATCAGCTTGCGCTTTTCTTCGATGACAACGATCAGGTCCAGCCCTTCGGCCCAATCCCCCAGGCCCGTCATGTCAAGCGGCCAGGTCTGTCCGACCTTATAGGTGGTGATGCCAAGCCGCTCGGCCTCATCCGCGCCGATGCCAAGCAGGTCCAGCGCGTGAACCAGATCCAGCCAGTTCTTGCCCGCGGCGACGAAGCCGATCTTCGCGCCAGGTTTGCCCAGAACCCGCTTGTCGATGCCATTGGCATGGGAAAAGGCCTCTGCCGCAAAGCGTTTATGCGCCAAAAGGCGTTCTTCCTGCGGAATCCAGTGGTCGCCAAGGCGGATGTTCAGCCCGCCGGGCGGCATGTCGAAATCCGGGCGCGTGAAAGTCATGCGGTCGGGACGGCCATCCACCACGGATGTGGCCTCGACCGTGTCCTTCATGGTCTTCAGCCCCACCCAGACCCCGGCAAACCGGCTCAGTTCGAACCCGTAATGACCGAAATCGAGGATTTCCTGAACGCCTGCAGGGCTAAGCACCGGCATATGCGCATCGACCAGCGCCCAATCGGATTGATGACAGACGGTGGAACTTTCGCCGGTATGGTCATCGCCCATGGCCATCAGCACCCCACCATGGGCCGAGGTGCCCGCCATATTCACATGGCGCATGACGTCGCCCGATCGGTCCACACCGGGGCCCTTGCCATACCAAAGGCCGAACACGCCGTCGTATTTCCCCTCGCCCCGCAGTTCGGCCTGTTGCGCGCCCCATAATGCGGTGGCGGCAAGATCCTCGTTCAGGCCGGTCTGAAAAACGATGTCAGAAGCCTCCAGTTCCTGTTTCGCACGGGCCATCTGCAAATCGACCGCTCCAAGGGGCGAGCCACGATAACCGGTCACATATCCTGCCGTATTCAGGCCCGCCCGCGCATCGCGCCACTTCTGTGCCAACATAAGGCGGACCAACGCCTGGGTGCCATTCAGCAGAACAGGTGATTTTTGCAGATTGAAACGGTCTTGCAGGGAAACTTGTGCCAGTCCCATGCGCTCCTCCCGATGGAATGCCGCGATTTACATCATTATAGGTCAGTAAATGTGACCTTTCAAGCGATCATTGCTCTAGCACCCTAGTTCTTCATTGAACTGTAGGACAAAGTGACTAGGTTGCCATGGGTAAGCGGGCCCTGAGTTTGAGAAAAGAAAGTCTGTCCAATGGATTGGGACAAACTGCGTATATTTCACGCCGTCGCCGACGCGGGTAGTCTGACCCACGCGGGCGACACGTTGCATCTAAGCCAATCTGCCGTCAGCCGTCAGATCCGGTCGCTTGAGGAAAGCCTTGATACCACGCTGTTTCACCGTCACGCACGGGGCCTGATCCTGACCGAACAGGGCGAACTGCTATTCGACGCCACCCGGTCGATGTCAAAACGGCTGGAGGCTGCGTCGGCGCGCATCCGCGACAGCGAAGAGGAAGTGTTCGGAGAGCTGCGCGTCACCACCACAGTGGGATTCGGCACGCTTTGGCTGGCCCCGCGCCTACCCCAATTGTATAACCGATATCCGGATCTCAAGATCGACCTGATCCTGGAAGAACGGGTCATGGACCTGCCGATGCGCGAGGCGGACGTCGCTATCCGCATGAAGGAACCCAGTCAGGCCGACCTGATCCGCAAGCGCTTGATGAGCGTTCGGATGCAGCTTTACGCATCGCAAACCTATCTGGAGGCGAATGGCACCCCGGCGTCGCTTGAGGATCTGGGCCAGCATCGGCTGATCAGCCAGAATGCGCAATCTGCACAGGTCAATGCCGGCGCGTTACTTGTGCGGGAAATCATGTCTTATGACGTGGGCAGCTTTCTGACGGTGAACAATTATTTCGGGGTGTTGCAAGGGGTCATCCACGATCTTGGCATCGGCCTGCTGCCCGACTACCTGACAGAAGACTTCCCCCAGCTCGTGCGCGTTTTGCCCGAGGTGGAAAGCAACGAGGTTCCGGTTTTCCTCGCCTACCCGGAAGAGCTGCGCCAATCGAAACGGATTGAGGCGTTTCGGGATTTCGTCACCGATGAGATCATCGCGCACCGCCGCAAGCGGCGCGAACAGCAAGCCTAACCCGCCAAATTACACGCAAAAAGTGTGAGCCATGTGCAACGCGCATAACAGCCTTGCGGCACTGCGGCGAAAAACCCCTTGATCGTTCGCAGGCTGCTGACTATTTGAGCATCAGTGACGGGCGATAGACATCGCGCGCTCACTACCTCCCTGTTGGACTTTGGCCGAGATTCGTCTCGGCCTTTTTTTTCGCCGTCGCCCCTGCTAGTCCAACCCCATGCGCGACGCAGTCTACCACAACCCCAGCCGGTTCGACGATTGGACCGGCCTGTTATCCCTTCTGAACAAGAGCTTTGCCTTTATGGAAGGGCGGATCGACCCGCCCTCTTCGCTGTTGCAGATGACGGTGGACGATCTGCAGGACAAAGCCAGGCAAGAGGATCTGTTCCTGGTCTTGCGTCATGGTGCCCCCGTGGCCTGTCTGTTCGGCCAGCCCAAGGGCGATCACTACTATATCGGCAAGCTGGCAGTGGATACCGCCGCCCGCCAAACGGGGCTTGCCCGAGCGCTGGTCGATGCTGCAGCGCAGGAAGCGGTCCGGCGCGGGGCCAGGGGGCTGGAATTGCAAACCCGGGTCCAGCTGCGCGGAAACCACCGCGCCTTTCGGGCCATGGGGTTCAAACTGGTCGGGGCCAGCGCCCATGACGGCTATGAAAAGGCCACCTCGTTCATCTTCCGCCGGTCCCTGTGACCTCTCACCCCTTTTCCCCGCCGGGGCCTTGCCCTAAAGAGTGCGCCAAGCGACCAGAGCCCCGAGGGACATCACGACATGCAGGAACCGGCCATCACGCCCGACATCATCGCCTCTCACGGGCTGAGCCCCGATGAGTATGAGCGCATTCTGGAGATCATCGGCCGTGAACCCACGTTCACCGAACTGGGCATCTTTTCGGCCATGTGGAATGAACACTGTTCCTACAAGTCGTCCAAGAAATGGCTGCGCACCCTGCCCACCGAAGGCCCCCAGGTCATCTGCGGCCCCGGTGAAAACGCGGGCGTGATCGACATTGGCGACGGGCAGGCCGTGGTCTTCAAGATGGAAAGCCACAACCACCCCTCGTATATCGAACCCTATCAGGGCGCGGCCACCGGCGTGGGCGGCATCCTGCGTGATGTCTTCACCATGGGCGCGCGCCCGATGGCCGCCATGAACGCCCTGTCATTCGGCGCCGTGGATCATCCCAAGACCCGCCAGTTGGTGCATGGCGTGGTGGAGGGCATCGGCGGCTATGGCAACTGCTTCGGCGTGCCCACCGTCGGCGGCGAGGTCCGGTTTCACCCCGCCTATAACGGCAACTGCCTGGTGAACGCCTTTGCCGCCGGTCTGGCCGATGCCGACAAGATTTTCTACTCGGCCGCCTCCGGCATCGGGATGCCGGTTGTCTATCTGGGCGCCAAGACGGGCCGTGACGGGGTTGGCGGGGCCACCATGGCCAGCGCCGAGTTTGACGACACAATCGAAGAAAAGCGCCCCACGGTGCAGGTCGGTGACCCCTTTACCGAAAAGCGCCTGATGGAGGCCTGCATGGAACTGATGCAGACCGGCGCGGTGATCTCGATCCAGGATATGGGCGCCGCGGGCCTGACCTGTTCGGCTGTTGAGATGGGCGACAAGGGCGGGCTTGGCATTCAGCTGACGCTTGACCATGTGCCACAGCGCGAAACCCATATGACCGCCTATGAAATGATGCTGTCCGAAAGCCAGGAGCGGATGCTCATGGTGCTGAATCCCGATCTGGAGGATGAGGCCCGCGCAGTGTTCGAAAAGTGGGATCTGGACTTTGCCATCGTCGGGGAAACCATCCCGGAAGATCGCTTTTTGATCATTCACGGCAATGAGGTCATGGCCGACCTGCCGTTGTCCAAGCTGTCATCGACCGCGCCTGAATACGACCGCCCCTGGGTGGAAACCCCTGCCCCCGACGCGATGGAGCCGGTGCCCGGCATCGACCCGATCGACGGGCTGACGGCGCTGATTTCCTC
>ENA-OWNT01002388-OWNT01002388.1-seawater-metagenome-genome-assembly--contig:-NODE-2388-length-19736-cov-30.493718_pt1 | contig 19736 bp, 16 predicted proteins | sample MGYA00238136_ERZ651165 | MGnify/ENA primary metagenome ERZ651165 (study PRJEB26861, sample SAMN08777766) | seawater metagenome | isolation source: coastal seawater | place: USA: Florida | collected...
GCCGTGGTACGGACCCGTATGCCCGGTGGTGTGGGAGGGGCTCGCCGAGGAAAGCTCGGCGCCCCTATCCCGATTGGAGGTAGTCATGCTGCGTACTTGTTCCTGCAAGTCGACGCCGGGTCACACGTACAGATGTGAAGTCTGCGGCGGTGTTGGACACGACTTTGACGACGTCAACCAAGCGGCTGTGACGCCAGTGACGCAAATCCCGTCGACGCAGACTCCGTTGTTGCCGACGGGCATGGACGCTGTCGACGAGGTCCTCGGCGGCGGTGTCGTCGAGGGCGCTGTGTATTTGCTGGGAGGGGAGCCAGGCATTGGCAAGTCGACGCTGCTGCTTCAGGTCGCGGGTGGACTGCTCAGCCATGGCAAGCGGGTGCTGTATGTCTCCGCTGAGGAAACTGCAGAGCGCGTGCGTGAACGTTGTGAGCGGCTGGGCCTACTTGATGACAACTTGCTGGTGACGACGGAGGCGGAGGTTGGCCGGGTGCTTTCCGCTGCAGATGATGTCGCCGCGGATGTATTGATGTTGGATTCAATTCAGCGGTTGCACGACGACGGCGTCGACAAGCCGGCTGGGTGTCCGTCGCAGATTCGTCAGGTGTGTGAGCGTATCCTCGACGACAAAGGGGACCTGACGGTCTTTGTCGTTGGGCATGTGACCAAGGGCGGCTCGTTGGCGGGGCCGAAGTTCTTGGAGCACATGGTGGATGTCGTCATGCAGTTTTCGCGCGGTGACGATGACGGGCGGGTGTTGGCGACACGGAAGAATCGGTTCTACGTGTTGCGACAGTGTCCGTTCGAGTGATGACCCGACAGCACGAGAGGTGGGCCGGCCCCCCTTGCGTCGTAGTTTGCGACGCGTCTTCCGACCTGGCGGGGCACCACCTATGACTCAGCAGGCACTGTGAACTCTTCGGACCACATCCGCAACGCATCCAGGCATTGCAACGCCGTTCGGCCGTAGGTTGTGATGTGGTACTCGACGCCAACAGGGCGCGTGTCGACGACCTGCCGAGAAATGAGTCCGTGCTCTTCGAGGTGGCGGAGCCGCTCAGCAATCATCTTCTTGCTTGCACCACCGACCATCCGTGCGAGGTCGTTGAAGCGCACTGGTTCATCCTGCAGGTGCCACAAGATGGATCCCGTCCATTTTCCACCAAGGATTCGCATGCCGCGCTCGATGGCACAGGGCTCAGCACATGCCTCCACAGTGGTTTTGTGTCCCCGCTTGTCGGTCGTGACCTTGGCCTTCATGTTGCGCCCCTTACAAAGGTTACAAAAAGTATACTACTTGAAGAACCTCACTGGGCAACTACGTTCTCGACTCCACACCACAAAAGGAGAACGAAGTGGCTCACATCCACATTGTACATGGGCATCAGCCCTACCCATTTGCCAAAGGCCGGCTCAACCAAACGCTTACTGACCGCGCAAGGGACTTTTTTGAAAAGCGAGGCGACGAAGTCACCGTCGTTCACACCGCAAAAGGCTGGGACGTCGACAATGAAATCCGGGCGCACCAACAGGCCGATACCGTCATCCTTCAGTTCCCTGCGAACTGGATGGGGGTTCCGTGGTCGCTCAAGAAGTACATGGATGAAGTCTACACGGCAGGAATGGATGGACGCCTTTGCGCAGGAGACGGACGGCACGGTCCTGGTGAGGATGCCAAGTACGGTCTGGGTGGCGCGCTCGACGGCAACTACATGTTGTCGGTCACGTTCAATGCACCAGAGGATGCATTCGCCAACGCCAACGCCCCATTCTTTGAAGGCAAGTCTGTGGATGACTTGCTGTGGCCCATGCATCTCAACATGAGGTTTTTTGGGATGCGCCCACTCCCGACCTACTCCGCCCACGACGTGATGAAAAACCCGAACGTCGAGCAAGACCTTGTGCGGTTCGATACCCACCTCGACACGACTTTTCCGAAGGGGACGTCATGACGCCGAAACTGCATGCCGGAGATGCATTCCCTTCGCTGGTCGTCAACGACCTCAACGACGAGGCCCGAGACCTTTCGCGTCCCACCAAAGACGGATGTGACTGGATGATGGTTGTGGTGTACCGGGGGCGCCATTGCCCCATGTGCACTCGTTACCTGAAGGCCTTGTCGCCATTTGTCGACGACCTCAAGGCCATCGGCGTGGACGTGGCCGCCGTCAGCGGGGACAGCAAAGAGCAGCTGAGGAGCCACCTGCGAAAGCTTGAAGAGCCAACTTTCCCGTTGTTTCATGGGCTGAGCATTGAACAGATGAAAGCACTTGGGCTGTACATCTCATCTCCAAGGTCCCCCAAGGAAACGGACCACCCCTTTGCCGAGCCCGGACTGTTCGTCATCAACGCCAAAGGAAATCTTCAGGTGGTCGACCTGTCGAACAACCCGTTTGTACGACCGGACCTCAATACTCTGGTGAACGGTCTGAAGTGGATTCGCGACCCAGAGAACAACTACCCGATTCGCGGCACCTACGTCTGACGGTACGCGGCGAACGGCCGACGTCCTCGGCAAGATCGTCGAGGACGTCGGCCAAACGGTCACATCTGAACGCCGTAGCTCGTCGGCACGGGACTTGGCAGGTGGGACTCGGGCTCCCCAAGCATCTGGCGCAAGTCGATTTCGATGCCACGAGCAATCGTCGAAATGGGAACGTCGTTGGCAGACCCTTCAAAGGGGTTTTCGCCCACACGACCGATGCGCTCCATGGTGTGAAACACCCAGCTGATCAACGCACAAAACGGAATGGCAGCCCAGATGAAGTGAGGCGCCATCGTCGGCCAGCTCGCTTGTAAGGCTTCGCCCAGGGAAGCGAACTCAGCGATGGCAGCAAACGGCAAGAGCACGATGAAGATGCGCACGAACTGGTAGCTCAACGTTGCGTACTGCCGAGGATAGGGGAAGTTCTTGATGCGCTCTGATTTGCCCTGGAGGGTAAACATCTCCCGCAACAACCCCTGGAGTTCGAGATAGGCGAACTCCCAGAGAAGTCCCTTGTCTTTGAGACGCGTCAAGTGTCGAGACTGCATGTTGAGGATCGCGACGGCCTTGTTTTTGCGAGCCATCACGTCGTCCCATTCGTCTTCGGGAAGGCAGTCGAACAGCTCGTCTTCAAGGTCATGAATGCGCTCGGGGATGTGAATCTCACGTGCCCATTCTCGGTTGGTGCCATGCTTGTCAAACTCCTCCCAAGGCCGTTCTGCCCGCATGGCATGGCGAAGTGCGACCATCCACGCAACGTGGCGATGGACGAGCGCTGTGTGCTCCCGTCTAAGTTGGTCGTCGTCGATGGTGCCGCCGGTGTGCACCATGTCGATCACCTGCTGGCCCCAGGTCCGGGACGTGTTGACGATGCCCCCCCATATTTTCCGAGCCTCCCAAATGCGCCCGTATGCAGCGTTGTTTTGGAAGCCGACAATGAATGCGACGGCTGTGCCGACGACACCGACTGGAGCCCAAGGCAGTCGCAAAAACGTCAACCCCGACGCAAAGGCCACTGTCAATATTGCGGCGTAGACCGCAAAGAACATCAGTTCCCGGCGCGTCCACATGAGCATGTCCCATGGACTGTATCTGGGTTTCGTCAACATAGGCCGCGCACCACGTCGAGAAGACCATCTGGATCGGGACGTCGGGTGTAGTCAGCGCTTGCCTCTGCATACCGAACGACCCCGGCGCCATCGATGACGAATCTTGCTGGAATGGGCAGCGTCCAATCGTCATCGCCATGGTAGCGGCTGAGATTGATGTCGAGGCTGTCTCGGTAGAGTGACTTCAGCGGATCCACAACCGTCCACCGAAGCCCAAACGTGGCGGCCACCTCGTTGTGCTTGTCGACGAGAATGTCGAATGACAGGCGTCGCGTTCGCCGCATCTTGCGCGAGAACTCAGCTTGCTCGGGTGAAATTGCGATGAGCGTCGCACCAGCTTTCTCGAGCCCATCAACGTGCTTCTGTAGGTTTTCAAGGTCTGCATTGCAGTAGGGGCACCAGACGCCGCGATAGAACGTGACGACGACAGGTCCACTTGAGCTCAGCTCCTGAAGGCTCACGTTGTCACCGTCTTGGTTGGGAAGGGTGAAAGGTTTGACTTGCTCTCCGACGCGCGTCACGCGGTCTTCAATGCCCGTTTGACGAAGTTCGCTGGTGGCACGGCGCATAACCGAGACCGATGCCGGCGGGAGGTTTCCTTCGATGCGGTCTCGCAGCCGGTCGAGGCGTTGTTGAAAGTCCATAGTTGCTCCTTGGTGGGTGCGGCCACCGTAGGTTCAAGGACAACAACGTCAACTAGTTAACTTTTGGTAACCTACAAGGAGCTGGGCCGGTCAGCGGGGAACGCTTCGGTCCTCAAGTTCGTCTTGAACAACAACCCGATGCTGCCACTTCTGCTGGCGTTCGGGGTTCACAGCGACGCGAGCACTTACGTCACTTTGCCGCACACGAGTTCTTGACGGCGCTGTTGTGAACCACGCCGGTGTTCACGTCGTCGGCGTTTGTAGACGATCGAAGTCGGCCGGGTCTGCGGATGTCGGCCAAACCGACCGGGCCTATAGTTTTGTATTTGCAAAAGTGTGGGATTATCGATTTACCCCACATAGAACCCCACATGCGCCCCACAAATTTGCGCAAAACACCGTGATCTCATGAAACGACCCGTGACCATGCGTGTGTGCAACCATTTGTTTTCATTTCTAAAACGACTTCCACATCAAGGGCTTGCGTGCCATTTCGACGCGTTCCCAAGCTGGATGTCGCGGGTTCGAGCCCCGTTTCCCGCTCCACTGTAAGGCCCCAGACTCTGGGGCCTTTTTCAATTCTCCTCATGTTTTCCCGGGCACTTTGGTGGGGGAATTGGTCTCTACGGAGAATCTGGGCGCTTCTGACGACGAGGACGGCTTTGTCGACCGGAGGTGAGGTGGGGAAAGGCGGTCGGCGAATCTCGGCTGACACACGTCCTTTCCGAATCTCGCGCCGCGAAATGACATAGCCCCGCCGACTTTCTGACGTGGGACACACGCGTGCGAAAGATGACTGGGTTTTCTTTGGGGGGCTCAGGTAGCTGGGGTTGGGGTCATTTGTGCCGCAGGTAGGACCGCAGCACTTCGGCCATGGCTGGCTCCACCGACTCGATGATGTCGATGGCCCAACACACACCAGAAACCAAGCGGCTGGCTCGCAGCATCCCTGTCGCATTCCTTTCCCTGTGCCAGGTCTGGACGTCGACCCCACGGAGTCGAACGTCAACGCTCATGCCGTCGATGCATCCGGGTGATGGAAGGTCCTCTGCCTCCATGACATGGAGCGCACGGAGTTGGACTTCATCGACGTCGAGCATGAGCGTGTGGCGCGCCTGGGCGAGCAGCAGGAGGTTGTGTGGGTCGCGGTCGACGGTCGTCACCCAAGCCTTTGCGCCGTCATGGCCGGCGCGGACGTTAACGACGACGGCGGCGTGATGGGCCGGGCGGAGGGAGGCTTGGAAGGCGACCCACGCGTCTTGAGGGTCAGCGAAGTCGAGGTGCTGTGCGGCGTCGAGGGCGAGGCGGTTCTGCATGCCGGCGATGACCTACTCCCACTTCCTCAGCCACTCCTGAAATGCAGCCACGGTACTGGGTGGATTCAATCTTTCGAAGCTGAAGTCGCCGGCCTCCGAGTCGGACACGCTGAACACAACAACCACTCGCTCATCCGGAAGGTCTTTTGAGAATTCGCCTTCGCGACGAAGCTCCTCGAGAACAGCAACGCAATCCTCAAACGCACTGTCGCGATGCCAAACAAGGGTGTCGTCGTCCAAGGCAGACGCTGCGTCACAGCGCTCGAGGAGCAGTCGATGCGGAAGTTCCAGGTGGCGCTCGCCTGCTTCCAAGGTCCACTCCTCACGGACCCAATAGTCGTCTGGGTCTCGGCGAGAAGCTTCGCTTGTACAAATGTGCACGAGGGTCATCGCGTCGTCGTCGCTGTACAAAGCGTAGCCGTCGATGACGTGGTCCTGAAAGGCCTTCCGTGTCGCCTGGAAGGCCTTGGTTGCTGCAGACTTCAAAAGGGGCCGGAGCTCAACATCCATCACAGTGCCATGCGTCTTGGCAGAGCATGACCCGCCGTTGGCAAAGAGCTGTTGCTCACGTGTCGCGGCAGCAGCTTCTGCTTCTGTTTGGCTGTCGAAGCGGGCTGAAGTCCTGACCTCCGTCGTGAGCAGCTCACCATGACATCTTGAAAAGGATTCACCTCGAACGTCGTGCACTTCAAACTCGACGGGCTCGCCGTCTTCGTAGCGGTGGTACAAACCGCCGCCCTGTCTTCAGCTTGTCGACGGTGATGCCGCCGATCCAAGCCCCCATGGTTTCGTCTCCCAACAGCGCTTCAGTGGCGACACAACACGCATTCCACAAATGCTCCTCAGCTTCCGGCCGATGGTCTGGCGCGAGGAAGTCCAGCCGAATGCGTCTTCCTTCCACAGAAGTCCGGACGCGCCACTGTGAGACGTCCACGCCGGAGCGTCCCTCGATGTAGAAGAGCACGTCGTCGTACGGGCCTGCGATGCGACGGGTGTAGAACTCCCAGCCGCCCAGCTTGGGCGCGGCCGCCATCATGTCGTCAAGCATGGGCGAAAGCGTCTCGGTCAGTTCGCAAGTGATGACTAAGCGGCGGCCCTTGGTGTGCACGGCCGGACCAAACTCGAAGACGAGGCGCTCATCGACGACGGCCAGTTGCTCTTGCATGAACCCCGGCAGGTCAAACGATGTCGTGTCCGAAAAGTAGCTCTCGATGTTCGCCATGTTGCCGACGAACTCGTTCCAAAACGTCTCGATGGCGTCGAGCTTGGCTTGCTTGGCCTTCAGCTCTTGTGGGGTCTGTGCGTAGGTCCAACGCATGTGGTCGCTCCGTCTTGCCTTCTATTTCAGGCGGCACCGTGGTCCAAAAACAGGACACCCTCCATCGATGTACCTCGAACCCTACCGCCCAAATAGCGCATCAATCTTCGCCCTTTGCCGTCGACGACGAACGCCTATGACGGCCTTCACGACCCCGCCAATGAAAAGCGCAGCCGTCAGCCACCACCACCACGGGGTCAGAAACAAAATCGTCAGCAGGGCACTCAACGGCGCCCGCTTCGTGTGTTCGCAGGCATCTTCGTCGCTCGCTCTGACGCGCTCCTCAACGGTTGTTGGCCCGCTCTACCAAGGGACTCGGCTTCCCATGAGGGCCTCAAGAAACTGGTGGCCAAACGTCGACTCCTGTTTGAGCTTGGGGCCCAAGACGAGGTCGAGAGCGAAGATGATTTGGTCGGCGGCGATTCGTGGCCGGTGAATGGAAAGCTGGACGGTTTCACGCCCGCCGACGATGAACTCGACGCCACTGAAGCCCTTGCGGAGCTTGCATTCGCGCAGCGTTCGACGCTGAAAGCGCGTCACGTTTTTGCTTTGTGTCATCGCACGCAGAACCTCGGTCTGCTGAATGGACTTTGCAAACTGCTGGCTCGATACCTTGCCTTTGGCGAGGCGTTGCAGGGGCCCTCCCGTCGCGTCGGCAATGGCGTCCCACCAAGGCCTGTCGCTCTTGTGGTCGGCGACAATGATTTCCGTCTCGGTGACAATGACGGCAACTTGGCGAAATCCTCCGATGAATGGAGCCACCAACAAGTTTTCGATCCCATGGTTCTGCATGGCGACAATGTACCCCATTTAGGACCACCCGGAACAACGAACCAATTGTCGTTCGGGTTGCCTCCATCGCCGCCATCGATGCTTATAGTTCTGCAACTGTCGATGCGAGGACGAAACCACGTACGGACCGACGGCGGTTTGCGTCACTCTGACGGGTCCAACTCCTCATCCGAGGCAACGTCGGCAGACAGCGCGCGCTCGGTGTCGGCCGACTCGTCTACAGCAGCTTCAAGCGGCCGCTCCGCATCAACGTCCACCGCCACCTCGTTGCCGTCTTCGCTTGTCGCGACGGCGACGCCAGCGGGGGCCGCTGCGTGCGGAGTGTTGCTGTTGTCGTCGTCCATCGCCGTCGTGGGGGCGTCGACGCCACCGTTGCCTTCGTCGCCTCCCTCTCCATCGCCTCCCTCTCCATCGTCGTCGCCGACAGAGGTCGAAAACGCAGCGCTCGTCGACGGCGGCGCTTGGTGTCGCTTGGGTTGCAGCTTGAACTTCACCTCTTCAAACAAGCAGTACAGCGTGGGCACAACAAACAACGTCATCAACTCGATGGCCATGCCTCCCACCGCTGGCAACGCCATGGGGATCATGATGTCGGCACCTCGTCCCGTCGACGTCACCACCGGCAGCAACGCCAAGATGGTGGTGGCCGTGGTCATCAGACAGGGGCGCACGCGGCGCACACCTGCCTCGAGGGTGCGCGCGCGAATGTCATCGAGCGACGCAGGAGGGGCTGCCCGAAAGCGTTGGTGGAGGTAGGTCGACATGACGACGCCGTCGTCGGTGGCGATGCCGATGAGTGCGATGACGCCAATCCACACCGCCACCGAGAGGTTGACCTCGCGCACCTGAAAGAGCTGCCGCAGCGAGGTGTCGAAGACGGTGACGTCGAGAAACCAGGGCTGGCCGTACAACCACAACAGCGCGAAGCCACCGCTGACAGCGACGACGACGCCGCTGTAGATGATGACGCTGACGGCCACACGCGAGAACTGCAGGTAGAGCAAAAGAAACACGAAGGCGAGCGCGATGGGCAACAAGAGCATCAGACGTTTTTCGCTGCGCACCTGGTTTTCGTAGCTGCCGGCGAACTCAAAGCTGACCCCAGCGGGCACGCGCAGGGTTCCGTCGTCGATGCGGCGCTGAATCTCACGTTGTGCATCCTCGACGACGTCGACCTCGGCGAAGTCGGGCTTGCGGTCGAAGAGCACGAAGCTCGTGAGAAAGGTGTCTTCGCTTTTGATCATCTGCGGACCGCGCACGTAGCGAATGTCGGCAAGCTGTTCGAGCGGGATTTGCGCGCCCGATTTCGTCGGCACAAACACCCGATGCAGGGCCTCGACGTTGTCGCGCGCTTCGCGCATGTAGCGCACGCGAATGCCGTAGCGTTCGCGCCCTTCGACGGTGCGCGTCAGCGTCATGCCGCCGAGCGCGACCTGCATCACCCGTTGCACGTCGACGACACTGAGGCCGTAGCGGGCGATGGCTTCACGGTTGAGGTCAATCTCCAAGTAGGGCTTGCCCACCACCCGGTCGGCGAACACCGCCTCCGTTTTGACAGACGGCACCTGCTTCAACACTTCTTCAAGTTTCAAACCGAAGGATTCGATGACCTCCAAGCTGGGGCCATGCACCTTGATGCCCATGGGAGCCCGCATGCCACTTTGCAGCATCACGATGCGGGCGTTGATGGGCATCAGCACCGGCGCCGACGTCAGCCCCGGGCGCTGCGCAGCGTCGACGATGGTGTTCCAGATGTCTTGTGGGCTGCGGATGTGGTCGCGCCATTGGCGGGTGCGGTTGCCGTCGTCGTCGACGACAAACTCCGGCTTGTAGGTGATGACGGTTTCGATCATCGACACCGGCGCTGGGTCGAGGGCGCTGTCGACGCGGCCGATCTTGCCCACAACACGGTCCACCTCGGGGATGGCCGCAATGGCGGCGTCCATCTTCGACAGCGTCTGCAGCGCTTCACCGACAGACGCATGGGGCATCGTCGTCGGCATGTACAAAAAGCTGCCCTCGTCGAACGGCGGCATGTACTCCCGTCCGAAGCCAGGCATGGCATGCGCCGCTTTCGACACCACCGACGTCGTTCGCACGCTGTGCGGCACCCAGCCGAAGACGCTGTCGAACCCCAGCCACGCGGTGGCGCCGAACACCACCGTCACCAACGGGGCCACCAAGAACAGCAGCTTGCGGCGCAAGATGACGCCGAGCAGCACCGGATACGCCAATTCAAACAAACGAAAGGTGCCCATAACGCCGACGAGCAGCAGCGCGACAAACACGAAGTTCAACAACGCTCCTTGACCGGCGCCCAACGGCGACCAACTCGACGCCAGCAGCACGGCCACGGCGACCACCGCGACAACGTTCTCGGCAAGCGTCAGCCAGCGCACGACGTTGTCGTCGAGGAGCGGACGCGCCAACCGGATGGCGCCCAACATGGCGACAAACAACCCGGCGGCGACGCTCCATTGCGACAAGGTGAGTCCGCACCCGAGCAGCAGCCAGTCGCGCAGGTGGGCCGGACGCAACAACGACGCCGCCAGCCTTCCACTCGTCGACGACGGACGTTTGCGCAGCACGAGCAGCGCCGCCCCTGGCAACACCGTCAACGCGAGAACCAACGCCGCCACCATGGCGAACGTCTTGGTGTAAGCCAGCGGGGCGAACAGGCGAAGCTCTGCTTGTGACAGCCCAAACACCGGCAGAAAGCTCACCACCGTCGTCAACACCGATGTCATGACCGCAGGCGCGACTTCGGCAGCCGCTTCTTTGACGCGCTGTGCGCGCGACGCATCGGTCTCATCGTCGGTCTCGTCATCGAGGGCTTGGTTCAGGTTTTCGACAAAGACAATTCCGATGTCGACCATGGTGCCAATGGCGATGGCAATGCCGCCCAACGCCATGATGTTGGCATCGACCCCCGTGAGTTTCATGACGACGAAGGCAGCCAGCACGCCGAGCGGAAGCATGGCGGTGATGAGCAGAGAGCTGCGGAGGTTGCGCAGCATGACCAACACCACCAACACCGTGATGAGCATCTGTTGCCAAAGAGCGGTCTTCAGCGTGTCGAGTGTTTCGTGAATGAGTTGCGTGCGGTCGTAGAACGGCACGATGGTCACCTGGCTGACGGTGCCGTCGTCGAGCGTTCGCTTCGGCAGCCCCGGCTGCACCTGTGCGATTTTCGCTTTGACGCCGTTGATGACGCGCAAAGGGTTTTCCATGTAGCGCGCGACGACGACGCCACCGACCGCAGGTGCCCCTTCATCGTCGAGGGCCCCACGTCGAGCGGCCGGGCCGAGGGCGACGCGGGCGACGTCACGAATGCGAATGGGCGTGTTGCCCCGCGCCACCACCACCGTCGACTCCAAGTCGTCGAGCGACTTGACGAAGCCGATGCCGCGCACCATGTACTCGACGCCATTCAGCTCCATGGTGCGGGCGCCGACGTCGAGATTGGAGTTCTTGACGGCGGCCGCGACTTGGGCCAACGACACGTTGTGGGCGCGCATGGCGATGGGGTCGACGTCGACTTGGTACTCGCGCACAAACCCGCCGACCGACGCGACTTCGCTGACGCCGTCGACGGCTTGCAGTGCATAGCGCACCGTCCAGTCTTGAATGGAGCGCAACTCGTCTGGGTCCCACCCGCCGACGACGTTGCCATCTTTGTCTTGCCCCTCGAGCGTGTACCAGAAGATTTGCCCCAGGGCGGTGGCGTCAGGCCCCAACGTCGGCGTCACGCCTTCAGGGACGGTGCCTGGTGGCAGCGACGCCAGCTTCTCCAAGACGCGCGAACGCGACCAATAGAATTCCACGTCGTCTTTGAAGATGACGTAGATGGTGGAGAAGCCAAACGCCGACGTCGAGCGCACGGTGCGCACGCCGGGAATCCCGAGCAACGCCGTCGTCAACGGGTAGGAGACTTGGTCTTCGACGTCACGAGGCGAGCGTCCCGCCCAGCGGGTGAAGACGATCTGCTGGTTCTCCCCGATGTCGGGGATGGCGTCGACGGGAACAGGGTCGAGGGTCGCGTCCTTCAGAAAGGGAATGTTGTCGGCGGGAAAGGGCGACACATACAGCCCAGCCCCGACCAACATGGCCCCCAAGACAAACGCGACGAGCTTGTTGTCGACAAACCAACCGATGAACGACACCCAACGTGACGCGCTTGCTGTCGACGTCGCCGTGCCGGATTCTGCGGATTGCGGAGACATCAATGGTTGTGCCCTCCTGCCGCAGCTGGCGCCAAGGTGTGCTCGGCGTCCGACTTCAAAAACGCACCGGTGGGCACCGTCTGTCGAATTTCGCCGCACGTCTTCATCGACGCCCCAAAGTACGAGTTGTCGACGACGTCGCCTTGCTGCAGCCAGGTGGCTCCCTTGCTGCCGGCGGCCATCGGACAGAAGGCCAGACGAATGTCTTTGTCGAGCGGATTGCCGAACCGTTCGAGCAGCGCCTGCGTGGCCAGGCTCAGCTGTTCAAACCCAGCACGGGCCGCTTCGATGTCGGCTGCCCGTGCGACATGTTGCGCATGCGCCCGCAACTGCCCTTGCAGGTCGCTCCACGACGCTGCCGCCTTCGGACGCTTGAACGACGCCCCCTTCGCCACGGCGTTCGCCATCGACTCTGCCGCCCCCTTGGCCGACGGAAGGTCATCGGCGGCGAGCGCGACTTGGACGTCGAGGTACCACGTCACCATGGGCGCGAGCTGCTTGCGCTCGACGTTCTGCACATCGACCACGTCGTCAAACGCCCCTTTCTGCGTGTCGTCGGGTTGCGACATCATGCTTTGACCACCGCGAATCTGCAGGTCGGCGTCGAGGGCAAATGCACCACGCGACACCACCCTCTCACCTTCGGCGAGGCCCGCCACGACGGGGTACTCCTCGTCGAGACGCGGCCCCAAGCGCACCACCCGTGCCTCGTAGACCGCGCCACCGACGTTCTGCTTCTCGACGTACACCACACTCCGTCGCCCGGTGAACAAGGGCGCCGTCGACGGAATGACCAGCGGCTGCTTGCCCCCTTCTGTGGTCTGCGCCACCTCGGCGGCAGCGAACATGCCCGGCCGCAAACGACCCTTCTTGTTGTCGACCTCAACGCGCACCCGTGCGGTGCGCCGTCGCGTGTCGAGCTGTGGGTCGATGAAGGTCACGGTACCGGCAAAGGTCTCACCGGGGAGGGCCTCGACGGTGACCGACACCTTCTGCCCTTTGCGCAGCCGACCGAGGTCCGACTCGTACGCGTCGAGCTGCACCCACAGCTTCGACAGGTTGGCGACGAGGTACAGCGGAGCCCCGGTTTTGACGTAGGCCCCTTCGGTGGCGACACGCTTGAGCACAGTCCCAGAGAACGGCGTTCGAATGCGCACTTGGCGTGTGGGCTCTTTTGCGTTCTCCATCTTGGCGACTTCAGCATCGGGGACGCCCAGCAATTGCAGCCGTTCTTTCGCTGCGCTGAACATGGCGTTGGCAGCCGCTTTGTTGGCATCTGAACTCGACTGCATTTGCTCGACTTGGCGTTTGGCGACGAGCAGGTCTTGGTGCGCGGCAAACACTTCTGGGCTGTACAGCGTCGCGATGGTCTGGCCGGCGCGAACGCGCTCGCCCGTGGTGTTGACGTGCAGACGGTCGATGCGGCCAGCCGTCCACGCCGTCACCGACTTCTGGGTCGTCTCGCTGGTCTCGATGCGACCCAGCAGGCGCACCACCGAAGAAGCATCTCCCCGTCGTCGCACAGGGGTGGTCTGCAGTTGCGCCAGCACCTTGGCACGCTCTGACAGCTCGACCTCATTGGGCGCCAGTGACGACGACGACGACGACGACGCCACAATCAAGTCCATTCCGCAGATGGGACATTGCCCAGGCTCGCTCTGTCGAATCTGTGGATGCATCGAGCAGGTGTAGACGGTGTCGGCACCATGGTCGTGGGCCTTCGGCTTGGCCGACGGTGCGGGGGCGTCGTCGAGGATGAACCCAGCGCCAATGCCAACCGCAAATGCGCTGAGCACGATGGCCGCCAGAGCGAGCTTGTTCTGAGTCGTCGACGTCATGGCTTTGCCTTCGGTTCGGGAGACGCAGTGGGTGCTGCGGGCTCGTGTTCTCCGCCGAGGACACGGTCGAGCTGTGCCCAGGCGCGCGCATGTTGGGCAACGGCCTCGTCATGCAGGATGCGCAGCTCCAACACGTCTTTTTGCGCGAGCAGGGCTTGCGCCACGGTGGCCTTCCCCGTCGAGAACGCGCCCAACACCGCTTGGGTGGTGGCTTCGGCTTGGGGGATGAGCACGTCTTTGTACAGACGCCCCCGTCGGTGAGAATCGCGCAGCCGCGCCCGGGTCTGTTCGAGCTGTGCTTCAAGCTGGAGCCGGACGCCCGACTGCATGGCCCGCTTCTGCCGCGCATCTGCAGCTGCTGCTTTGGCGTCGTCGTCGAGGAGCCAGTTCCACACGGGAATGCTGACGCCCCCGCCCAGCATCACGGCGTCTTTGTCGCTGTCGGCCACCCCAGGCATCGGCGACGGCCCGGTGATGATCCAGTCGGCCCCGACAGAGAAGCTGGGAAAGAGCTTGGCCGTTGCCATCTCGCCTTTGGCGTCGGCAGCCTCCGCTTGCGCCGCCCATGCCCGCACCGTCGGGTGCTCCGCCAACAAAGCCTCGCCGTCCTCGGGCGGCAACGTCAGCGCGGGCTCGGCCTCGTCAGTGGGGACCCCCGCATGCAGCGGCAGCCCCACCGCCGCGCGCAGCTGGGCTTCGGCCATCGCCTCTTTTTCATCCATGCCGACGACCATGTCTTCAAGTCGGGCGATGCCGAGGTCGATCTGCTGCACGTCGGCCAGCGACGCCATGCCCGTCACCAACCGTGCGCGCACGGCGTCGGCAATGCCGCGCATGACGACGAGGTGCTCTTGGTGAATCCGCCGCGCACGACGCACTTCCCACAACGTCCAATAGGCCACGGTGACGCGCTCAGCGACGGCGAGCACTTCGGCTTCGAACCCATGCTGGGCCGCTTGGGCGCGCGCGGTGGCCGCGTCGGCGCCCGCAAACAACTTCGTGGGCCACGGAAACGCCTGCCGCACCCCGACGCGACCCAACTGTGGCCCGACGCGGGTCTCCACCGACATGGCAAAGACGCCAAACGACAACTGCGGCGCCGGCAGCTGCCGTGTCGACGAGACGGCATGCACCGCCTGCTGCCAGGCGGCGAACTTGGCCTGCAGGCTGGGGTGCTGGCGGAGGGCGGTGGCGACGTAGCTGCCCAGTCGGCTGTGTGTGTCGTCTCGCGACGGCGACGCCGCATTCGACGACGCCACATCCGACGACGAGGCATCGGCGTCGCCCCCTGGCGTTGTGGACGTCGTCGGCGCCGGTGTCGACGCCAACGCGTCACGCACCTCGGCCTCCCGCGCGGATGCGCATCCGCTCAAGACGCCACTGACAACAGCGAGGAGAAGAAGCCTGTGCACGATGCCACCTTTGTCGCGACTAGGATTTCGTGGCGACGACGCTGCCTTTGTACATCCCCATGCCGCAGGTGAAAGAGATGGTCTCCTTGGCTTTCGGCGTGATGGTGACCTCGACGGCTTTGTTCAACGGCAGGTCTTTTTTGATGTTGTGGGCGGGGAACACCAAAGTGCCCCCACATCCCTTGTCGGTGGTTCGGGTGAACACCAGGGTCAACGGCTTGCCTGCGGTGGCGTCGACGCGGGCGGGGCTGTAGCCCTTTTCGGTGACCGTCACTGCCATCCTGGCCGCGGCCTCCTTTTCCTTCTTCTTTTGTGTCTCGTTCTTCGCCTCCGCCGACGGGGAGGAGGCCGAGGACGAGGTGTCGCTGCAAGCGAGTGAAGAAACGGCAAACAACGAAACGGCGGCGACTGCGAAAAGGCGCATGGAGCTCTCCAGAGCAAAGGTCTGCGCTGTGTTTCGCAAGCAACGTGCCAGCTCCTGGCAATGCTCGCCGACGTCGTTTTCGGCGCGTGTTGCTCCCGACGCCGGAGCATCGAGAGGGGATGGGACCCGGTGTGTGGCTTTGCCAGCGCGGAGGAAGGGGCCCTGCGGCCCTCGACGAACACGACGAACGTCGGCGACGTTGATTTCGCCGAACAGTCCGAGTGGCGCGAAGCCGGGGTTCCCTCGCGCATCGCTCCGCAATTCTAGAAAAGCCGACAGTGAAGTGTCGAATATTCAACACCCAAGGTCCTCGTCGATGTCTGTGCCGATCCAAGACGACAAACCGCGCGTACCTGGGAGGCTCCCCGCCCGGGTCACAACATGCACCGCGCAGCGCACCTCCGCAGATGGAGGGCCGTCGTCGGCAGACGCTCGGCACCGCCCACAGACCCTCAGGCTCTTTCAAGTTGCCGCCGGTGTTGCCGATGAGCAAGGCGTCGCCCTGCCTTTCGACGCCGTGGTGAGCCTTGTCGAACCTATCCGTATTGCTGGTGCACCCCGACGAGACGGTGCACGCTCAGTTCGACGACCTGTACGTCCACGCAGCCACAACCGCCTCCCACCAGGCAGCGTCGACGTCACCGGTGGTGGTGAGCCACGCTTGGAGCTTTGCCGCCGCGGTCACTCAGCTCGAAGGCGCTGCGCGCACCGGGAACCACTTCGCGGCTGCATTTGTCGCCGCGCAGTGGAGCCTCGACGACGACCGCCACGCGCCTGCGACCGGCTTTGCGCTCGCTTCGATCGCCCAGCTGTGGGAGGTCGATCCGCAGCTGCAGGTCGCACTGTTGGCGCCGCCGGGCAGCGATGTCGACGTCGACCGCTCGACCACATCGCTGCTGGTGCTGCGCACGCCCCTCACGTCACCAGACATTCTTTTGGCTGCACGGTTTTTGGGGGCACGTCGCTACGCCAGCGACGAGGCGCTGGCCAAGGTGGTGGCCAAAGAGCGCGAACGCGCACGGGAGCTCGAAGGCATCATTGCCGAACTCGAACGCGAAAAGGCATTGCGCCGAGACGCTGAAGACGAGCTGGTGCGTGCTCAGCGACAAGAAGCCGTGGGGCAGTTGGCAGTAGTGCAAGGTGATGTGCAAGCCCTGCGTCCCCACCGGGATGCGCCCGAGGGCAAACGCAAACGTCTCTTTGGGCTGACGTGCCGCCGACAACGCAATGCGTCCGATCGGCCGACCGTTGACCTTCGCGATCAGCAGCCCCTTTGCGGTGGGCGACTGGGCGGCGCCTGCTGCGATGACGAACTGCACTTCCGACGACGGCTTCACACGGTGGTCGGCGGGCAGCGCCCGCCAAACCTCGAGCAGGCGATGGTCGCGGTCCAATGTCTCCGTCTGTTTTCCGAGCTCGGCGAAGGTCCACATGTGCTGCACGTCTTCGCCCGGCCGGGCCGCTGCCTGCGGCGCACCGACCACGAGACACGCGCAGGCCAACACCAGCCCCAAACAAACGACACGCGGGTCGCGCAGGAGACGGCGAGGTTGTCGGCAATGGGAAGAAGGTGTGCTCGTCAAACGACGTCCAAGCTGGGTGCAGAAGGTCGACGTCGTCGGCCCGTCGGCAGCGACGCACGCGCCCTCTGCAAAATCGGCAATCACGGGAACACTTGAGGACAGTGGCACGCCCCGCCTCCAGCGATGTTTGCGATGACCGCTGGTTCTGAGAGACGGACGACCAGCTTCGCTTGTTCTGGTCGACGTCACGTTCATCATGGCGTGCGAGAAGCCGTGTTTGTCGTACCGAATGATTGCGACACCTGACGACTTCAACGTTCTCGCACGACGACTCTGCTCGACGGCCGCGTCGACGGGTCAGCAAACGTCGCGCTGCTTTGACGTCCGACAGCGTCGGTAAACCGACCTGGAGTCCCCCTTGCTGTGCGTAACGAGGTGGTTACCATCGTGCGCGCGATTCTGGCGACTCCCTGCCGCAAGCGCGTGGATGGACACCGATGTTGTTGTTGACGAAGCGCTTCTTGCCTTTGGCCCTTCTTCTGTTTTGCTCATGCTCCGAGTCGTCAACGCCGGCTCCACCGGAACCATTCGAAGACGGCCTTGAGGCAACGCTCCTCCAGGAACTCTCGGACTATTGGTTGGACCGATGTGTCGTCGATTCGTTCCTCGAGGAGAATGACGACGAACAACTCGCGCGCTCAAGAGACTTCTACGCAGAGCGCACCGGCGAATTTGCGATGGGTTTTGCCTCCGACGCCGCGACGCTCGACGTCGCCGTTGCGATGGAATGCTTGCAGTCCCTGCGCGCGACAGAAATGGGCTTTTGCCCTGCCTACCCTCCTCTCGCGTGCACCCATATGTTCGTGGGCGCGCTCTCCGACGGCGAGGGGTGCCAGCTCTCGGCTGAGTGCGCCGACGGTGTTTGCCACCACGGCGGTGATTGTTCGTACTGCAAGGCCTACGCAGCGGTGGGAGAGAGCTGTGAGGAGAAGCCATGCAACCTGCAGACTTCAACCTGTTTCGAGGCCGACGGTGGCGCAAGGGTTTGCAGAGCTCGTGGCGACGTGGGTGCCACCTGCCAGTCCTACTTCGACTGCAGAGAAGGTGCACTCTGCGTTGAGGGTGCTTGCATTCAACCTGCTGACGACGGCGAGGCGTGCTCGACCTCCAACCCTTGCCAGAAGGGGTTTGCATGCCACCTTGGAGTGTGTGGAAGGGTTCCGCTCGAAGGCGAGCCCTGTCGGGAGAACGGCATTCCCTGCGCGCGGGCGCCAAGCCTCACGTGCCGTTTTGGCGTCTGCCAGCCCCCCGAAAGCGTTGGGCTTGGCGAGGCGTGCGACCCGTTCTACGTCGCGTCCCCCGCTCGCGTGTGTGCACAAGTGCAGACCAGAACCTGGTGTCACCTCGATGAAACGTCGGGCGACTACGCTTGCGTCGCAAGACCGGGCCATGGCGAATCTTGCGAAAACATCCCGTGTGCCTTCGGCAGCGAGTGTGAGGACGTCGACGGCACGCAGACGTGCGTCAAATATGGGCAAGTGGGAGACGCCTGCGGCGAGGTCTACCCCTATTGTGTGAGGGGGTCTGTCTGCGACGACGACAACGTCTGTACAGCTCAGGTGTTTGAAGCGTGCATCGGGGCCTCCACGGACGTTGATGGTCTCGCTGAGTGACGCGCGACTCGTCCGCATACGTTGTTCAGGGTTGACGTCGGTGTCTCGTGGTCGAGCGCATCATTTCTGCACGCGCTTGAAGACGAATTCACCGCGCTCATGAGCTGGACACTCCACCGTCTCCCCCTGGCTCACCCCAGCCTTTGCAGAAGCTGAGAGGCGACCCCTTCTCGACGAAGCAACGCCGCCAACCTCGTCTTCATGCGGCGAACGCTCTGCAAGCGTCGGAAGGCGTCGTGCGGCCACGCGTGACGTTGTTCGTCCAACCACAGCCGGGCGGAGCGGCAAGCGTGTGCCGCGTGCACGTTTCCATCGCGCTGCAGTCGGTGGGCGAGGCTGCGGCATACGTCGACTTGCCAGGCGAAGGGAAACGGACGCTCCTGCCAGTCGATGCAGCGCTCATGGGCGCGGGTGGTCCCGTGGTCGATGACCCAGGTGTCATCGTCCCACAGCAGTTCGGTGCCGCAGACCGCGCAATGGGTGCAGGGGGTGGCCCAAGTGACGGGCGCAGAGATCGCTTGCATGCCCCAAACGATAGCGAGTTGGTTTTCGTTTTTGAGGGCGTTGTCGACGAGAAACCCCCGAATTGCGTGCCGGAAAGGTGGGGCGAAAATGCCATTGATGTGGGGTGCAAATTGCTGACAGAAAACAGCAGGGCACACCACCCCAATTGGAACACCTCTTGGTCCCCCTTCTCCTGTTGCACACCAGCGTCGCCCACGGGCGTTGTCGTGTCCGACCGTTCTTCAACACTCACTTCACTTCTGCAACTTTCGAAGTCAAATCACCTTTCAATCCATCATTTCCACACACAACAAATCTTCAAACTGAGAAACCTCATCGCCTAGGACTACTCGATCACTTTTTCAGGCGGAGCTCTGGCGAGCATTTGTCGTCGACAAAGTGGGCAATGCCCCACCATTCGCAGCAGCACGTGTTGAAGCACACGGCGAAACGACGGGAACGTCGTCGCCTGGGGGGG
>ENA-OWNT01002389-OWNT01002389.1-seawater-metagenome-genome-assembly--contig:-NODE-2389-length-19731-cov-7.789966_pt1 | contig 19731 bp, 20 predicted proteins | sample MGYA00238136_ERZ651165 | MGnify/ENA primary metagenome ERZ651165 (study PRJEB26861, sample SAMN08777766) | seawater metagenome | isolation source: coastal seawater | place: USA: Florida | collected...
ACCGGCGCCGACTACTACACGCTGACCATCCGCGACCACGGCTTCAACGCCAACCTCGGCAAGGCCGCGAACCAGGACGATCTGTCCCTGCAGGCCGTCATCCCCTGGGGTCCCAAAGACGCCGCGTGAGTGAAGGGTTGGCAGGGGGTCACCTCTGCCAACCCGTTTACAGCTGTAAACTCCAGGGCAAGCGCGGTCCGCGCATGTAGTCTCTTCCTGCTTCAATAGACACTATATAGAGGAAAAATCTTGACTTAGCGCCGTGAATCACGGCTCTTATCCCCAAGTGGCGCGAAAAAGGCCACATTTTCGATTTTGGGGCAACTAGATGATTCCTGTGACACCGCTGGCAAACGAGAAGCCTTCAGCGCTCGCGACAGATATTTCCGAGCGGTTGAACGCTGCCATCCGGGAACACCTCCTCTCTGCTTTTGCCCCAGATAGCACCAAGACGCTACGGTCTTTTTCTGCGCCTGAGGCGGCAGAACTTCTTGGGGTCTCCGGTCAGTTCATGCGCAAGGTGCACTCAGAGGGAACGATCCCAGAGCCCGAGGATGTTCGTGGAGGGCGGCGCTATTACACGGCGCAAGAGATATGGGATGCACGCGAGATCCTAGAGAAGTCATCACGCAAGAAAGGACGGTATCTGCCGCGTCGGTCTGGTGATGAGAAACTGCAAATATGGCAGTTGATGAACTTCAAGGGCGGCTCGAGTAAGAGCACCACGAGTATCCATCTTGCGCATTATTTCGCGCTACGCGGCTATCGAGTGTTGGTCGTTGACCTTGATCCTCAAGGATCACTCACGTCCATGTGCGGCATCAGCCCGGAAATCGAGTTTGATGGGCTGACTGTCTATGACGCGATCCGCTACGACGATCCGGTCAGCATGGCCGATGTCGTTGTTCCCACTTACTTCCCGGGGCTTTCTATTGCGCCGTCGCGACTCATGCTGTCTGAGTTCGAGACTGAATCTGCAGTTCATTCGAACCCCGACCAGCCGTTCTTTACGCGGATCCGAAATGCATTGTCCCAAGTTGAGGATGATTTCGACCTTGTCTTGATGGATAGTCCGCCCCAGTTGGGCTTCTTGACAATCGCTGGAATGGCCGCGGCGAGCTCTCTGATTGTACCTCTAACGCCTTCGATGTTGGACGTTTCGTCGACCGCTCAGTTTCTCGAACTCGCCGGTGCCTACATGGGGGTAATCGAGGATGCAGGCGCGACGCTGCAGTATGATCACTTCAAGTTCCTGATCACTCGGGATGAGCCGACGGATGTTCCCTCACAGCAGCTGACCTCGTTTATGCGTGCGCTTTTCCAAGACCGCGTCATGTCTGCGACCGCTCTCAAGAGCACTGCGATCAGTGACGCAACCATGCTCAAGCAGTCCATCTATGAGGTTGTGCGCTCGGAAATGACCCGCGCGACCTACGATCGCGCGAAAGGCTCGATGGATGCTGTGGGACAGGAAGTGGAAGTCATGATCCACCAATCATGGGGGCGTAAATAATGGCTAGGAAATCCCTTCGAGACATGTCGGGCATCGCGAACACCATCGCGCGTTCCAGCAGCACTTCGGCCGAGAGGGTCCCCAAGACGAGCGCGCCTGCGTTAGGGGCTCTTCAGGGGTCACTTGCGTCTATCCGCGAGATCGATCCTGGTCTGATCGACGATTGGGGCCCCAAGGATCGGCTTGATGAGTTTACAGCTGTAAACGTCGAGGATGACGATGAGGGTTTTGAGGCGCTCAAGAACAGCATCCGCGAAGGCGGTCAACAGGTGCCAATCCTCGTTCGGCGCTCCAAAGCTGCCGAGGGGCGCTTCGAAGCGATCTATGGTCGCCGCAGATTGAAAGCTTGCCGGGAGCTCGGCATTAAAGTCCGTGCCAACGTTCAGGATGTCGATGACGCCACGGCCTTGTTGGCCAAAGGGTTGGAAAATGCGGCGCGTCGCAACCTCTCGTTCTATGAAAAGGCACGCTTTGCTGAAGCTATCCAAGCCGCGGGTCACGAAAGCGCGACGGTGCGCCAAGTTTTGAATCTTTCTGCATCAGGCCATTCGCACCTGACGAAGGTGACGCAGAATGTCCCGTCCAGAGTCGGAGACCTGATTGGATCGGCACCCAAGTCCGGCCGGCCGAGGTGGACGGACTTGGCCGAGCTGTTCCTCGAACGAAAGCTCACCGAGAAGATCGCGCTCAATCTGCTGGCCAAAACCAGCACCTCATCGACGTCTGATGAGCGGTTGGAAGCGCTGATCAAGGAAGCAAGCAAGCGCGGAACGAAAGTATCCAGCGGTCCTCGTGAGATTACGCCGATGGACGGCGTTGTCATCAAAGCAGGCCGAGGGAGCGTGTCTCTTTCGGTGAAGAAGTCTGGCACAAGTGCCGAGTTCGCAAGCTGGCTTGAGAGCAATCTCGAGGAAATCATCAAGAGATCCTACACCGAATTTACAGATGTAAACTCGGAGGATGACAAGTGAGGAAGAGCAGAAAGGAGGAAAGGTAAACAAAGAAAACCCCCGAAACCGAAGCTTCGAGGGCTGCTGCGCAGAGCGCAATTCTTAGATTAGACACCTAGAATCTAGCAGCCAGCGAATCGCCATACAAGAGAAAACGCTTCTGAGCGAACGGGATTTCTTTGTCTGCTGACAAAGTATGGAAAAATTCAGTAGTGCTCCGTCTGGAGCGACTGAGGCAGGCATGCCTCAGCACGAGAGTGATATGTCCATCGCATGGCAGCCCTCCGGTTGGCGCAAAGCCTCAGCAGGTCTCGCTGCCGCAGAGCAGCTTGCCCAAGCCGGTGAACAGGTAGCTGTACCCAAAACACGGGCCTTCGTGGCCGTAAAGCGGGTCGGTGCATACATTGGCCTCAAGGCCGGAGACATGATGCTCCTCGACACACTCGGGGCTTTTACGCAGGCCCAGGACTGGGAGGAGGGGCAGCGCCCGATCGTCTGGGCGTCAAACGCCTATCTGATGGAGCAGACCGGGTTCTCGCTCTCCGCGCTCAAGCGCCATGCACGGCGCCTGGCAGAGATCGGCGTGATCTCCTTCCAGGACAGCCCCAACGGCAAGCGGTGGGGTCGCAGGGACGCCGAGGGGCGCATTGTCGAGGCTTACGGCTTCGATCTGTCGCCGCTGTCGGCGCGTGTCGAAGAGTTCGAGGAACTGCATGCCGATTTGCAGGCCGAGCGCGAACTCTGTCAGCGCCTGAAGCGCCAGATCACGGTGGCACGCCGTATGATCCGCGCTCGGATCGAAGCCGCCGTCAGCAGCGCGCTGCGAGGGCCCTGGACGCAGTTCACGGGCCTCTTTGATGAGCTTCTGGACCGGCTTCCTCGCCGCCATGAAGCTTCAGAACAGCTCGTGCGGCTGCTAACCTGGTTCAAGGAGCTTCAGGAGCGTGTCGAGGCAGCCTATCTCAAGGCAACTCAGGTCGTTGAGCCTGTGGAAAACACGCCTGAAACCATGGGACAAGTTTCTGAGAAGACTCAAAAAATGAACCCCAGGGAGGTCATTTCTGACCCTCATATACTAACTACAAACCAACTTAATCCTGTAACCTGTAATTCCTCAGAAACTGAGGAAGTCGCGACCGTGGTGCCGAATGCTCAACCCGAAGACCAGGTTGATAGGGAGCTGGAAGAATGGGTGGCCGAAGTGCGCAAGAAGCGCGCGGCGCTGGATCTGCCTACTGTCATGCAAGCCTGTCCTGAATTCGCGTCCTGGGCCCGCAATATGGGCGGGTTCCTGAAGGATTGGGGCGATTTGCACCGGGTTGCTGGTCAACTCAGGCCGATGATCGGGGTGTCCGAGCATGCTTGGAACGTAGCGCAAGACCGGCTGGGCAAACAGGTGGCGACAGCGGCGCTGGCGCTTGTCTTTGAGAAGCATTGCGCGGGCGAAGTGTCCTCACCGGGTGGCTATCTGCGTGGCATGGTCGAAAAGGCCGGGGCAGGGGAGCTGCATCTCGAGCGCAGCTTCTATGGCAGGCTCAGCGGGCTGGCGGCATGATGGGGCAGGGGGTCAGAGACCGGCGGCCTTGGTCAGGTTCACGCGGAACCGGTCCCGGCGGCGCTGGTAGCTGCGGGTCATCTCGGCCGAGGCGTGCCCGAGCTGCTTCTGGACGTAGCGTTCGTCGACTTCTGCGGAAGTGGCGAGGCCAGCACGCAGCGAGTGCCCAGAGAACAGCGCGAGACGGTCTTTCTCGGGTAGGTCGGACCGGATGCCGGCATCCAGGACCGTGCGCTTGATCAGCCGGGCCACATGTTTGTTGTTCAGTCTGTTCTCCAAGGCCTTCTTGCCATCACGGGAAGTGCCAACAAAGACTGGGCCGAAGTCGATCTTCGCGAAGTGCAGCCATTGCTCGAGTGCATGTACAGGGCAGGTCTGATCCTTGGATCCGCGCCCGATCTCGACCTCGCGCCAGCCAGTCTTGGCATTGAGGGTCAGGAGGGCGCCCTGATCGAAGATCTCGATCCAGCCGCCGGAATCCGGTGTGTCGTCCTTGTGCACATCAATACTGACGATTTCCGAGCGGCGCAGACCCCCGGCGTAGCCGAGCAAGAGGATGGCCCGGTCCCGCAGCCCGCGCAGATCGAAAGGAAGAGTGGCCACCATCGCGAGGATGTCCTCGGCCAGGATCGCCTCCTTTTGCACCGGTGGGCGCGCATGCTTGCGCTTGATCCCCGCCAGAACGGTGGCGATGTGGCGGTTCTTGCGATCGAGGGTGAGGTCTCGCTGCGCGTAGTTCCAGGCGAGACCCGACAGGCGCCGGTCGATGGTCGAGACCGATAGGGCAGGGGAGGGGCCCGACCCGGACGCCAGATCCGCGAGATACAGTCCGATCATCTCGGGGGAGGGCGGCAGCGGCTCGGTGCCCTTCATCCGGCACCAGCGCGCGAAATGTTCCCAATCCTTCGCATAGGCCTTGAGTGTGTTCTCCGAGGCCGCGGAGCGCGCATAGTCGCGGGCCGTGTCGACGAGGCGGTCAAGTGTGCCGGAACTGGCCACAGAGGCGGGGAGTGTGATCCGGTCGCTCTTGTCTTGATCGGGACTTGCACCTGACTTATACTCCTCATCCATACGCATTCTCCGGGAGGTCTCTGTGGGCCGCGTGAAAGTCAATCTGACCCTCGACGCCGATGTCGCGGAATCGGCGCGGGCGCTTGGCCTCAACATGTCGCGGCTGGCCGAGGCGGCGATCATCAAAGCCGCCAAGGTGGAACGCAACCGCCTTTGGCGAGAGGCGAACCAACCCGCAATCGACACCTATGCCGAAGAGATCGCCAAGGAAGGTTTGCCCCTCGCGGCCTTCCGCAGTTTCTGAGGACCACTTGGTATGGCACAGTTCGATCTGTATCGCCTCAAGGGTGGCCAACTTGTCGTTGATTTGCAAACCGATCTGATCGGCATTGACGCCTCTCGTATCGTGGCGCCATTGCGCGAGGCAAGCCGGTATGTGGCCTTTCCGGGTCTCACGCCCGCTGTCGCTTTTGAAGGGACGACGTTGATCGTGCGGGTTCAGGAACTGGCCGCGGTGCCGGGCGCGGAGCTTCGGGACCAAGTTGGATCTCTGGCCGATCACCGCGACGCTTTGAAGCGCGCCATGGACATCCTGATCGACGGGGTGTGAACCGATCCCAAAGTGGAGGCGGGTCAAATCCTCGACGTCAGAGCAATCTCTCTCGTTGTCCTCGCTGGACGAAGACCCGATTGGTGCTTCTGAGCTCGATTTCTCGTGATCTTCTGACATGTCGCGGAGCATATCTTTTCATGTCCGATAATGCAAACTTATTGGACGTAATTGCGCGCGACATAGCGGGGCGGTTTGCGCATCATATTGTGGACGAAAGCGCCGCGAGAGACTAGTGTTGTGGCATGACATATCAGCCCGCCACCATCTCTGACGACCTGAACACCCTACCGCAGCTGCCGGGCTGGGTCACCTCCAGGCGTGCCGAAACCCTTGAAACTGTGGCCTTTCGGTCGGGGGCGGCGCTGACGGTGCTCGATCAGCTGATCAGTGATCCCAGGCATGGTGTGCCCGTGAAACTGCTCGCCAACCGGCTGGCACTGAGTGCGGCGACGGTCACCTCGAAACTGGAAGGGCGGCTGGCGAGGGAGGCGGACATCCGCGATGCCTATCACCTAGCACCGCCAGGCGAGGCGCGGGGCCCGGATGGCGATCTGCTGGCCTTCTGGCGCGAGGCCGTGCGGCTTCGGGTGAGCGGGACTGGTGAGATCGTCGACCTAGTTGGTCTGGACTTCGCGGGCGAGGTGGGTGCATGGCTTGACGTGGGATTGGAACGCGCACGGACCCATGGTCCGTTGTCGGGTTGCGTCGCAACTCTGCGCGCCGTGCTCGAGGTCGACGACCGGGCTGAACGGACCGCCTGCCTTCTGTCGGATTTGGTACTGGCGCGGGCGCTAAACCGGAGAACCCTGCTGCCGGTGTTAGCGCAGCGGATGACAAAGGCGGCGCTGCGAGACCTAGTTGCAGAAGGGCAGGGGGCCGATCTGGCAGTCGAGGTGCGAATCCTCGAGGCTATCGAAGAGTCGATCCGGTTGGCGCGGGACCTTGCCCGTCGTGCGTACACGCTTCGCACCGTTGCGCCGAAGCTGCGGGCGAAAGGGTCAGATGCAGCGGTTGACCTGTTCCTGACCGAGGATGCCGTGGCCCCGGCGTCGGTGCTGTCTCCAAGAATTCGCGGGACCTCGATTCCGATGACCGATCGCGCCGCGCGGCGGTTTTGCGACCGGCTGGTCGAGCTGGGCGTGGCCCGGGAATTGACCGGACGGCCGAGTTTCCGACTCTACGGGATCGCATCATGACGACAGCGACCAGGAAACGGAAACCGGCGGATGAGGGCGGCGCTGCCTTTGACCGGGAGCTGGACGACTTGCCGCCGGAGTTGCGCTGGCGCGAATGGATGGGGCGGATCGAGGCGGTTCTGTTCGCAAGTGCGTCGCCGGTCGGGCGCGAGGATCTGGCGCGCGTGGTGGGGCAGGGGGCCTCGGTCGAGTTGTTGATCGAGGATATTCAGGCCGAGTTGGGAGGCCGCCCCTATGAACTCACGCAGGTAGCCGGTGGCTGGATGTTCCGGACGCGACCGCAGTTCGCCGAGGCGATCAAGGCGGCGGCCGATCTCGGCGAGCAGTCGCTGGCCTTCACCGAGATGGAAATGGGGGTGCTCTGCGCCATCGCCTATCACCAGCCGATCGACCGGGCGGGCCTGGCGGATATCTTCGGCAAGGAGGTGAGCCGCGATCTGCTGGCCCGGCTGCGCTACAAGGATCTGATTACGAGCGGACCCAGGTCGCCGCGTCCCGGAGCGCCGCATACCTTCGTGACGACCGAAACGTTTCTGGTGACGTTCGACCTGCAGAGTTTACGGGACCTGCCGGAGCTCGAACTAGGAGGTGAAAGTAGTTGAAAACCCCCCGTCGACTCTACAAGTATCGGGCGTTTTCGGACAGAACGCTCAGCGGCTTGGTCGAAGACCAACTCTATTTCGCTGACCCCAGTACCTTCAACGATCCTTTGGACACGAAGCCAAGCATCGAGATCGATTTGGCTGAAGATCAGTTGGAAACCATGCTGATCAAACTGATCGAGCATCGCGTGCACGGCGAGTTGAGTGCGGCAGCTTCGACGATACGATACAGGGGGCCGAAGACACGTGATCACATCTTAAAGCTTAGCCGGCGTCAGGCGGAGCAGATCATTTCTAATATCCGGTACAACGCGACAGATCCCGATCTGCGATTGGAGAACCCGGTTGCCTTCCTTCTCGGTCAAGCCATCCAGCAAGAACTGCTCCGTCGATACGATGGTGGCATCGTGTCCCTTGCCGAACGCAATAATTGTCCATTGATGTGGAGCCACTACGGCGATCAGCACCGAGGCCTCGCCATAGGGTACTCGCTGCCCGAACAAGCCGCCAACAAGGTCTTCAAGATCAAGTACGGTGGCAGCAGTATGGTCGCGGCCAGTATGGTTCTCGCGATGTTAGATGGTGATCGCGGCGCCCGCCAGGTCGTCGACGACGCTGTGCTTCTGAAGAAAGCTCAGGACTGGCGCTACGAGAAAGAATGGCGGCTTATCGGTCGACGTGGTGCACAGGACTCTCCGATCGAATTGGAGGAGGTTGTCTTCGGGATGAGGTGCCCGCTGGCAGTCAAATATGCTGTCGTTAGGGCGTTGGAAGATCGGCCCACGACGGTGAAATTTTACGAGATCCGCCGAAAACCTGACACCTTCCTACTGAACCGATATGCGCTCGATGTCGATGAGATGTTGGCTACCCTGCCCAGGCGATCCCTATCCTTATACGAGGCATTTGAAAGCCTCGATCGAGACAGCTCGAGCTAGGCGGAGGTTTATGCGAGGACGTGATAAGACGTCAACGCCAGCCTGCCGCTTTAGCACGCTTAAACGCGCCAGATATGTTCAACCGCATACGCATTAACTCCTTACTCACACCATACTGCGCTGCCGCCATTTCAATCGAAAGGCGTTGTCTCGCAATCGCGTGGGCGGAGGGACCTGGAACCAACAGGGTTGGTCCCAGCCAATGCGCCTCCTCTTCATCTCGGGCATTGAACATGCGTACACCAGTTTCATCACTCAAAGGCAGCGGGACGTGATGAAGGAGTCCGTGTGCCAGTTCGTGAGCAAGATCCGCCGTTTGACGTGGCTTCTCGTGGCCATCGTTCAAGATCACAAGCCGTGCAGTACCCTTGTGAATGGTGACTGCAGAAAATCCCTTTGCGCCTGTGCATTGCCGAAGGCGTGCGACGTCGAGTGGGTGCTCTTTCTGGAATGACGAAAGATCAACAACGATGTGCTCAAGGTGTTTTGCGAGGCTCCATGGGCACAGTTTTCCGGTTTCAGGGATGCCGAGTTCGCGTCGAACATCCTGAGCGTACCATTCCGCATCGGTCTTGAAGCCCCGCCTTAGTGCCATCAGTGCGTCCTCAGGCCCTCATATGCGGATTGAATGATGCGCTCGAGAGCGTCTGCCTGTTCTTTTCCTAAGTTTGGGTCTGCGCGGAACAACATCAGTGCTTTGGTCAACGACGAGGGCTCGCCATTCTGACTGCTGTCGTGCGCGCGCATGAAATCGTCGGCGCTCAGTTTCGCCCATGAGCACAGAGATGCTAGGCTGTCTACATCCGGTCTCTTCCCTTGCGAGATCCGCGTGAGCGATGAAGCGCTCACCCCCGACTGTTCTGCAACCTTTCTCCAGGTGAGCTTCCGTTCCTCCCGTACCGCGTCCAACGCGGCGTAGAAGCCGTTCCCGTCGAATTGCACACTAGGCATGGTGTTCGACTCTTGCAATTTTCATTTTGGCCCCGTATGTGTTGTTTCAGGATTTCATTATAGCAACGCTGTTGCGAATCCGTAAAGCACAGACACTGCGGCAAATGGGGCGGTTCAATATGAGGAAGAGCATCGAGGACGACCTGAAGGCCATCGGCTTGGGCCTCGACGCTGGCATCCTGCCGACCGTGTTCAATCGGGGGGTCATTCGGCCCGACAGCTCCTCGGTTGTCTTGAAACCTTCGGGCCAGGAGATAGCTGATGCACGGCACCAATCGACACGATCCGCAACCCGACCGTGGGAACGGACCGCCGGAGGGCAAGGGACGACCGGACAATCCCGGGCGCCCGATTCCGGAGCACCGTTCGTCCAGCCAGGACTACGGTCTCGCTATGCGGAAGGCATAGGGGAATGCCGGGACGCGTACCCGGGTCTGCTCGCGTTTCCTCAAGAAAGGCAGATGTGGCTCTTCGCTGAGAGCGATCTGATCGAAGGCCTAGGTAGAAGAGCCGCATTTGCCATTCAACTTCCCTATACCACCAGAAGGCCGGTTCAAGCCTGGGGCTTTTGGACCACTGCTGTCAGTAAAACATGGATCGGGCCGAGGCATACGAATTTTCCCGATGGCTCGATTTGCGCATTCGAGCCGCGAGACAAGACATGGCTTCCCGGCGGTTCGGTGACCGGACTGCTCGACCTATATAGCCTCTGGGCCGTGCGGCATCTCTACCTCGAGAAATACGGAAAATGGCCCGGCCGGCAATCTGTGCCGATTGCAGCTGAGAGACTGCTCGAACTCGGCGACGATGAGTTTTGCGGATGTGAACATCCATTCGGGAAATACGCCCAGTGCTGTCGGTCATCTGACCAGAAGAACACCTCCGGTTCTGAGCTACTGGATTTTGCAATGAAGACCCGCAGGCCTCCAGCGGAGGTTCTTCGGTTTGTTTGGAACCCAACCAGCCCTCCGCCTCGGAGGGACCCAATAACACGCCAGACTTGAGAAGGAGAATTCAGATGGCAGGCAAAGGCAACGGCGGGAGCTATCGCGGCGCGAAATCGGGGCGGTACGTGACAAAGGCTTATGGGAAGTCACATCCGCGCACGACGGTAAAAGAAGCGCCTGGCAAGAGTGGTTCTACCGGTGGCAGCTATCGGAGCGCAATTTCCGGGCGCTTCGTGACGGCAAAGCATGGCAAGGCGAACCCGGGTACGACCGTTCGAGAAAAGTGAGTTTGCCTCTCGCCCAGAGAACGTGTTAGTCAGGCTTTGTTTTAGCGTACGGAAATTCGCCGTACACTTGACATGTACGACGATATGCCGTACATAGCTGCGTGTGAGTGGCATCTTGCCGCTTGACGTCGTTTCGGATCAAGGAGGCAACCATGTTGGCGTTTGAGGATAGCACTGTCGCTGTCGACGAGCCCAAGAGCGCTCGGCTGGAAGCGCGTACACAGCCTTCGGTGAAGGATGCGATCAGTCGCGCAGCAACCTTGAGCGGTGTTGAGGTAAGCTCCTTTGTTGTGAGCGCTGCATACAAGGCCGCGCAGACGACGATTGAAGCTCATAAGTTGACGGCGTTGGAGAGCGAGGCGGATCGTGCTGCGTTCTTTGGCGCGCTCGAAAATCCTCCGAAGCCGAATAATCGGCTGAAGCAGGCTTTTGCATTGCGCGAGACGCTGATCGCGAATGCCGACTGACGCCGCCGTAGACGCCAAGTTCACAATCGAGCCGTTCGATGCCAAGAGCCAGGATCGAACGGCTTTTTCCTGTGGTGTCCCCCAGATCGACAATTACCTGAAGTTGACGGCCAAGAAGGGGTCCAAGGCTGATGTCGTCCGGATCTGGGTCGTGCTAGACGATGACCGTAGAACCCTTGGGTTCTACGGGATCAACATGCATGCGGTTGTTGCGGAAGACATGCCTGATGAGCTGGCCAGGAAGGCGCCAAGGCATGGCATGCTGCCAGCTGCATTCATTTCCATGATCGGCGTCGATCAAACGATGCAGGTAAAGGGCTTGGGCAGCGCATTGCTTGCCGATGCGCTCAACCGGATTGGGCGCGTCTCAGACGAAATTGGAACCTGTGCCGTCCTTCTCGATGTGTTCGACTGCGGAAACCCCGAAATCGTGGCGCGCCGAAAAGCATACTACGAGGCGTTCGGTTTTACCCCGTTGCCAGATCAGCCGTTGCGCCTGTTCATGCCGATCCAGACAGTGCGGGCGCTGTCCGGTTGATCGCTCATTGGGCGCCGAAAGTCATGTGCATGACGCGAATGCAAAAAATCTGAACTCAAAGGAAAGTGACTAAGACATTCTGACCCTATGGTTTGCGACAGTGAACAGTCTAGCATGTTCTGAATTTGTTCCGCATAATAAACTAACAAAACCAAAACAACACGATTCGAGCAGATGGACAGCAAGGTTCTATCATCAATTAGACATGCAGAGGTTGGACGCCTGCAAACACTGCTCGCCGAGCACCGCCAGCCGGTTCTGTTGCTAGGAGCAGGGGCTTCCGTTACATCCGGTGTGCCAGCGGCCGGTGAAACAGTGAACCGCGCAGCGAAGTGGGCATACTGTAAGTCGCATGGTCGGTCTCCGATGGACCCAGGCGTCGTTGATTCTGATTGGATACCTTGGCTTGAACAGCAGTCTTGGTTCAAACGGGGGGTTGGTCTCCCCGACCAATACCCTGTTGCGATCGACAACCTTTTGGGAATTGGACAGGATCGAAGAGAGTTCTTCGAGCAACTTATCAGCCGTGGTGTGAAGCCCGGACAGGGGTATCGGGCGCTAGCACGGATTTTAGACAACGGTTGGGTTGCAACGGTTCTAACGACAAACTTTGATCATTGCATTGATCGAGCGGCCGTTCTTGAAGCAGTGCCGCCCTTCTTGGTCAAGATCCGCACTGCGTCGGATTGGGTCCAGTTCAAAACGTCGCCAGCAAACCCGCAGTTAATCCACATCCATGGATCGGTTGAGCACTACTCCGACAAGAATTTGGCCGAAGATGTATTGAAGTTGGACCAAGAGACCGTCGAGCATATCAAGCCTCTTTTGCGTGATCACCCATTGATTGTAGTTGGGTATCGCGGAATGGAGCCATCGGTCATGAAAGACCTTCTTGAAAACCAAATTGACTATGCAAATGGGTTCAAAAACGGGGTCTTCTGGTGCGATATGAAGCGCAGCATAGGCGAATCCCTCTCGCCTCTGGTACAATCTTTTGCGGACAAGATTGGTTCAAACTTCAATCGGGTTCCAATTGATGGCTTCGATCAACTATTGAAGACGGACCTGCTGGAGCAACTCGTTGCTCGGCAGACTCCCTTGAAACAACTTGGGCCGGTCAGCGCCCCGAGTTCTCTTCCTTTGGACATGCGCCCTTTTCAATCCGGGCGGTTCGAAGATCTGGATGAACAGGTTCTTTTCCAGCGGTTGAAGCAGTACGCCGACAAGCACTACGAACCTTATCCTGAGCGCTTTAACTCTGATTGGGTCAAAGAACGCGCGGTTGTTAAGAAGCTCCTGCATCAAACTGAAGGTGATCCGGAAAGTTCGGCGCCTACGCTCGCTGCTTGGGTCATGTTCGCTCGAACTCCTAACAAGCGCCTCGCCCAGGCAATGGTCAAATTAACCATTGTAGGTCCGGAATCATGGCTGCGCGGAGCCTTCGGCGATGACGCTGATCTCATCGACACCGGCGAGGCTGACGTTTTTTTGGTTGAGCGAGAAATTGGTGGTACTCTTTGGAACCAGCTAAACACACTTGAGGAGACGATCGCTCTCCTCAATTCGCCGTTTCTCTTGAAAGATGGAAAATCCCGCCAAGTAACTCCCTATCATCCGTTGGCTATCCATGAAATGATTGTGAATGCACTAGTGCATCGGGATTATGCGGTTGAAGCGCCAATAGAAATCAGGATTTCACCGACTGAGATTGAAACGGTAAGTCCAGGGGGTCTCATAGATGAAGTCGCGCTACGGACCGGCGCAGAGTCGATTGAGAGCCTTGTACGCGGAGGTTCGCGGGGTGTTTTGAAGGGCTATCGAAACCCAGTCATTTCGAGTTTCTTTTACGGTAGCAACGAAATGGAAAGGCGCGGCTCAGGCCTAGCCGACATGCTTCAATACACAATCGACAATAATGGTGATGTGCATTTCTATCCGATGGAGCAGAATTCTGCGTTTAAGGTACTGATTTTTGCCCGACCAGAAGCAGTAGATGAAATTACTCGCACGGCGGTAGCAGATCAGTCTGAAACAGTACGGTTCACGACAAATCTTTTGGAATTTGTTGGTTTGCCGGAAAAGATTTGGCACGCCGGTACATCCGCGCGATCAGCATCAGGGCTTCGGAAAAGCGCCGGAGATCTTCCAGTTCCTCCAGGATATGTCCAAGATGGGCGCTTCTTTAGTTTTTACGATCTGGAGCGGATCACAAGTGACTATGTAACGCCATTTGACGATGGAGACATCGAAGAACTGACAATCCCAGAGCTCTTTGAGCAGGGAAATGGTTTGAACATCATGCGTAGGCTACTGCATGAGCTGTTGAACGAACACCTAAGGGCAATCGGCCTGGTTGTTGACGAGGATCGTCGCCGGGCGCACTTCCCCAAAACCGACGAGCCTGAAAGAAAAATCACTTATCAGGGACGCGTGAAGCGCGCTACGAGAACCATTGTGAAGGCTCGTACAAGGCGAGATTCTGACGATCTTCTCTACTACGAACATAAGGCCTTCACATACTCCTTGATGGCCTTTGGGATTGACTGGGGTCTCTTTATCAACCCGGGTTACGTCTTCACTCGCGACGGCAATCGCCGGTACTTAGGAAGAGATAGAATAAATATTCTTTCGACAAAAAGGGCTGCCCGAGACTTTAATCCAAGTGTGATGCACGATGTGACTTTCTGGATGGCATGTTTGTCCGAGGAGGCTGAAGGTGTGTTTGCCTTGAAACCTGATACGAGGAACACGCTTTCGGATTATGCGCCAACAGTACTACTCAACAGTGCGTTCCCCGGAATTGCTTATAAGTCGACAGCATTTGGTGATGGTCGAACCCTTGAGGACGAACTGGAACGGAGGGTTTTGGAGGCTGATCAAGAGTTGGAAGATCTTGCAGCGATTGACGACGTTGATGCAGCACAAGATGTTCCCGATGATGATAGTGGGGACGATGGCCAATGACGCTAGAGCTGTCAGTCAAAGAGTTGGCGCCCCCAAACCTTCAATTTGGTGGTGCTCTTTCGGTTTCGGATCCCAAGGTAGGACTGGCACAGGCGGGGCCATTCGACCTCCATTTTGGGTCGGCTTCAAGGAAGCAGAAGATTGGCGTCGGAATAATTGGCCCGCAATGGATGATCGATCTCACTAGGGCTTGGTTAGAGCGCTGCATGAACCCGATCCCAGTTTTGGAAGGCGAAACACAACTGAGACGGATGTTTCCTGGTTTCGAAGAGACGTTCCACAGCGCACTGGTGACTAAAGACAGTTGGACTGTTCGGCTAGACGAGGGCGGGGTAGGCGACAAACTCGGCACTGCGCTCGCAATCAGTGATCCATTCCGCCGCTTCGAGCAGGTGCTGGACGCTTACGCTGATGCATTGGATAGCCTTGCCGCTCGCGACTCCAATCGACCTGACTTGGTCATAATGGCGATGCCAGACGAGGTTCTAAAGAAGTCCCACTCTGTAGAGCGAAGCGCGACAACCGAGGAAAAGAAAGCTGCAGCTATAATTCGAAAGTCTCGGGCCAATGGTCAACTTGATTTGTTTGATCTATTTGAAGAAGTCGAGCAGACGGAAGAGGACTTTCTGAAGAGAGACTTGCGCCATGCACTTAAAGCGCGTGCGCTCAGAGCCAAGCTTCCGATACAAATGGTCACCCGGAACCTTCTTGAGGACACGCCTCGTGGTCAAGATGCTGCAACCAGAGCATGGAACTTTTCAGTTGGTGTCTACTACAAAGCGGGTGGAGTTCCATGGCGATTGCCCCAAACGGGGCCTGAGACGTGCTTTGTTGGAATATCTTTCCATCACCTGAGAACAACCAAGCGCCACATTGTTCAATCCAGTTTGGCGCAGGCTTTTTCGAGCGAGGGAGAAGGATTTGCAATCCGGGGTGATGGCGTACCAGCCACACCCGATCAGAGCCGCAATGTTCACCTTTCCGAAGAGCAAGCATACGATCTCTCAAAAGATATCGTGGCGGAATATGCAACGCGTGCGGGTGGTCCACCGGTACGAGTGGTAATGCACAAGACCACATATTTCGATGCCGCCGAACTTGCGGGTATTAAGGCGGCACTAACTGACATCCCCATTGTTGATCTCGTGACGCTGGTTCCGAGCAGTTTGCGTCTGTTGAGGCTGGGGGTCTATCCTCCGAATGTCGGAACACTTTGCACTATCAATTCTGGTACCTCCTTCTTATTCACGTCAGGCTTCATGCCCGAGTTGGGTACGTATCCTGGCCCTCATGTTCCGCAGCCGTTTGAAATCCGAATGCAGTCAGGTGGTAGTAAGACTGAGGCTGCTCAAGACGTATTGAATCTCACTCGCATGAATTGGAATACGGCTGATATTCGTGGGAAGTGGCCCGTGACTTTGTCGTTCGCGCGTCGAGTCGGCGGCATCCTTGACGAGTTCGGAGACGCTGAGCCGGGCGAGACCTCATTTCGCTACTTCGTCTGAGAGCCCGACGGATACTTGCTTTCCTTAGTCTCAATGCTCGTGGACTACTCCGAGCACGGTAACGAAAATGGCTCCTCCTATTGACCTGAACGTCTTTGCAGGCCGCCTGTTGGCCAGCCTTTTTGAGGGTTCGAAAAGTGCTGCAGCGTTGCGGGGCCGATTCTGGTGCGGACAGCGGGACTCAAACCCGCACGCTCGATTGTGCAGGAGATTTTAAGTCTCCGGTGTCTACCATTCCACCATGTCCGCGTGGTGCCTCGGGCAGGATTCGAACCTGCGACCTAACCGTTATGAGCGGTCAGCTCTAACCGCTGAGCTACCGAGGCACGTGGGGATCACTGAATGAGCGAATTCGGTGTCTTGCTCAAGGGTCTTAGCGTCAGCTTGGCGAGATTTCTGGGCTTCCGCTGGACGGATGCCGAAAGGCACTTCGTGTCAGTGATATGAAAAAAGTAAAAGCAAGCTTTGGGTTTTGCCGGATCCAGAGTCACGGGGTGGGGGTCTGGCAGGGTTCTGGACGGACCCTGCCGTCCCCACCAAGGGTGTTTCCCCAACGGTACCTCCGGGTCTGCACACTTACCAGACATCGGAGATCATCATGGCCAAATCCAGCAAGCCAAAGTTCGACGCCGCGGCATCGATCACCAACGAACTCATTAAGATCATCGACCGGGGCGTGCTGCCCTGGCGCAAGCCCTGGACCGTCGGCGGCAGTTCCGTGCCGCTCCGTCAGAACGGCGAACCCTATCAGGGCGTCAACAACTTCCTGCTGACCATGCGCACCATGATGGCCGGATACGCCTCGCCTTACTGGATGACGTTGAGGCAGGCGAACGAGCTCGATGCGAAAGTCATCAAGGGCTCGAAATCGTCGGTGGTCGTCTACTACGGAACGGCCGAGCGCGAACAGGTCGAAAGCGCCCACGGCGGGGAGGCGGAAACCGAAGACCCCAAAACCATCCCCTTCATGAAATCCTACCGCGTCTTCAACGCCGATCAGATCGAGGGGTTGGACCCTCGCTTCCATCCCGCTGCGGCCGAACCGGAAGTTCATCCCGAACGCGCACCGATCCCGCATATGCAGAGCTTCTTCGAGGCAATCGGTGCCAATGTCAGCTTCTCTGGTCGGGAAGCATGTTATGTCCCGAACCTCGACAAGATTTACATGCCCCCGATCGAGCTCTTCGAGAACCCGCGGAATTTCTACGCCGTCTGGGGTCATGAGCTGGGTCACTGGACGAAACCCGGGCATCGGTTGAACCGAAGCTATGGCGACGCTCGGTTCGGGAACACGGCATATGCCCGCGAAGAGATTGTGGCCGAGCTCTGTACGGTGTTTTTGGGTCAGAAGCTGGGGTTTTCGGCGCATACGCTGGAGCTGAATGCGGCCTATCTCAGCAACTGGGTCCGGGTGCTCCGCTCAGACAAGCGGGCGATCTTCAAACATGCGGCGGACGCGCAGCGCGCCTGCGACTATCTCGTCGCCGTGTCGGAGGCGGGGCAGGGGGAACAGGCCGCATGACGTCCGAGGCTGTCCGGGCTGGTAGGGCGTGTGAAAGGAAAAGCTGGCTTTGGGTCTGGTGGTTTCAACACATCCCGAAAGGACAGCCCCATGAGCCATGCCGAACCCGCAGAGTATCCCCGACCGAACGCCACCGTCATCGCCGCCCATAACGATGCCTTCCGCAGGTTTGCCTGTCTGGGCATCGCCCCGGATCAGGCGATCCAGGGCCGCCTCGTCGTGACCCAGTCCCTGATCGAGGCCGGCGATGGTTTCGTGACGGAAGCCGTGAAGGCCACCGGTGCGTTCGATACATTCGAGCCCGACAATGACCCTGACGGCTGGCACGATTTCGGGGCGGTGACGATCCGCGGCGAGACTGTGTTCTGGAAAATTGACCTCTACGAGGCCGGTTCCGACTTCCGCTACGGCGCCGAGGCTCCCGACAATCCAGAAACCACCATGCGCGTTCTTACCATCATGATGGCGCGCGACTGGTAGGGCAGGCCGCACCCCAACCTTACATCACCGACAGGCCCGCTGACCCTCCGAAAGGGAAAGATGCCGTAATGGGGCTTTCGGCGAATCGGACAGGATTCGCTTGTTTGTCAGTATGATCTGAAGTGCCGTTGCCCTTGATGCGCCTGCAGCGCGTCTACGAGGTCGTATGTTTCCATGCGCCTCAATTCCTAAGAATAGAAGGGCAACGACATGAATGTATTTATCGGATTGGATGTATCTCTGGCAAGCACGGCGATTTGTGTGCTGGGGCCACAGGGGAGGATTGTTGAAGAATTACAGGCGGAGAGCGAGCCTGAGGCATTGGTACGTGCAATAGCGTCATTGTCATATTCGATCGATGCGATCGGGCTCGAAGCCGGACCTTTGTCCCAATGGCTGAGCAAGGGAATGGAAGAAGCTGGCTTTGACGTAGTCATGATGGAAACACGATTAGTGAAGGCAGCCTTGAAAGCCATGCCGATCAAGACCGACAGGCGCGATGCCCAGGGCATTGCGCGCTTGCTTCAAATGGGATGGTACAGGCCCGTGCACCGCAAATCTGTGTCCTCCCAGGAAATCCGCGCGTTGCTGACGGCGCGCAAATCAGTTCAGCAGGCCATCATCAACCTTGAGCTTTCGATGCGGGGTGTTCTGCGAAACTTCGGTCTGAAGCTCGGGCATGTCACCCGGATCAGGTACGAGGCCCGGGTGAGGGAACTGGTTGAGCAAAATGAAATCCTGTCCGCGTCGACTGAGGCTCTTCTGCGCGCGCGTTCCCAGTTGCGCGCCGAGTTGGCTAACATGGATGCCAAAATCGCGGGTCTGACAAAACACGACGATGTTTGCCGTTTGATGATGACGATGCCGGGTGTCGGTCCGATCGTCGCCCTGACAGTCAAATCCGCGATTGATGATCCGACCCGCTTTGCGCGGTCGAAGGATGTCGGACCGTGGGCGGGGCTTACGCCGAGGCGCACGCAATCCGGAGAGATGGACATCGTTGGACAAATCACGCGAGCCGGTGATCGCGGGCTTCGAACCGCGTTGTATCAGGCAGCGATGATCCTGATGCACCGTGGTGCCCCGAACTGGCTGCAATCTTGGGCACTAAAAGTAGCGCACAGGCGGGGAGCGAAGAGGGCCATGATTGCACTTGCGCGACGCATTGGCGTCGTCTTGCACCGCATGTGGATAGACGGCACGCCGTTCCGCTACACGCAGAACTCCGGCGCGACTGCATGAGCGGGAAGCTTCAAGGACAATTCAGAGCGGAGGGTTGAGCTGCGCCTCGTGACAGGTACGTCGAGGTCCCTTGCCGGGACGAGGTTCCTGGAGATGCCGAAGGCCCGCAAGTTATCAGCAAATGCTGAATACGCGGGAAAGATGGGCACCCAGGACCAGATTTTGGACCAGGCATAGAGTGGCAGCTATGAGGCTGACTACGGACGGAAGAACGAAGCCCGGGTAGGGGATGTCCCTCAGTCCTGACGTGCGGTTGCAGTGAAAAAGGAAAAGTAAGCTTCTGATTTTGTGTCCTAAACCCGGTGAAGAAAGAGATCTTCGCCGGGATTTTTGACTTGCCCGAAACCCTTGACAGAGGCCCGCCCCATTACGGAAGAGGGCTTTGTGGTTTTGCGATCCCATGAGGGGTCGAAAAGCAATCCCGCGTGCTCTGGCCAAGTGCCGGGCAGC
>ENA-OWNT01002390-OWNT01002390.1-seawater-metagenome-genome-assembly--contig:-NODE-2390-length-19730-cov-11.321478_pt1 | contig 19730 bp, 18 predicted proteins | sample MGYA00238136_ERZ651165 | MGnify/ENA primary metagenome ERZ651165 (study PRJEB26861, sample SAMN08777766) | seawater metagenome | isolation source: coastal seawater | place: USA: Florida | collected...
ATTCGCCGTTCACTTGAAGCTTCAATGAATACTAAGCGCTTTGCTGACAGCGTTGTCGATGCTGTTTCTGCAGAAGACATCGGTAAGTTTCCTGATGGTGATGTAGGTGAAGCACTTGGTCGTATTTCAGGTGTTGCTGTTAACCGTCAATTCGGTCAAGGTCAGCAAGTGTCTATTCGTGGTGCTTCAAGCCAATTAACACGCACACTTTTAAACGGTCAAACTGTTGCATCAACAGGTTGGTATGACCAACAATCAATCGACCGTAGCTTCAACTACACGCTTTTACCACCTGAATTAGTTGGTGAAATCCAAGTTTATAAATCTTCTCAAGCTGACGTTGTAGAAGGTGGTGTTGGTGGTACTGTTATTGTTAACACTCGTAAGCCACTTGATCTTGACGCTGGTACGACTTTCTTAAGTGTAAAAGGCGATTACGGCACAATCTCTGAAGAAACAGACCCTCAAGTTTCTGGTTTATTTAGCTGGAAAAATGACGAAGAAACATTCGGTCTACTAGGTTCTGTTTCTTGGGCTGAAACAAACTACCAACGTAACGGTATCGAATCACTGATCGGTTGGGGTGATATTGTTCCTACTACGTTCCAACAAGAGCGTGAACGTACAGCATTAAATGCAACTTTCCAGTATCGTCCTACAGAAAACCTAGAGCTAGGTTTAAACATCATGAGCCTTGAGTTAGATGCAAACAATGCAAATACCTCAAACTTTGTAATGTTCCCTGACGACAAAGAAGCAGCTTGTGAGCAAACAAATGCATCAGGTACATGTACTTTCTACCGTCGTACTGGTGAAGGTGTAAATCCAGGTTGGACTCAAACTTGGGCACGTATCGCAAGCATGTCATCTGACACTGCTGATTTCAGCCTTAAATACGAAGGTGAAAACTTCACTTTAAAAGGTCGTTTCGGTACAACTGAATCAGAAGGTGGTACAGACCTAACTGCAAACTACGGTAACTTCATCGGCGTTCCATCTGATTACGCTGGTACTTATGATGCTACTGGTGATGTGATCAAAATTGATATCAATAACAAATACTTTGAAGCATCAGATTTTGCAGGTCCATTATCTCCAGCTGGTTGGGCACTTAAAAAGCAACCTAACACAGATGAAGAAACTTACGCACAGTTAGACCTTTCTTTCCCTGTTGATTTTGGTGCTATCACAGCAATCAAAACAGGTTTCCGTTGGGCTGACCATGAAGTAAAACAAGAGACTTACTCAACTACTTTAGTTGATACATTACCAACTGGTGATGGTGAGACTTACTACTCAGGTACAATGTCATCAGGTGCAGGTTTCACTTTACCTGAGCCAGATTTTGACAAAATGGTAGCTGATGCACGTGCTGCAATTGCAAGCTTCGATAATGATTCAGCTGTATACCGCTCAGGTTACGGTACAATCGAAGAAGAAAACTTCGCAGTTTACGCAATGGCTGAGTTCTCTGCAGAATCTATCCGCGGTAACTTCGGTTTACGTTATATCTCTACAGATGCAGAATCAGATTACTACGGTTTTGCAAATGGTGAGTACGAAAGCTCACTAAGCACAGATAAAGCGAGCTACAACGACGTATTACCTAGCATCAATATCGCTTTCGATTTAGCTGAAGATGTAATTTTACGTACCTCTGCTGCACAAGTTATTGCACGTCCTAACTACACAGATATGTTCTCTGCATCATCTTTTGCAGGTTACGCTGATGGTACAGCAAATAACGAAGTACTAACTAAAGGTAACGTAGGCCTTAACCCATTCAAAGCAACTCAAGCTGATTTAGGTATCGAGTGGTACTTTGATGGTGACGGTATGGTAAGTGCAACTTACTTCTTCAAAGACATCACATCATTTGTTACTTCAAGCCAAATCTTGAATCAACAAATCGGTGTTGTAGACCCAGATACTCAAGGTGATAACTGGACGCTATCTACTAAGCTTAATGCAAGTGGTGGCCAAATCGAAGGTATCGAGCTACAAATTCAAGATGGCTTTGACAGTGGCTTTGGTTACTCAGCAAACTACACATTCGTAGATGCACCATCAGAAGCTGAAAACTACCCAGATATGATCCCATTATTCTCAGATTCGTCTAAGCATACTGTGAACTTAGTGGGTTACTATGAAACAGATACTTACTCAGCACGTTTAGCTTATAACTGGCGTTCAGAGTACATGATCCGTGAGCTACCTGGTTTCTACGGTAACCGTGAGCACCAATCATACGGTACTCTTGATTTCAGTGCTAACTACAGCGTAACTGATAACATTGACGTAACGTTTGAAGCTGTTAACTTAACTGAAGAAGACAGCGTACAAATCGGTGTTGCTCCTTCTGATGCAGAAGTCGTTCCTGAGCTTCGTAACGGCTACCCAGCATGGAGCTTTGAAGGTGAAGCACGCTACAAGCTAGGTGTATCACTACGTTTCTAATTTGATTTAGATAACGAAATTAAGAAAGCCCAGCTCGCACTGGGCTTTTTTGTGAGTAAAAAGTGGGCGAGTAAAAATGATAAAAAAAATCGCAATTGTTGGTGGCGGAACAGCAGGTTGGTTAGCCGCTAACCATTTGGGTCACGCGCTTTTGCAAAGTGGCATTGAGATCACATTAATCGAGTCTCCTAATATTGCCAGCATAGGTGTCGGTGAAGGTACTGTTCCTTCGATGCGCAACTCTTTGCAAAAGTTTGGTATCAGTGAAAGTGACTTTATCAATGAATGTGATGTTACTTTTAAGCAGTCAATCAAGTTTGTAAATTGGCTAGATAAACACAAACATGGTGCTAACTTTTACCATCATTTATTTGATCACCCACATATATTTGGTGAAGATTTAACGCAGCAGTGGCTTGCTGACGGCTACGGTAATGATTACGCAGACTTTGTTTCTAAGCAACATGCGTGTTGTGAAAATAACCTAGCACCGAAAACAATTTCGACACCGCAATATGCCGGTATCAATGGCTATGCCTATCATTTTGATGCTAAAAAGTTTGCTGCTTTCTTAGGAAGCCATGCCACGCAACATTTTGCTGTAAAACACCTGTTTGCAGAAATTAAAGATGTCAGCTGTGATGAGCAAGGTTTTATTACACACCTAATTGACTCAGAAACTAACGCCTTAGAATTTGACTTTATAATTGATTGCTCCGGTTTTTCGGCTGCCTTTATTGGGCAAAAACTAGGGGTGGGCTTTGTTGATAAGTCAGATAGTTTATTAACTGATACTGCAATCACATTGCAAGTACCGACACAAAGCGATGATGAAATACCGCCTTACACTATTGCTACGGCACACCAAGCTGGTTGGATCTGGGATATTGCGCTCACAGAGCGAAGAGGAGTGGGGTTTGTTTATTCATCTAAGTATATGAGCGATGAGCAAGCACACGCTAAATTGCATCATTATTTAGGTAATAAATTTGAGCACTTAACGCCAAGAAAGATCCCGATGAAAGTAGGGCATAGAGAAAAAATGTGGCACAAAAACTGTGTCGCTATTGGGTTGTCGCAAGGGTTTGTTGAGCCACTTGAAGCAACTGCCATCTTAATTGCAGACTTTTCTGCGGGGTTATTAGCAAAGCGTTTTCCGCGTACCCGAGATGACATTAACTTAGTTGCTGGTGATTACAATCAGCAGGTGAATTATGTATGGCAACAAACGTTTGATTTTATAAAAATGCATTACTGTATTTCTGATAGAACTGATTCAGCCTTTTGGCGTGATAACAAAAAAACCGACCAGTTATCAGAAAAACTAAAAAATAACCTAGCACGCTGGCAGCGCTTTACACCAGTACGCGAAGACTTTGCCAGTAAGTTCGATTTATTCGACTTAGAAAACTACTTATATGTATTGTTTGGTATGCATTATGTACCCATCAAGCAGCAATATAAGCAGAGCGACAATCAACAAGTTGCTAAATTTAAACAGCAGCGCGTCAAGCAGTTATTAAATGAGCTACCTAAGCACAGAGAGCTGTTAAATAAAATAAAGAAATTTGGCTTACAGAAAAACTAACTTTATTAACTGAGCTGGCTAAAAAAGTATTAGCCAGCTTAGCTAATTCTAAAAAACGAAGAGATAGATAAACGGCTGTTGCTTAGATCATTGCTGTACTTTTTGTGATTAAAAAGAGCTGCGCTGTGCAATAGGTTACTCTTATAAATTACGAGCCTATTTACCTTCGCTTCAATATCCACCACTTTTTCAAAAAGCTCTGTTGTTTCATTTAAATAGCCTTGATGAGTTGCGCTGTGTTTTTCAGTATCAGCAATCATGTTATGCACGCTATTTTGGTTATCAGCTGTCACTTTAATAATATTCTCAGGCAGGTATTTGTATATACCTGTGCCGCCCCATTCTTTATCTGACAAATAATGCACTGCTGCAAATGTTTTATCATCCGTTGAATCAATATGTGGCATACGCTGCAAGGTATTTAATTCATCCGCATTTTGAGTAACTAATGAAAGTTTACAGCGGTGAAGATATAAATTATTTTCGCCGCTAGTAATGATCCCTTGCTCTAAAAGTTCGTTAACTAGCTGCTCAAAAGCTCGGTAGTAGGGCGCAGGCATTTCATCTCGTTTGCCTGGGTAGAGTGTGCCATCGCTGCCAAAAGGCTGGAAGTAGGCTGTCTCTGTAGCAAATTGATAAACTGGCTCAAGGTTGTGCAAAAAGCCATCAACGATAATAACGGTTTCATTAATTTCACCAATAAATACTTGGCTTACTTTATAGTCTTTATTTAATTGATAGCCTTCCATTATTTGCCTCAGTCATCCCGTGTTTGTTGAATATACTAACAAAAATAGTGGCTTATGCGTGATAATATTTACTTGATCGCAGCTTGTTTTTTCATCACTTAAGGTTAATTAGCAACATGAGTAAATTTGTTAATTTATAATGTACAAACTGCCACAAAATTTTCACTTCCTTTTTGTTGCCAAAACCTATAGGCTTTGGGCACTAACAGCAAAAACATATTATAAAATTAACGGAGCAGTATCATGGCGGAGCAACAAGTACAGCCTTTACATAACGAAAAACATGCCAACACTAAAATTCAAAATGGCATCAACATTGAGTTCATGAAAACTCAGCACTTAGTACCTGTGGTTGCACACGAATTTGCACGCATCGCAAATGAATTCCCAATGGCATTTGTTAAAAACAACGAATCAGGTCAATTCCAAGCAGTTGCTTTATTTGGTCTAGAGCCAGGCGAGAACCTTTTCATTCAAGACGACAAATGGACAGCTGCATTTGCACCTATGTCTATGACTCGTTACCCACTAGGTCTTGTTAAGCACCCAGAAGCTGACCAATTTGGTATCGTAATCGACGAAGCAAGCCCACTTGTAAGCGAAGAAACAGGTAATGCACTTTTCGAAAACGGTGAAGAAACTGAGTACCTTAAGCGTCGTAAAGAAGCACTTGTTTCTTTCATCGAGTTCTCTCAGGTAACTGAAGCATTCACTAAGTACCTTGCAGACAAAGAACTACTAGTAGCTCAAACGCTAACTGTAGAAATCAAAGGTGAGAAAAAAGACATCAACGGTATCTACCTTGTTGACGAGAAAAAACTTAACTCACTAGGTGATGAAGAGTTCTTAGACCTTCGTAAGCGTGGCTATTTAGCACCAATCTACTCTTTCTTAACGTCTACTCACCAAGTAGCACGTTTAGCACGTTTAAAAGCAGCTCAAGCTTAATTTTAAACTACTGAAAAAAAGCGCCATTAGGCGCTTTTTTTGTTTCTTTCGTCTGTTAAAGCTTGAAAACCAGCGACGAATTATTCACATTGGGCTTACAAACTAAAATAAATATAAGTGCCCCTATGTTAAAAACATTACTCACCTCAGCCATTGCCCTTAGCGCATTATCATTTAGTACTTTAAGCCACAGTAGTGATCAACCTTTTGCTATCGCCATTCATGGTGGTGCAGGAACAATTGAAAAAAGCCGCTTCACGCCAGAGCAAGAAAAAGCTTACCGTGCAAAACTAAAAGAAGCCGTTGAAACAGGCTATGCCGTGCTCGAAAAAGGCGGTGAGAGCCTAGATGCCATCACTGCGGCAATTAATGTGCTGGAGGACTCGCCGTATTTCAACGCTGGTCGCGGTGCTGTATATACTTATGACGGTGCACATGAGCTTGATGCGTCGATTATGGATGGCCGTACACGCCAAGCAGGTGCTGTTGCTGGGGTTAAACACATTGAAAACCCAATTAACCTGGCTCGCCTAGTGATGGAAAAATCAGTGCATGTTATGCTCAGCGGTCAAGGTGCCGAAGAGTTTGCAAAAACTCAAGGTATGCCGCTGGTTGAAAACAATCTTTTCGATACTGAAAATCGCTACAAAGCGTTATTAAAAGCAAAAGAAAAGCTCGATAAACAAAAAGTCACCAGCAAAGACTACCAAGCTGCACATAAAGCCCTGCCAGTTAATTACAAAATGGGCACTGTTGGAGCGGTTGCACTTGATAAAAACGGTAATATCGCCGCAGGTACCTCTACAGGTGGTATGACAGCAAAACGTTTTGGTCGTGTGGGTGATTCACCTGTGATTGGTGCAGGAACCTTTGCTGATAATGAATCATGTGCAGTATCTGCGACAGGTCATGGTGAGTATTTTATTCGCTACAATGTGGCAGCTGATATTTGTGCTCGCGTAAAATACCAAGGTAAAACCATTGTGGAAGCAGGTAACGAAGTGATCCACGATGTATTAATGCCTGTAGGGGGAACTGGTGGTGTGATCATCATTGATGCTAAAGGTAACATCAGTTTGCCGTTTAACACCGCTGGTATGTATCGTGCGAGTAAATCGAATACATCACCAACGTATGTGGGTATTTTTAAAGACGAGTAATTACCTGTAACGAATCTTCAGGCAATAAAAAACCGAGTTTCACAACTCGGTTTTTTATCGCCACCAAAGTTATTGGCGATTAATTTTTACCTTGAAAGGTGTTTCATCTTGATTCGTTGAGCGATAAGGGTTGATATCTAAACCGCCACGGCGTGTATAACGGGCATACACTTCAAGCTCTTCGAGGTTTAACTGCTGCATTAAATCGCAGTAAATACGCTCCACACATTGTTCATGAAATTCGTTGTGAGTTCTAAACGAAATTAAATATTTTAATAAGGCTTCATGGCAAATCGCTTGGCCTTTATAACGAATAATCACACTCGCCCAATCAGGCTGTGAGGTGATCAAACAGTTCGATTTTAGTAAGTGACTATGTAGGGTTTCTGAGACAATCTCATCACCATTATGGCGAAGTGAGCTGGCATCAATATCATAGCTAGTGATTTCGATATCCAGATCATCAATACATTCGCCCGGTAACGCTGAAAATGGCAAACAATTGAAATCATCAGCTTGGTATAAAGTAACGATCACCGGTGCATTTACCGCATCGGATAAGTCTTTGCTCAGTGCTTGATGTACGTCATCCGGCGTCTCAAAACGTGTTTGATTAAAGCTGTTTAGGTACAATTTGAATGACTTTGACTCAATGATGTGACTGCTTTGACAAGGAAATACAAACGTTGCCACAGCGACCATTGGCTTACCCTTGCTATTTAGCCACGATAATTCATAGCCAGTCCAAATATCTTGGCCTTTAAACGGTAAGTTATCTTCGCTAACACCTAATGCATCACGGTTTAATTTACGGGCAATAGGAAACAGTAAACTGGGTGTGTAGGTATCTACATACTCTGTGCTTTTACCAAGAACACTGTTTTTCAGTTCGGGTGAGTTGCTGTAATCTGTCATCTTTACACTTTTGTAGTTACAATGGCGGCATTATACCTAAAGCCAATGAGTTTCGCAGTATGTCTGTTTCTACAAAACTAGATAAGTTACATCAAGCATTTAGTGAAAAATGCCTCGAACGCACAGGAAAGCTTCCTGTTATTGAACATGATACAGCATGGCCAAGTCCATGTGAGCAGGGCGAAGTAGATGAGCAGGGGCTTATTCAGTGGTGTGCAGTTCCACAACAACCTGCTGGCAGTATAGAAGACTTAGCCAAGGCACTAGAGTTATCGTTTCCTGAAGATTTAAGCCCATTGTTTGGTCATGTCTATGCGGGTAATTTGTTATTGAGTATTGATGATCATCACATTGAACTGCTACAAGCATGGAATGAAGATGATTTTAGCCGCTTACAGCAAAATATTACCGGTCACGTGTTAATGAAGCGCAAGCTAAAGCAGCCAGAAACCGTATTTATTGGTCTTACAGAGCAAGATGATCTGCTGATCACTGTATTAGTCGAAAGCGGTGAGGTTTGCTTAGAGTATGTGGGTAAAAAACCACATCATGTGCTAGCGAATAGCATCAGTGAGTTTTTAGACAAAGTAACGGTATAAACTTAAAAAGTAAAAAGGGGCGGTTGCCCCTTTCGTGTATCTGGTTATTACCTTTATTAGGTTATAGCCTTTTTTAATTTATTGAAAATCCCACGAGATATTCGAAACAATGCCACAGGGCTCGCAACGAAAATCAAATAAGCCAAACCATGGCTCTGGTAATTTCCACTCGCCATCGCAGCTTGGGCAGCGACGTTTAAGCTCTGACTCTTTATCAACGCCGCCTACACGGTATAAATAGTAATAAACCGGCTTCTTGGTTAGAAAACTAATACGTTTCGTGATATCACGACCACGGCGGTATAAGTCACTCTTGATGCTAGTTAGCTCTTCAAGCGCAGGAAATTCACAACGGGTTGCACCATTGATCTGAATTTGATCGCACGCTTGCCAGTCTTCTTGCCATTTAATGAGTGTTTTGTAATCGCCATTGGCAATGGCTGGAATGCGAAATAACGGCACAGGCAAAAAGTCATCACCACAATAAAGCGGGCTACAGGTGTGCACGTACGTGGTATACAAAATATAGCACGACGGATCATGACACATGTCTGCGCCATTTGAGTGAATGTCTTGGCCGACCACTTTTACTTTTGGTGCCAGTAAGCCTGCAGTGTTTAATTGCTCAATGCTATGTTTTACAAACGGGCTATGGTTGAGCGGATGCATCGCATCTTCGGTTGGGCACATTACACGAGTAATGAAAAATCCATCTTTTAAAACCGTTGGAAATTCATCACCAATTATTTGGCCGTTAAAACGAAGCGCATTCACTAGGCGGTTTATCGCCTGCTCAGCAAGCTCTAGGGTAGTATCTTGGTAGCAATCAAAAGTCAGATCGACAACAAACATTATTTTTTCTCAAGCAGTGCTAATAACCTATCTAATTTAGCTTCAATACGATCCAATTGACTTTCTTTTGGTGTACTCAGTTGTTCATTTGACGGGTTATTGATGAAATTATTAATTGAATCCGGATTGTTTTTATATTGGCTAACCGCAGCGATGATCACAGGCATCGGCATAGGTTGGGTTAACTTACTTTTAGTTAAGGCAACTGTTGGGGTTTTACCTTCATCAAGAAGGGTTTTAATTGCATCAAATACAACGGCATTCATTTTTGTATAAACTCTTTTATAAAGACTAAAAAGCACCGCAGTATATGGGCTGCAGTGCGCGCGTATGGTAGCAATAATAGATGTGGAGTGAAATTACTTTCCTAATTAACGAGCTAAAAGAATGTTATTTAAGCTTGTTAATTAGCTCGCAGGCGTTACTGGCGTAACCTTGCGTCTAATTCATCAATCACCTCGCTCCAAGCACCATCTTCTGCAAGTGATTCTGCTAAAAAGTGTTGCTGAGCTTCATCCCAAAAAGGCGCTTCCTGCAATAGGGTTGTATCAGACAGTTGATGGGATGCTATAAAAGCATCTATTTCACTTTCTTTGCTCGGTAAACCAAGTTGTGCAAATAGGGTCGAAATATCATGTTTTGTCGTATCCATAGTTCTGCTCCTTGTGTATGGCGATAATTATTACTGCTTGAACTTAATGATGATGAACCGCAGTTTAACTTACGCTGAATTTGTCTTTAATCGCTGTTGGGTATATACCTTATAGTCTAGTACGAAAATAATAAAACAAATAAAAGGATGAGTATTTTGACAGTTGCTGAACCCGAAACCTTAAGTGTGCAATACCTGAGTGCTGAAGATATCAGCACTGCCGCAAGCCTTATTTATCAAGCCTATCATGATGATCCCGTTCTTCAGAATGTATTAGGTTTTCAACAAGATAACCCAAGTAAATATGAAACTAAATTACGTGCTTTAGTACGTGAAGAGCTAGCAAGTTTCTGGCAAGAAAAACAGCCTCTAATAGGTCTTTACTCACAAAGTAGATTAAAAGCCATTGCCTGTGTATTTGATTCGGCAAGTGAACTGCAAGCTGAACGATACTGGCATTGGCGCTTAAAACTGATGCTTAGTGCGGGTTACTTGCAAACCAATCAGCTTATAGAAAAAGAGCGCACTATTCGTGAAGCGCTCTCGAGTAAAGGCCATTATCTGTTTTTAGCCTTTATAGCCGTTGACCCACATTTTCAGGGGCAAGGTTTAGGCAGATATCTGCTACGAGGGCTTGATGATTTAGTTGAGTCAAGCAATCAAGCAAGTGGTTTAGCAGTATTTGTTACCCGCTCTGAACAGCGTGAATTCTTTAGCTCTGAAGGGTTTGAAGTGTTCAAAGCATTAAGCTTTAACCAAGTTGAAGGTGACTTGATGTTCAAAGCAGCAAATTGACAAAAGGACGTTTTGGAAATAGCAATGTGAGATAAATCTCACATTGCTGTGCGTTTTATCAGTTTAATGCCTTTAAATTTGTACCCATAATTGCTTATTGTAATGATTTTAAAGGATTTATTGTTTTTGTCATTTTTGTGACTTAGAAAAAATTACTTTTTATGCCTACCAAGATATCCGCATTTCTCTAAACTTAATCATGTCAAGAAGACGCAGGTTCAATGAATGAACTGATGCCAAGGATTAGGATTATGGCAACAAAGCAAGATGCTTAGCAGGAAGCAAAGGGACAAGAGCTAGGGAAGCAAGGAAGAACGAGGACACTGCCAGGATGCAGTACAATCGCGGAGCGATTGAAAAGGACTGACCAAAGGATGATTTTAGCAGGAAGCTAAAGGAGCGTTTGGAAAACGAAGTGGATAGCCATTGACGGCAAGAGGACGGCACTAGGATGTGTTAAATGTTACATGAGGTAGCATGGTGGGTGTATCGGATGTATACCCGTTCAGGGGAAAGATAAAAAGGCAGCTTCGGCATAAGTAAGGATACTTAATCATGGAAGTAGCAAGATTGGGGCGTGGCTAATAGCTACGCCTTAGTTCTTTCTGGAGATTACACTTCTCGCACTTGCAATTATTCTTGTATAACTCGCAACTCGCAACTCGCAACTCGCAACTTAAATCTTATGTGGCGGTATTACGACACTTTTAAGTAATTCATTTTCCATGATCAAAACGCCTTGATACACGTTTTGTCCATCACTTGAAAACTCAAAAATAAATTCGCTTTTGATACCTGGTTTGCCGCTTTTTAAAATACCAAGTCGGCGTTTATTGCAAGCAACACTCATCAATTGCACATTTAATTGCTCAATTTGTCTTTGTGCATGAAGATTAGCTGCTTCGGCTACTTTTCTGTTTAACCAAAAAAAGTAGATGATGCTGCCAATGATGATGAGTGTCCACAAGCCTGCCATTTACGAGAATAACCTTCCAATTGCTCGAGCGAGTGTTTCGCTACGATTTTCTTTTCTTAATAAACCTAGTAGGTGAGGGCGAATACTAGGAATTGCAACTAAATCGGTGAAAATACTCACAAACAGTTGTTCAATTTCAGTGTGGTGTGCACAGCAATCCATAAACACATGTAAGCGTTCTGGGTCTTCAAGCGTGCTAAAACAACGCCCTGCAATCGTTAATAGTACATCTGACTGGGTGTTCATATCAGTGCGTAATACAGCATCTACAAGTTGCGCAGTTAAACCTTGTGCTGGTGTTTTTGATAAGCTTCTGAGGGCTGCTACAAGGGCGATGTCGTCTTTATGCTCTATGGCGTTTAAACCATAGGCTAACAATTGTTCTGCAAACACGGGTTCGATTGCAACATGTTCAAGCATTGCACTAAGCGGCTGTAATACTTCGATTGGTAATTGCCCCCAAGCGGCTTGTAGATTTGCTAAATTGTTGTCGTTATCTAAACGCATCGCAAAGTCTGCAATACCTTGTACTGCAACACTTTGCCAATTATCAAATCCTAGTTTGCCTGAAAAATACAGCTGCGCATATTCGTAATACTGTGAAGCACTTTGTTTAAGTAAGCATTTAACCTGTGCATTAAATGCCGCTAGCTTGTTGGCGTTTGGCGTAAATACATACGGGTTGTTGTCTAATTTGCCTTCGGCATTTTCACCGGTAATTTCTGTACCAAGCGCTTCAATTACCATATTTGCGAAGTGATCGCGGCTTGCGCTTACAAGACGGCTTTGCTCATCTAGGGGGAATTTTAAAAACCATACATAAGGTTCTTTAGACGCTTTTACATCCCAAAATTGAATAGCAAGCCAAGCATGACCAGCAAGCGGGTATGGGTAAGGGATTTTTGTTTCTTCAATGGCAAGAAATTGTTTTTTGTCTAATTTCGTGATGTGTCTGCCAATATCGAAGGCACGCCAAGTGGTACCTGCTGCATCCAGAAGTTGCCCTAAAGTGGCGATCTGCTCAGTCATAAAATCTCAATTACCGTAATTAATCTATATCAGCCGCGAATTATACGCCATACCATGGCGCCTTGGAACAGGGTATACTAAGCACAAAGGTATTAAGAGTTTTACAATGCATCAACAGACTTTGGCGCTGCTGCGCGAATTAGAATCCACATTACAACGCCATTCACTTTGGCAAACAACACCGATTGACCCAAGTGCACTCAATTCTAGTGTGCCGTTTTGTCATGACACCATGGCTTTTGAGCAATGGCTGCAATTTGTTTTTCTTGACAAAATGCATACCCTCATTGCACATGCCCAGCCTTTACCCCGTAATTTTGCAATTGCACCTATGGCTGAAATGATGTTGGCACAACACAACGGCGGTAATGATGTGATTAACGTTTTACAAAAACTCGATCAACTTTTGAGTGATGACTAAGATGCAAGAGAGTGTTAAGCCACAATTTGATGAGTTAACGATTCTGTACCGCGATGAAAATTACATTGCGATTGATAAACCATCTGGTTTATTGGTTCACCGTTCGTTTTTAGACAAACACGAAACCCAATTTGCGATGCAAATGCTGCGTGACCAAATTGGTCAACACGTGTTTCCTGTACATCGTTTAGATAGACCAACGTCAGGCGTATTACTGTTTGCGTTAAGTTCAGAAGCAGCCCGTGATATGAATCAGTTATTTATTGATGGGCAAATTGAAAAGCGTTATTTAGCTTTAGTAAGAGGCTTTTTAAACGAATCAATCTTCTTAGATAAACCTTTAAAAGAAGAGCTTGATAAAATTGCCGATAAGTTTGCTGATCAAAATAAAGCACCGCAAGAAGCACAAACGCAATTTCATTGCCTGCACCAAGCAAGCTTGCCTATTCCAATTGGTAAATACCCAACAGTTCGTTACTCGCTGGTGGAATGTTTTCCAAAAACTGGCCGCAAACATCAAATTCGTCGTCATTTAAAACATTTATCATTACCAATTATTGGTGATGTAAATCATGGTGATAATCAGCATAATCAATTTTTTAGAGAGCATTTTCAGCTTCGTCGTTTAATGTTATTTGCCTCTGAATTAAAGTTTGTGCACCCTTATAGCAAGCAACCAATAACAATTAGAGCGCCATTAGGCGATGCAATGTTAACGATTTGCCAGCAACTTGGCTGGCCAACAGAAGAAAAGGATTATTATGGCAACCATTAGTATTTTTGTCGGCAGTGTTTACGGCGGTGCTGAGCGTTTAAGCGAACAAGTTATTGAAGTCATTGAAAAGTCTGAGCACCAAGCGCAATTAGTTGAAAATGGCACGGTTGATGACATGCTGGCTGCGTCACATATTTTAGTGATCACTTCAACGACGGGTCAGGGCGATATTCCTGATAACTTAATCGCTTTATATAGCCAATTAAATGATCAATTCCCACTGTTAACAGGCAAGCAATACGGCATTATTGCTATGGGTGACCGCAGCTATGGCGATACGTTCTGTGGTGCAGGTCGCAGTTTTGATGAGCTGTTTCGTGATTTACAGGCAAAACCTGTCGGTCATCGTTTAGAAATTGATGCCTGTGAAGATTTTGAGCCTTGGCCTGTAACTGATCCATGGTTAAATGAGTGGCTGACGAAAATTAGTTAATGCCTCTTATTGGCAAGTGTCTCTTAAAAGTGCTGATTGAATAAGCAATTGGCACTTTCCCCTTGGTTTTTCGAGTACAGAATCTGTGACCTTGGTGATATACTTAAGCATCATTTTATGAGGCTGTTATGATTTCAAAAAACCAACTGAAACTAATTCGTGCATTAGGTCAAAAGAAATACCGTAAGCAATATAACCAGTACCTTGTTCAAGGCGAAAAAAATGTACTTGAATTACTAAACAGTGGTTTAAGCATTGCTCATATTTTTGCGACTCCTGCATTTATTGCTGCGCATCAAACAGCGCTTGCAGCCCATAAAGTCATTGAAGCAGATGAAGACAGCCTAACTAAAGCCAGTACACTTGTTAGTAACAACGCCGCAATTGCTGTTGTTGATATGCCAAGTCAGCAAGCATTACCCACATCAGGACTTATTTTAGCCCTTGATGGCGTGTCGGATCCGGGGAATTTGGGCACGATTATTCGTGTTGCTGATTGGTATGGTATTAAGCATATTGTTACCAGCACAGACAGTGCGGATGCTTATAATCCGAAAACTATTAGCGCAACCATGGGTTCATTTGCTCGCGTGAGTGTCTCGCAAACTGATTTAACCAGTTACTTACCAAGCCTAAAGCTCCCTGTGTATGGTGCATTTTTAGAAGGTGAGAACATCCATAAAACTGCTCTTAAACAAGATGCCGTATTACTAATGGGCAGTGAATCTCATGGTATACGTACTGATTGCGAAAGCTTAGTTACTGATAAAATAACCATTCCGGCTTATGGCCAAGCAGAATCGCTTAATGTTGCAATGGCAACGGGTATTATTTTAGATAATTTTAAGCGCCACGCTTAACCTTTTACCCTAAAATGGGTTAAATTGAAGAATAACAATAAAAATCGGTAAAACAATTAGATGCGCTTAAGCACCATAAAATTAGCGGGTTTCAAATCGTTTGTTGAACCCACTAAGATCCCATTCCCTGATCAGATGACGTGTGTTGTCGGCCCGAACGGCTGTGGCAAATCAAATGTCATTGATGCAGTGCGTTGGGTGCTAGGTGAAAGCTCAGCTAAAAACTTACGTGGCGATGCCATGACCGATGTTATTTTTAACGGCTCAACTAATCGAAAGCCAATTTCACAAGCCTCTGTTGAGTTGGTGTTTGATAACACCAGTGGTCATTTACCGAATACCTTTGCTGATCGAAACCAAGTGGCGATCAAACGCTTAGTGACTCGAGATGGCCAGTCAATTTATTTTCTAAATGGCAGCAAATGCCGTAAGCGTGATATTACCGACATCTTTTTAGGCACAGGTCTTGGCCCGCGCAGTTATGCGATTATTGAGCAGGGCATGATCTCGCGTTTAATTGAGAGTAAACCGGCTGATTTACGTGTTTTTTTAGAAGAAGCAGCGGGGGTTTCAAAATACAAAGAGCGTCGTCGTGAAACTCAAACCCGCATTAAAAGTACCCGCGAAAACCTTGAGCGATTGCTTGATGTAAGGCAGGAGTTGCAAACACAGCTCGATAAACTTGCAGTGCAATCAGTCGATGCAAAAAAATACCGAGAGCTAAAAGCCACTGAGCGCACCTTAAAAGGGCAAATTGCGGTTTTAAAGTGGCAGAAGTTACACCAACAACAAATCGATAAAGCTGAGCAAATCAATAAACTTAAAGAGCAAATTCAGTTCTTTAGAGAAGCGCACTCTGGCCACGATGATGTTTTAGCAAGTCTTGAAAATCAGGTGCAACTTGAGCAGCAAAAACTGCAAGACGCCCAGCAGGCTCAGCATCAAACTCATACAGAGTTAACCCGCAAAGAACAGCAACAGATCAGCTTAAAGCAGCAACAGCAAACACTTAGCCAAAACCTTATCAAACAGCAACAACTGCAGTTACAAAATAAAGAGCTGCAAGAAGAGCAACACGCTTCAGCCGCCATTTTACAAGAGCAGCTACAAGAAGCGATTGAGCAAAGTTTACTGTGCGCTGAGCAAGTTGCAGAGGTTGAAGAGCAAGTTGCTCTACAGCAGCAACAAACGCAAAGCGCCAATGAGCAATATCAAAGTACCTTACAGAAAAGCCAAACTCATAGCAGTGATATTAATGTTGCAAAGAATCAACAGGCTCACTTTGCCCAGACTGTTGCGCAACTTGAGTCTCAGCAGACACAACTTGCCGCTGAAATTAGTGAACTCGAAGCGACCCCAGTTGCAGCGCAAATTGCAGAGCAACAACAGCATATTCAAACACTGACGAAGGAGCTTGCGCAGCAACAAAGTGCGCTAAATAAGCTCACTCAAAACCTAGAACAAGCGGATAAAGAACAACAGCACTTAGAGCAGGATTTAAAGCGGGTTCAGCAGCACAGTAATGAAAATAGAGCCAGCATAGCTGCGCTTAACTCTTTGTTATCAGAGCAAACCGACAACGAAAGTGTCTCTCTATTGGCGCAGTTAAAGGTGGCTTCTGGCTTTGAGCCGCTAATTGAACAAGCCCTACTTGGCCTTGAGCATCTAAAGGTCAGTCAACATAAAGAGCCTAACAGTGTTTGGCCTGCATCTGATGATGAGTTACCAAAAGAGTCATTAGCTAATTATATCGAATCGGGTGCTTACCCTGATTTATTAGCACGGTTTGCATTTCAACCTTGTTTTGATGACGCTATTTTGGCGGATCCATATTGGCTGGCTGTGATTGATGAAGAGGGCTGTATGCATGGTCGTAACTTTCATACCGATGCCAATAAAGACGCCGACAATTCTTTGCTTTTAAAGCATGCTCAGCTAAGTGATGCTCAGCAGTTAGATGAAGAACTCAACGAGCAATTAGAAACTAAGCAGCAATTGCTAAATGAGCATCTAGCTCACAAGAAAACGCTTATCGCCGATAAAGAGCAATACAGAGAGCGAATTCACCAAGCGGCTCAGCAGATTGCATCGGCCAGCACTCGACGCGATATGCTATTAGAGCAGCAAACCCAGTGGCAAAACCAGCTTGTTAAGTTACAACAGCGTCAAACCTTACTGGCTGAACAAAAGCAAAATGCTGACGAACAGCAACAAACGCAGCAGTGTTTACTTGAGCAATTGTTAGAGCAGCAATTAGAACTTGAAACTGAGTTAGAGCAAGCAAAACACCAACAAGGTGAGGCAAATAACCGCTATCGCCAAGTGGCTTCTATGCTTGAGCAATATAAAACGCAAGCCCATCAAGCTAATTTGACTGAACAAAAAGCTCGCAGTGAGTGTCAACTTAGCGAAACCAAACTTCAGCATGCAAATGCCGCCCAAAGTGCTGCCAGTGAAGCTGTATTAGAGCTCAACGAGCAACTAGAAGAGCTAGTGATCCCGCTTGAAGAAGTAGCAGAGCAAATTATGCTATTGCTTGAAAAGCATCAACAAAGTGACGTTGAGCTGAAAAACTTGCAAGCGGCCTTGAGTCAAGCTAAAAAGGAGCTTGCTGATAAGCAAACAGCGTTGAAATCATCGCAATCTGAGTTGGTGACGTTACAAGAGCAGTTGCAAGCATTAGCGCTGGATGAGCAAAGTTTAATCGTGAAGGCGCAAGCTGCGTTAGAGCCACTTGAAGAACTGGAACAAAATTTAAAAACAGTACTTGAAGAACTGCCTGACAATGCCAATTTAAATAGCATGCAAACGAGGCTTACAAAAACCACGCAAGCATTAAATGAACTTGGCGCGGTGAACTTAGCGGCAATAGATGAGTTTGAGCAGGCTAAACAGCGCAGCGATTATTTAAATCAGCAGCTTGATGACTTAACACAAGCATTAAATACCCTTGAAGGGGCGATTCAAAAAATCGACCGAGAAACAAAAAATCGTTTCAAGGCGACCTTTGAACAAGTAAATACAGACTTTGGGGAGTTATTCCCAAAAGTGTTTGGTGGCGGTAGTGCTTACCTTGAATTGACCAGTGATGATCTACTTGAAAGTGGGGTGAGCATCATGGCAAGGCCACCAGGCAAGAAAAATTCGACAATTCACCTGCTTAGTGGTGGAGAAAAAGCGCTGACCGCATTATCATTGGTGTTTTCAATATTCAGGCTCAATCCAGCTCCATTCTGTATGCTAGATGAAGTGGATGCGCCATTGGATGATGCGAATGTGGGTCGTTTTTGCCGTTTGGTAGAAGAGATGTCACAATCAGTACAATTTATTTATATCAGTCATAACAAGATTGCTATGGAAATGGCAGGCAGATTGACCGGTGTAACTATGGCTGAACCAGGTGTATCACGTATGGTCGCTGTAGATATAGAACAAGCTGTGCAAATGGCACATGCATAAAATTTAGGCATATCAAATAATAAAGGTGAGGGGATGGCCGAAGAATTAAGATGGGCTTTAATCGTAATCAGTGTATTTGTCATTGGTGGTTTATTAATTCACGGCTTATGGTCGGTGCGTAAAAAGGACAGCCCAGATACGCCTTCAGTTGAACGGGTTGAACCGAACGAAACAACCAGCGAGGTTCAAGAGCCTGCAACTGCAAAACCGCAAGAACGTGATGAGCCAGAGTTTGGTGATTTAAGCTTTTCAGCAGAAAGTCACGACGAACCAGCTGTTTCAGAACAGGTTGTTGAAGAGCCTGAAGCTAAGCAACAAGAAGTTGAAGAAGAGCCAGCAGATGCACAAGCTCCAACCGATTTCATTATTGTGCATTTACAAATGCCAGAGGGCTTAACAATGGATGGCAGCCAATTATTGCCAGCCGTTAATATGTTAGGCTTTAAGTATTCTGAAGAAGGTTTCTTTAACCGTCACTTAGACCCAGCAGGCACAGGCCCGGTGTTATTCCGTTTAGTGAATATGTACAACCCAGGCACGTTCGATATTGATAATATGGAACAGTTCAGCACTGCAGGTGTTAGTTTATTTATGACCTTACCATGTGATGGCGACGGTCTAAGTGCATTCAACATGTTGCACAGTGCAGCTAAAAAGCTAGCCGATGAATTTGGTGCAACGATTTTAGATAGCAACCGTGAAGAAATGACGGTTGAAAGCGTTCGTGAGTATGTTGAGAAAGTTCGCAGCTTTTCATCATAATCGCACACACAGAGTATAAGTATTAGGCCACTTGGCGTTAAGTCGTCTAAGTGGCTTTTTTATGTAGATTTTTGAGGTTTTCATGTCCAGCCCTATCTTTGAGCAAATTAGCCAACTTCGTGCCCAGTTAGAAGAGCATAACCATAATTATTATGTGCTGGATGCACCTAGCATTCCTGATGCTGAATATGACCGTTTAATGCGCGAATTAAGCGCCCTTGAGCAAGCTAATCCTGAGTTTCAAAGCCCTGACTCTCCGACTCAAAAAGTCGGTGGCGCAGCACTTGATAAGTTTGAGCA
>ENA-OWNT01002391-OWNT01002391.1-seawater-metagenome-genome-assembly--contig:-NODE-2391-length-19729-cov-4.477661_pt1 | contig 19729 bp, 13 predicted proteins | sample MGYA00238136_ERZ651165 | MGnify/ENA primary metagenome ERZ651165 (study PRJEB26861, sample SAMN08777766) | seawater metagenome | isolation source: coastal seawater | place: USA: Florida | collected...
TCTTTCACCTTGCCTTCGCCAAATCCGCCTTTGCTCTCTTCACAGGCGGTCACGCTGACGACGAGCAGGGCACCGATGACCATCATGACTCGCGTTGCCTTCATCACGACCTCCACAGTGGTCTCGGGCTAGCGGACGGCCGCCCCGCGCAGCAACGCGTCGCCGCCGCATCGACGGCCGCTCCGACGGCGCCGAAGCCCACGCCCGCTGCCTCAGCGGCACCCTGTTTCGCCGTGTTTCTCCTGACGGAGGCCCCGACTGCGATATGTCCCCGCCCACGGGAGCCCTCGTGATCCACACCGTCGAGCCCGTTCGCTACGACCGCAGCGTGAACCGTTCGTTCTCCGATGACGTGCGCTCCCGAGTGATGGCCTACGTTCGACAGCAGCCCAATGGGCGCTTCGGCACCCCCTTCATGGCCTTCAAGGTCGTGACCCTCATCACCACCCACTGGGTGCTGTACGCCGCCCTGGTGACCACCCTGTGGTCCCTGCCCATGACGCTGCTGCTCCTCGCCGCCTACGCCTTCACGGTCATGAGTGTCGCTTACACCGTGTCCCACGATGCCGTGCATGGCGCGCTGTCCCGCCGCCGCTGGGTCAACGAGGCCCTGTTCCAGCTCACCTTCAACCTCTTCGGCCCCAGCGCCTACCTCTGGCGCCTGCGCCACAAGATCATGCACCACAACTGCGTGAACATCCCCGGCATCGACTTCAACATCGAGGCCAGCGACCTGCTCCGCTTCAGCCCCACCCAGACCTGGCGCCCCGCCCATCGATGGCAGCACCTCTACGCCCCCCTGCTGTACATGCTGTTCACCACGCAGTGGGTGTTCGTGAAGGACTTCCGCCTGCTGTTCATCCAGCGCATCGGCAACGTCACCGCGATTCGGCACACGTGGAAGAGAGTCGCCGAGGTCATCGCCTGGAAGCTTCTCTATGGCGCACTCGCGTTCGGCGTCCCCTGGATGCTCCTGGGCGTCTCCATCGGTTGGATCCTGGCCGGCTACGCCTTCTACCAGGCGGTCGTGTCCTTCCTCTTCGTGCTCACCTTCACCGGGAGCCACCTGAACCGCGGCATGGTCTTCGTGCCCCCCCGCGACGACGGCGTCGTGCCACACGGCTTCTACGAGCACGCCCTCCGCACCTCCCTCGACTTCCACCCCACCAACCCGCTGCTCTCCTTCGTGATGGGAGGCTTCAACGCCCATGTGGCCCATCACATGTTCCCGCAGCTGTGCTCGGTGCACTACGCAGCCATCACCCCGATCATCGAGCAGACGGCCCGCGAGCACGGCCTGCCCTACCAGACGATGAACATCGTCGAGCTCTTCGTCACCCACTTCCGGTACCTGTACGACCTGGGCCGAGGCCCCCACGACCCCGACGCCGCCTACCTCTGGCCCCAGCCCGCCCCCGAGGCATGAGCAGCGTCGTCTTCTACGTGGTGCTCACGGTGCTGGCGCTGACCGCCATCGCCGGCGAGGCCTGGGTCGACCGCCGCCGCGGGCACGGCTGGCACCACCTGCCCGACACCCTGGCCAACATCAACCTCGCCGCCGGCAACCTCGTGGTGGGCACCGTGCTCGCAGCGGCGGTCCTCGCCGGCATGGCGGGTGCCCACGCGCTACGCCCCGCCGACCTCTCGCAACAACTACCCGGCCCGCTTTTCTTCTTCCTCGGCTATCTCGCCACGGAATTCTGCCAGTATTGGCAGCACCGCCTCTCCCATCGATGGAACTGGCTCGCCTGGGGGCACGACACCCACCACAGCAGCCGGCACTTCAACCTGTCCACCGCCGTGCGGGTCAACTGGCTCTACCGCGGCTACGCGTGGCTGTTCTACCTGCCCCTGCCGCTCCTCGGTGTCACGGTCGAGCAGTTCGTGCTCTACCAGGGCCTGATGAACGTCTACAACCTCTACTGCCACACGCGGGTCTCCCTCCCTCTGTGGGAGCGCCTCGGCGGGGTATTGGTGACCCCGGAGGCTCACCGCCTGCACCACTCCGCCGACCCCGCCCGCTTCGGCAACTTCGGCGCCAGCCTCATCATCTGGGACCGGCTCTTCGGCACCTACGTCGCGCCCCGCCCGGAGGAGTCCCTCACCTACGGCCTCCCCGACCTCGCCGGCCACGGAGCCGCCGTGACGGTCGACTCGGCCTCGCCCTGGTCCCTCAACCTTGCCCGCATCAGCGACGTGCACGCCACCGCAGCGGCCCGTGGCACCTCCCCGCTTCATGAGTGGCTCAGCGACCATCCTCCAAGCTCTTTCGGATACCGCGTCCCGCTGGCCACCCATGCGACCACCGCTTCCCTGGGGGCCGTCGGCCTGTCGGTCGCCACCGCTGTCGGCGTTCAGCTCCTCCACGGCGAGCTACCGTGGCCCGGCCGTCTCGTGCTGCTGGCCGTCGGGCTGGTGGTCGTCAGCGGTGCCGCCCAGACCTTGCGGGAGCGACGACCGTAGCTAGCGACGGATGTTCGACGGGACACCACCACCCGCTTCCGATGCTTCCTCCAAATCTATCGCCTCCGAGCGTTCCGCCTCTCGGCCGCCATCGTCGCTGACCTCGGTGGCCCGGGCCCGGCGGGGAACAGGGGCCCGCAGCTGACAGCCCGCAGAGGCACCACCCGAAGCCATCAGCTGGATGCCCTCGGCCCGCTGCGACACCACCCGCCGCCCGTCTACCCGGCAGCGCAGGCGGGGGGACACGGCCAGCTCCACGCCACCGACGAGGAAGGAGCTCTGTCGCGCCCCGGCGGCCCAGGTCTCGCCGGTCTCCTCGTCGACATGGGCACCACGATCGGCCTGATGCCAGCGGCGTTGGGCCCCGGCCTCGACCCGCACGGGGCCCACGGCTGGGGACACCGCCATGGCGCCCACGGTGGTGTCTCTGCCCCAGCGATAGCCCTCGGCGGTCGCCGACACCGGCTGCGACAGCACCGCGTGCCCCCGCACCGCCGCCGGGCCCACCTCCGCCTCGACGCCCGCCAGCGCCTGGGCCGACCAGCTCCCCGCCCCGAGGCTCGCCCGGGTGTCGTAGGTGGCGATGGTGAGGGAGCCATCCGCCGCCCCCTCCACGTCGATCGCCGACAGGCTCGCTCGATCCGCCGTGCGCCCGGTCGGTGCGGTCAGCCCCGCCACGACCTGCAGATCCAGCCGGTCACCCAGCAGGCCCAGGCCCTGCCTCGCCCGCAGGGACAGATCGCCCAGACCCAGGTCGTCGTTCCCCGCTCGGTGCACCCATCCCACAGGGGCCGCCACCTCCACCGCCCGGCGACCCGGCAGCGCGAGGCCACCGGTCAGGGTCAGCCGGTGGAGGGTGACGGCGTCCTCGGCAGCCTCTCGCTGCTCCCCGTGCACACGACGGTCCACGGCGGTGAGGTCGTAGGTCGTGCCGGCGTACAGGTTCAGCTCGTCGACCTCCTCGGTGCTCCCTGGCGCCGTCACCGCGGGAGCCGACACCTGGGACGTGCCCGAGGTGTGATGCGCGAGGGCCGTGGCCGTCAGGGCGAGGAGGAGAGAGGGCATGGTCAATCCGCGTAGGGGTCCGCGAAGCGCGGGTCGGTGAGGAAGGTCTCGTCGGTCAGACTGCCCAGGAAGGCGATGAGGTCCGCCCGCTCACGATCGGTGAGGGTGAATCCCGCCACCAGGCCGGACTTCAGCGGGCTCTCGGCCCCGTCGCCCGCGTACGGCCCGTCCTCGATGAGGCGCCCCCCACGCTCGTAGAAGGCCACGACCTCCTCGAGGGTCTCCATGCTGCCGTCGTGCATGTAGGGCGCCGTGACCGCCACGTTGCGCAGGCTGGGCGGACGGAACCGCCCCATGTCCTCGGGTGCACCGGTGATCTCGAAGACGCCCGTGTTGTTGTTGGGGTACGCGCCCTGGCCATCGACGTTGTACAAGCCGGTGTTGTGGAACAGCTCGGCGTCGAAGGCCGAGTCCGCATGAACGCTGGCCTCGGAGAAGTTGAAGCCCCCATGGCAGTGATGACACTCCAGGGTCTCGCTGTAGAACAGCTGCATCCCCCGCAGCTCCGCCTCCGACAGGGCCATGGCGTCGTCACCGTAGGTGAATCGATCGAAGGGGCTGTCGCCGGAGATCATCGACCGGGTGAAGGTCGTGATGGCCATGATGGTCGTGTCCCAGTCGATGCCCTCGTCGGGGAAGACCTCCCGGAACCGCGCAGAGAGGTCTGGGTCCTCCCGCAGCCGGTCGAGGATCTGGTCCTCCATCCCACCGGCGCCGAGCTCCACGGGCGCATCACCGAACAGGGGGGACAGCGCCTGGGTCTCGAGGTCGACCAGCACGGGGTTGGCCCAGGTGAGCGTGGCGTTGTAGGCCACGTTGGTGAGGCCGTTGGCGTTGCGTGCGTGGAGCTCCCCCGTGGACCCCTCCCCGACGGTCTTGCCGTCGGTGAAGGCCAGCTCCTGCAGGTGACAGCTCCCGCAGGACTGGGTCTCGTTGCCCGACAGACGCACGTCGTAGAACAGGTGCCGCCCGAGCTCGAGCTTGGCGGCGGTGACGGGGTTGTCCTCGGGAATGACCGGCTCGGGGAAGCCGTCGGGCACCACGAGCCCGTCGGAGCGTGCGGCCGCCCCGTCGTCATCCGACGGAGGTGCGCAGGCCCCCAGGAGGATGGCCGCGACGACGCCCCCCCGGCTCACCGGAACGTCCCCTGGCCGGAGCAGTCGCCCGCCAGGCACTGACCGGTGGCGAAGTCGAGCCCGAGGTTGGCGAACACGTCGGCGCAGTCCTCCCCCTCGGTGGGCGAGCTCATGCAGCCCGGGGGCGAGTCCACCACGTTGGAGGCGATGTCCGCGCCAGCCACCAGCTCGGCCAGGTCGACCACCACGTCGTTGCTGGTGGGGTCCACCGCCAGCTCGATGGTCGCGCGGTTCGGCGAGCCGCACTCGTTCTCGGGGGCCTTGGTGGGTGCATCCGACACGCAGCCCGTGGAGCCCAGGTGCACGTTCCAGCGGTCGGCGCCGCTGACCGCCCAGTCTACCCGCACGAACTTGTAGCCGCCCTGCCAGGCCCAGAACATCCCGGGGGTGTTCAGCGGCGAGGGCGCCGTGGCCGAGTCGAGGTGGTTGAGCTCGAAGGGGATGCCCACGTCGAAGCGGACGGCGTCGATGGCCCCACCCACCGCGAGCTCACCGGTGAGGACATCGTTGAGGTCGGAGGTGCCGCTGTCGGCGCAGGCCGCAGAGCCGTCCTCGAAGTCCAGCAAGGCGACACCGCTGTGCTGCCAGTCGGTCTCGTCGAGGAGCACGCCCTGCCACTCGCCATCCACCCGCAGCTCGACGTTGGAGACGAAGAAGCGAGCGTCCGCCAGCTGGGCGGTGGACGCGCCGACCTCGTAGTCGACCCCGCAGGCCACGGCCTCATCCCCCACCACGGCGCTGAAGCCGAGGGTGACAGCCATGGGCTGCGGCGTGGGGGTGGTGTCGCTGGGCTCGTCGTCGCCACCACAGGCGAGGAGGAGCACGGGAAGGGCTGCAAGCAGGGCGGAACGGGTCATGGCACTCTCCATGGCCTCCGTTCTAAACGGCCCGCGGCCGCGCGCCCCCGTGGCAAGTTGTCGCGCCACGGGCGGTTGCGCACCGCCCTCAGACCGGCCGGTAGCGGGTCCACCGGGTGGTGAAGATCTTGGTGAAGTCCAAGCCCAGCTGCGCCCCCACCCAGAACGGGGGGTTGACCGACAAGTACGTGAGGAGCCACTGAGTCGGTGACGCCCGGAAGCACAGATGGGGCGGGAACCAGCGGAAGCCCACCCCGATGCTCACGGTGGGGTTGGACACCTTGTGCCACCAGAACGGTGGGTTGTAGAGCACGTCCCCCGCCTCGAGCTCCACCTCCATCGCCGGCAGGGCGCTGGCCTCCGGGAAGGTGACCGGGTCGGGGGCATCGGGGTCGAAGCGCGACGCGAAGTACATCGCGCGCTCCATCGGGGGGCGGAAGGCCGGGCTGCAGGAGGGCGGGTAGATCACCCACCGCTTGCGACCGTGGACCTGCACGAAGAGGTTGGCGGGTACGGCGGAGTGCAGGCCGGTGTCGGTGCCGGCCCCCCCGATGAACAGGTGCAGATTCCCCGGGGGCGAGAGCGGCCCTCGACGGGCACTCAGCCAGTCCACGTCGAGCATGCCGCGGAGGTCTTCCCGGCGCATCAGCGCGGACACGAAGCGAAGATACGCGGCGTTCCCCTCGCCCAATCGCGCCAGCGCGTCCCCGATGGTGGTGTCGACGCCGTCGGTGCGTCCGGAGCCTGCGTCCTCGGGGTTCATGTGCAGCAGTCGCACCGGCTCGTCGCCGAGCTGCTCCGCGAAGAAGCCTGGGCTCCATCGCGCCGTCGCCTCCCACGCCGCCGCGGCCCCTCGCAGCACGACCGGCTCGCCCGCCGGCAGCACCTGCGTCACGAAGTCCTCGGCCGAACCGTCGAAGGCGGGCACCGGCCGCCGCTCGCCCCGGGTGGAGGCGACCGACGCCGCGAGGGTGGCGTCCGTGCGGGACTTCAGGCCACCGAGGAGCCGGCCGGTCGCGCGCCGGCCGAGGACGTGGTCAGACACCCACAGCGCGTTGCGCACACGGCGAGCCCGGCGCGGGAAGGGCGGGTCGAGGGAGGTGGGCTGCACGGCTACCGCGTGGGGCAGTTGGCCGCGGCGTCGCTCTGGGAGATGGAGGTGAACTCGTAGGTGTCGCGCACCGCCCGCATGCCGACCAGCTCCAGATCGACACAGGAGATCGAGCCGTCGCCGCAGTCGCCGCAGTCGAGGTCGAGGTTGGAGAAGGTGTCGCACAGATCGGTCACGTCGTCGAAGCCGGCGAAGCCCACCGCCTGGCGAAGGTCCACCTTGCCCTGCAGCTCGAGGTCGTCGAGGCTCTGGCCGTCGGCGCTCACCGTGCCGCCCCCGGACATCCCGAGCACCTGGAAGCTGGTGGTCGTCGTGTTGATGGTGGTGTCGGACGGGCCGAAGTCGAAGTCGTTGCCGGTGAACGTGGCGTTGGGGAAGTTCGACGTGGGGGCACACACGTCTTGGCTGCCATCGGCCTCGGCATAGCCCATCTGGACCTTCACGCCGGTGCCGTCCTGCTGGTGGGTGTGCAGCACGATGGTGCCGCTGAAGAACAAGCTGATCACGTCGCTGAGTGCCTCGTCGGCGTTGGCCACGGACAGCTCGGAGATGTCGAGGGCGAACACCGAGCCCTCGATGTTCGCGACCCCGTCGTCGCCGGTGGGGGTGGTGGTGCCGTCGCCGTCGTCGCCGCCAGAGCAGGCGGTGAGCGTGGCGAAGAGAGCCAGGGTCAGGGCGCGTCGCATGGTGCCTCCATGCACCGGACTGTACACCACGGGTTCAGGGGCGGTAGAGCAGCTCCACGAAGGCCCTCGCGGCCGGGCTCGGCCGCCGATCCGCCCGGGTCACCACGCCGAGCTGCCGCCGTAGCCTCTCGGCTCCCTCCACGGGCACCGACCCATGGCTCGGGTCGCTCAAGGCATAGCGGCTGACGAAGGCCGCGCCGATGCCCTGGGCGACCATCTGTTGGATGGACTCGAGGCTGCGCAGCTCCATCACGATCCGCGCTGTCACGCCGGCGTCGCCGAGCGCCTGGTCGATCCGCCGTCGCACGACGCTGCCGGCCTCGAACAGCACCAATGGCTGCCCGTCGAGGTCGCGCCATCGAAAGGTGGACCGACCCACGAGGTCATGACCGGGTGGGACGATGAGAACGAGCTCGTCGTCGACCCAGGGCCGAAGTACCAGCCTGGATGTGAGAGATTCTTCCGGCACCGTGATGATGCCCAGATCGAGCTCTCCGGCGGACACCGCCTCCACCACCGCCGCGCTGCCCGCCTCCCGCACATAGAGCCCGACGCCGGGAAAGCGCTCGTGGAAGCGCCCGAGCACCGGGGGCAGCAGGTAGGTGGTGGCCGTCGCCCCGCCGCCCAGGGACAGGTTGCCGCGCTGGAGCCCCTGGAGCTCCGCGACGGCGGTGAGCCCGTCGTCGAGGTCGACCAGCACTCGCTCGACGTGGGCGAGGAAGACCCGGCCGGCCTCGGTCAGCGCCATGCCCTTGGCGGTGCGGTGAAACAGGGCCGTGCCGACCTCCGCCTCGAGACGCGCCAGCTGCGCCGACACGGCGGGCTGCGTGAGACCCAGCGACCGAGCCGCCCGGGTGACGTGGCCTTCCCGGGCCACCGCGACGAAGCTGCGCAGGGGGGTGAGCTCCACAGAAACTCCGCAGGTTCTGTGCAGGACCCACGGCACCGCGCCGCCGCCCGCTACGAACCGGATGGGAGGTCGTATGTCCCGCATCCCTCGCGCGCTCGTCGTCGGCGCCACCTCGATCGTCGCTGCCTGGCTCCTCTGCTGGCAGCTCGTGGTGGGGGCGCTGTGGTGGGCGGGGGCTGCCTGGCTCGCTACCCGCCCCCGTCGGGGATGGCTCGTGGGCGCCTGGATGATGCTGGGCCTTCCCGCCGCACTGTGGTCCCTGGTGCGGTACGGGCAGCGGGTCGACGCGCTCTCGGCCGCGGTGTTCTCCGCCGGCCCCTCCGCCCTCGGCCTTGCCGACCTGTTCGCCTTGTGGGGGCTGAACCTGCTGATGGCGGCGGCCGGACTCGTTCTCGGCTTTCCCGAGGTCGCCGCGGAGACGGCCCTGCTGGCCGCGCCGATGCCGGCCTCGGTCGAGGTGCCCGCACCGGGGGGCTTCCCCGCCTGTGTGCCCAAGGTGCAGCAGGCCGTGCGCCGAGCGGAGGCCCGCGGCCGCCCCCAGCGTGTGAGTTGGTCGTACACATCGGTAGACAGCGTGCGCGGCGCCCTGGCTCTGAACCCCGCCACCGTCCACGTCCGGCCGATCGCGCAGGCGGGGCAGGCCGGGCGGGAGGTCCGGGTCACGGTCCCCGTGGACTACCCCCCCCGATTCCGGCTCCGCTTGGGTGAGCTCGGCCCGGTGGACCTCTCCGTGGAGGAAGGGCTGTTTCACGCCCTGGAGGAGCGTGGCTGGCTCCACCCCTACCAGCTCACCTATCGGTGGACCGAAGCCGCCGACGCGCCACCCGCGGCCCCCTGCGAGGCCTGGAGTGTGTCCCTGTTGTCACGACGTTGAGGGACCACCCCGGGGTCGCGCGGGGTATCCTACGTCCCCATGCACGACGCCACGACCGACTTCCGCCTCGCCGACTTCGACGCCGAGACCTACCTACGCGCCCTCATCCTCGTGGTGAAGGTCCACGGCATCGAGCCGGTGGAGCGCACCTTCGTCGAGGCCCGCGCCCGCATCCTCGGGGTCGACCACGAGCACCTGTGGGACGACACGATCGACGACCTCCCCCCGGTGCCGAGCACCATGTCCGACATGACCCGCCGGGTCGTCCTCCGCGACTGCATCCTCATCGGGTGCATCGACGGCGAGTACACCGACACCGAGCGCGCCTGGGTCCACCGCATCTGCGAGTGGCTGGGGCTCGCCACGGAGACGGCCGACCACTTCGAGGACTGGTTCCATCGCTACTTCGAGCTGATGGACGAACAAGAGGCGCTGCTCTCCGGCTTCGAGCCCCCCGTGGGCACCTTCGTCGAGCCTACGGCCCCGTCGCCCGACCCGAGCTGAGCCAGGCCTGGAGCCTGCGAAGCACCCGCTGGGTTCCCGCCGCCATCGGTCGGCGCCGCACCGCCACCTCGAGGGGCACCCACTCGGCCACCAGCTCGTCAGTCGGTACGGGGGTGCCCTGCTCGGCGACCTCGACCACCAGGTTGGTCAAGGCCCAGGCCCGTACCTCGGTGCCCACCACGAGCTCCGTGCGCAGCAGCACGGTGCGGTCTCGGGACACCACCACGCCGGTTTCCTCCGTGAGCTCACGCAGCGCGGTGCCCAGGCGGTCGGCGTCGCTGGGCTCCACCCCACCGCCCGGGAACGACCAGAAGCCCGGATAGGCTCCCGCCGTGCGACACCCGAGCAACACCTCGCTGCTGTCCGCGTGCCATAGGCACACACTGGCCGCCGGGCGCAGGTCGCGGCGACGGGATGGCGCGGAGAGCCGAGTGCGCCCGCTCTCGCTCGCCTCGATGCGCCAGCCGCGCTCCACCCACGGGGTGGCATCTCGTGTGCGCACGTCGTGCCCTGCGGCGTCGAGGGCGTCGGAGAGGCCGTCGACCATGGCGTGGTCCTCGGGCATGGGGACGGTGATGTCCACCACCTGGTGGCCTCGGGGGGCGCGGCCCCGCCCGCCGAGGGCCTGCTCCGCGAGGGCGGCCGCTGTCTGGGCCTTGGTTCCCTCCACGCGGATCGGAGCCCCCGTGCGCGGCACGATCCATGCCGGGTGACGCCCAGGGCCCAGCTCCTGCAGGTCATTCGCCAGGCAGAGGTCGAGGTGGGCCCCTGCGATCTGCGCCTGCGCCACCTGCACCAGACGCTCCGGAGTGACGCCCGACAGCAGCTTGAAGCCGCACAGAGTCGTGGCCGGCCCACACCGGGCGCGGAGCGTCGGCAGCAGCTTGTCGGTGCGGGTCATGCGCACCAGCAGCTCGTCGTCGTGGCTCGAGAGCTTGCCGTCGACGGCCACGGGGGCGTAGTCGGAGACCGCCGCCGCCATGAAGAGAAGGTCCGGCGGGCTCGCGGTGGCCTCCCGCAGCGCAGTCGCCAGCTCCGCGGTGGAGCCGAAGGGAAGCACCCGCACCCGCGGGTCGATCCACTCGGGATGCGACGCCAGCGACCGCGAAGCGATCAGCGTGACATCGACGCCCCGCTCTGCCAGGGCCGCGGCCAGGGCCGCCCCCATACGCCCGGTGGACAGGTTGGTCACGACCCGCACGTCGTCGATGGGCTCCGAGGTGCCCCCTGCCGTGACCACCGCCCGCAAGCTCATTCGTCGATCGCCCGGTACGCGTTGCGGAACAGGCGCAGCCAGGGGCCGTCGGCCCCCCACTTCTTCGGGCGCCAGCTGTTGGTCACCGAGCGGAACACACGCTCGGGATGGGGCATCAGGATGGTGGCGCGGCCGTCCGGCGTGGTGAGGCCCGTGACGCCGCCCGCGCTGCCGTTCGGGTTGTGGGGGTAGCGCTCGGTCACCTGACCGCGGGTGTCGGTGTAGCGCAGCGCCACGATGGCCTTGGCGCGGTGGATGTCGTCGCGCCACATCGCCCGCCCCTCGCCATGGGCGACCGCCACGGGCAGCAAGCTGCCCTCCATCCCGCGCAGCAAGAGCGACGGACTGGGCTCTACGCGGAGCAGGGACGTGCGCGCCTCGAACTGGCGGCTGCGGTTCGCCACGAACCGAGGCCAGCCCTGGGCTCCGGGGACGAGGTCGGCGAGGAGGGACAGCATCTGACAACCATTGCACACGCCGAGGGTGAGGGTGTCCCCCCGCTCGAAGTACGCCTGGAAGGCGTCGCGCAGTGCGCGCCGGTGGAGGATGCCCTTCGCCCACCCGGCCCCGGCGCCCAGAACGTCGCCGTAGGAGAAGCCGCCCGCGGCCGCGAGGGCCTGGAAGCCGGTGAGGTCGTGTCGCCCGCTGATCAGGTCGCTCATGTGCACGTCGACGGCCTCGAAGCCCGCTGCCGTGAAGGCGGCCGCCATCTCCACCTGGCCGTTCACGCCCTGCTCCCGGAGCACGGCGACGCGGGGTCGGCTGAGGCGGAGCGCGGGGGCCCGCCCCTCGGCTGGCGCTTCCCCATGATCGGTGACCTCGTCGGCCGGGGACGGGACCCCGGGCACCCCGAGATCGTCCTGCGGGTCGAAGCTCAGACGGGGCGACAGCCCGGGATCCATGATGTCGAGGAGGTTGTCGTAGGCCTCGATGGCGCAGTCCGGGTCGTCCCGCAGGCTGGCCATGCGCCAGGACAGCTCCGACCAGGCGCGTCGCAGGTCCACCCGACGTGCCTCGAACAGCATCCTGGCGCCCTGACGCACGCGGATGTAGCCGTCGTTCCGGTGGTGGCCCACAGCGTGCACCATGCCCCCGAGGCCGTGGCGCTCGAGCACCGCCATCACGTGGGCCCGGTCGTTCGCCTTGACCTGCAGGACCGCGCCGAGCTCCTCGGTGAAGAGCATCGGGACGGCGTCATCGCCGGGAACGTCCACGGACAGCCCGCAGCGAGAGGCGAAGGCCATCTCGAGCAGGGTGACGATGAGACCGCCGTCGGAGCGGTCGTGGTAGGCGAGGATCTTGCCCTCGGCGTTCAGCTCCTGGATGGCATGGAACAGGCCGGCGAGCAGGGCCGGGTCGTCCATGGTCGGCGGCACCGAGCCGAGCTGGTGGTAGCACTGGGCCAGCGCCGAGCCGCCGAGCCGGTTCTTGCCGCCCCCCAGGTCGACCAACAGCAGAACCGAGCGGTCCTTGGTGTCCATCACCGGCGTCAGCACGTTCCGAACGTCCGAGCACCGGGCGAAGGCCGTCACCACCAGGGACAGCGGTGCGGTCACCTGCTTCGCCTCGTCCCCTTCCGTCCAGCGGGCGCGCATGCTCATGCTGTCCTTGCCCACCGGGATGCGGACCTTCAGCGCCGGACAGACCTCCATCGCGAGGTCGCGCACCGTGTCGTAGAGCACGGCATCATCGCCGGGGTGGCCGGCGGCGGCCATCCAGTTGGCCGACAGCACCACGTCGTCGAGGACGACCGGCGCAGCGGCCAGGTTCAGCAAGGCCTCGCCCAGCGCCATGCGGGCGGAGGCCGGCCCGGACAGCAGCGCCACGGGCGGACGCTCACCCGTGGCCATCGCCTCGCCGTGGAAGCCCGTGTAGTCGGAGCAGGTCACGGCCACGTCGGCCACGGGAACCTGCCAGGGCCCGACCATCTGATCCCGCACGACCTGACCGGTGACGGAGCGGTCGCCGATGCTGACGAGGAAGGTCTTGTCGGACACGGCAGGCAGACGCAGCACCCGGCCCAGTGCTTCCTTGATGGGCACCTCGGGCACATACGGCAGCCGCGGCGGCGGCTCGTGCACCGCGTCGCGGTGCATTCGGGGCGGGTTGCCGAAGAGCACGCTCAAAGGGAGATCGACCGCGGGCTCACCGAGGTGACGGTCGCTGACCCGCAGGTTGGCCTCCTCGGTAGCGGTGCCCACCACCGCGAAGGGGCAGCGCTCTCGCTGGCAGATGCTCTCGAAGCGAGGCAGCTCCTCGACGGACACCGCGAGAACGTAGCGTTCCTGCGCCTCGTTGCACCACACCTCGAGCGGGGTCATGCCCGGCTCGTCGTTGGGGACGTCCCGCAGCTCGATGCTGGCGCCGCGGCCGTGGTCGTTCACCAGCTCGGGGAGCGCATTGGAGAGGCCGCCGGCCCCTACGTCGTGGATGGACAGGATCGGGTTGTCGCTGCCGAGGGCCCAGCAGGTGTCGATGACCTCCTGGCAGCGACGCTGCATCTCGGGGTTGGCCCGCTGGACGCTGGCGTAGTCCAGGTCCGCGGTGGACTGCCCGGTGGCGACCGAGCTGGCCGCCCCACCGCCGAGCCCGATGCGCATGGCCGGACCTCCGAGCACGATGAGCTTGGCGCCCGGGGGAATGGGCAGCTTGTGGATGTGCTCGGCCTCGATGTGGCCCATGCCCCCCGCGAGCATCATCGGCTTGTGGTAGCCGCGGACCTCGGTGCCATCCTTGGTGAGGACCTCGAGCTGGAAGGAGCGGAAGAAGCCGTTGAGTGCCGGGCGACCGAACTCGTTGTTGAAGCGAGCGGCACCGATGGGGCCTTCGAGCATGATCTGCAGGGCGTCGGCCATGCGATCGGACGTGCCGTAGGGAGGCTCCCAGGGGCGCTCCCAGGGACGCTCGGCGCCGGGCAGGTGAAGGTCGGACACGCAGAAGCCCACGATGCCGGCCTTGGGCTTGCCGCCGCGGCCAGTGGCGCCTTCGTCGCGGATCTCGCCGCCAGCACCGGTGGCGGCCCCGGGGTCGGGGCTGATGCCCGTGGGGTGGTTGTGGGTCTCCACCTTGGCGACCAGGTGCAGCTCCGTGTCGACGCCGGCGTACACACCGGTGGAGGGCTCGGCCCGGAAGCGCGTGGCCGGAAGGCCCGCGGTGACCGCGGCGTTGTCCGCGTAGGCGCTGATGACCCCACCCGGGTGGGTGGCGTGGGTGTGCCGGATCATCCTGAAGAGGGAGTGCTCCTGGGCGGCGCCATCGATGGTCCACGAGGCGTTGAAGATCTTGTGCCGACAGTGCTCGGAGTTGGCCTGCGCGAACATCATCAGCTCGGCGTCCGTGGGATCCCGCCCGAGCTCACGGAAGGCACCCACGAGGTACTCCACCTCCTGGTCGGACAGGGCGAGGCCCAGGGCCTGGTCGGCCTGGCGCAGGGCGTCGGCGCCGTCGGCCAGCACCGCCACGCGCTGCCCCTGGGCGGGGGCGTGCTCCACGAAGAGCTCGGCCGGGTCCCTGATGACGGCCTCGGTCATGCGGTCGTGCAGGTGGGCCAGCAGAGCCGGGGTGAGGCGAGCCGCCGCGAGCGGCCCGTCGTCGCCGCGGAAGACGAAGCGACGCCCCCGCTCGATGCGCACCAGGCGCTCCAGGCCCACGGAACGAGCGAGGTCGGTAGCCCGGCTGGACCACGGCGAGCGCGTGCCGGGGCGCGGCGTCACCAGGACCTCAGTGCCCTCGAGGCCCGACCACGGGGCCGAGCCATCGTCGAGAAGCTCAGCGAGAAGGGCCTCGTCAGCCTTGGTGGGCCGCTTCGACCACTGCGAGACGTACACCCAGCGCGCGTCGAGCTCGGTGAGCTCCGGCACCTGCGGCTGCAGGGTGCGGGTGAGCTTGTAGCGACGAAAAGGCGGGAGGGCAGACCCTCCATGCACGACGAGCAGCATGACCAGGACTCCATCCACCGGCGGTGCTGCCGGGGCAGCAAATAACCACTCCGACCCGAGTGGGCGGGCGAAGGAGAGCCCCGATCGGGCGTTTACCTAGTTCGCACGGGGCCCATATTCTCGTGGGGTGTTCGCGGAGGGGTGTCCCGGCGGAGGGGAAGGAGCAGCGAGCCGAGGCTACATGTGCGGAAGGTCGACGTCTCGAGCCCGGCACCGTAGCGCCGAGGGTCGCCAGGGAGGACGCGTCCCCCGCCGGTGGCACCGTCGAGAGGCTGGACGGTGTGGGCGTCGACGCGGTGGGGTCGGCCCCACGGCTAAGGCTCCGCGCTGTCACGGTGGGGCGAGCCGGATGATGATGGCGTCCTTCGTGTCCGTGGTGATCTCGACCTCGTTCGGGCCGCCTTCGTCCAGGGTGTGGATGCCCTCCATGGTGTAGCCGAGGACGATGCCGCCTTCGCCGTCTATGGCGACCGACACCTCACTATGCAATGCCCGCCCTCCAGCAAAGCCCATGCACCGAGGGTTCATGTCGTGGTCGAAGGCCGACCAGAACATCGCGTTCCCTTGCAGCACCTGCCGTGGCGGGCGCTGAACCCCTTCGAGGCTCGCGCCACACTCCCACCCGTGCTCCACACCATACTCGCTGGTGCCGTAGCTGAGAGCGACCACGAAATCTGGAGTCATATCGACCGCCTCGGTCGTCAGCCGGTAGCCGCTCAATCTTGGAATCTGCGTCGATGGAACGCCATAGCTATCCCCCACGTAGACGACCTCGAACTCCTCCTCCGGATACTGGATGCCCCCCACCTGGCCGTTCTCGTAGGTCCTGCCGAAGAAGACTTGCCCGTGGGGCGTGTCCTCATACCCGCGGATGTTCATGGTGCGGTGAAACGTAGGTGCACCTAGGAGGTCCCCGGTCTGGGTGTCGTAGAACACCTCGAACCAATCCGGCGTACGGGCGTAGGTCTCGTAGGGCCCGCAGGCATCGAACAGCATGTCGAAGTCCGCTGTCGAGAAGATCCGTAGCCGGTCACCCTCCAGGTCCAGCCTCCCCCCTCCATTCAGCTTGAAGCTGTTGCCTCGGGGGTTCTCCACGCCGCTGTACAGCTCCCCTTCGGTCCTGGCCCAGCGCAGCGTGCCGTCGGGATTCCACGCCGCCAGCCACGCCATCCGGTCCACGTTGATGGCGCCGTCGGGGACGGTGAGCAGGAACTCGTCTGGCTCCCCGTGGTTGAACACCGCCCCGCCCTCGAACGTGCCTCCCGCGTAGATCGAGCCGTCTGGGCCAGCCGTCATGTCGTCGATCTTGACATCGCTTCGGTAGCTCGCAAGGGAGGGGTCCTTGATTGCGCCCGCGGTGAGGGGTGTCCCGTCCTCACCGACCAGTGCCCAGAACTGATGGGTATCGCTTGGGCCTGGGCCTGGGATCTCTAGGGGATTGCTGCTGTTGGCCGCAACCGTGATTCCGCTGTTCTGGTATTTTCCCCAAATCAACACACCGTGCGCCAAGGGCACCCCGCGAGTTCCTTGGATGGACGCCAGGCTGCAGCTGTCGGTCAGTCGGTCTGCCCACCGAATCGTGCCATCAGGCGCCAACCGGGCATACCAGCCGCTGTGCGAGCTACTGCAGTCCGGGGGCACGAAGACTTCGTCTGGGCGCCCCTCCCCGAGCAGCACACCGGCCGTCTCGATGCCGACCACCATCAGATCGCCGTTGCTCATGGGCAGGACATCGACGACCTCCTGGTCGTCGAAGCCCGTGCCGTGCAGCACCCAGTCGATCTGCGGGCAGGCCAGGTCGGTGGTGCCCGTGTCGGCACTACCGACCTCCGGGCAAGTGACGCCCGGGTCAGGAACCGCGCAAGGGTCATCGGGCAGCAGCTCCCAGCTCATCGGGAGAGCGCCGCAGGCCTGACCGCTGTCGCCCGTGTTCCCAGTGGCTACGGTGCCGGCCGCCGTGTCCCCCGTAGACATGGGCATCATGCAGCTGTCACCCGTCAGCGAGGTGTAGCCCGTGGCGCCCGTCAGGCCGGTGGTCGCAAGGCCCGTCTCGGAGGTCGACGTGTCTGCGGTCGGCGTTCCTGTCGCGCCGGTCACGCCGGTCACGCTGGTGGGCTGCACCGTGGTGGCCGTCTCCCCCGTGTGCCCGATGGGCGTCTCGCCGGTGGGCTGGGTGGTGGGCAGCGTCGAGAGGCTGGACGGCGTGGGGGTCGACGCGGAGGGGTCGGCGCCACGACAGGCCAGCAAGGCGAGTAGCAGGGTCATGGGCACCCCGTCGGGTCGACCGACGTGCCCGCCGGCGTCCCTGCGCACTGGTCGCAGGGATCGATCACCCGGTCACCGTCGGTGTCGGGCCAGTAGGCGGGGTCGACCTCGGGGGTCGCCACGAGCAGCTCCTGGTCGTGGGTTCGCGCGTTGAAGAGCGCTCGCTCGGACCCGCTGTGCATCAGCGTCATGTCGCTGGGGCGGAGGAACAGGCCCAGGTCGTCGTGGCCGTCGCCGTCGATGTCGACCACCGTCATGCGGCGCGGTCGCCCGCCCGCCAGCCCGACGGTGCGGGGGGCGATGGTCGTCACGTCGAGGGTGGCGCTGCCGTAGAGCGCCGCACGCACCAGGAACTGGTCGTCGAGCGACACCGCGCCCCCCGGGCACTGAGGCGCCACCTCTACCCGGGCCGGGACCAGCGCGGTCGCCGGCAGCCTGCGCGGCAGCCCGACCTCGGTGTCGATGGCGCTGTTCTTGGCCGTGCAGTAGCCGGGGCTGTTCTTCTCGACCACCACCCAGTCGTTGTGCCCGGCGTCGGTCGTCAGCTCGCCATCGCCGTTGAGGTCGAGGTCTTGCGGCGTGGTCTGCATGGCGCCGTCGCAGTTCCAGTCGACCCAGTCACCGTCCGGCTTGTAGGGGTACTCCCACGGGCTGTCCCCCTCGCAGCGCCACGTCATCCAACGCCGCTCTCCCACGGGCATGAGCGAGGTATACCCCGCCGACTCGATCAGGCCGATCTCGCTCAGCGCTGCCTCCTGCTGCTGGGAGTAGTCCACCACCGACTCCATGCCCGTCATATTCCCCGTTCCATCAGGCGCCTCTACCGACAGGTTGTCGTACCGGTAGTTCATCTGGCTCTGGTAGTGGGGCAGCTGATTCCGGCTCCCCGCACCGCCGCCGTGGTACAGGCCGAGGGCGTGGCCCAGCTCGTGAAACACCGTGCCCGCCTGTGCCTTGAGCTGGCCCGCGGTGAGCGGGACCTGCGGGCCTGCGGGATCGTAGTCCTCCGAGCTGAAGTTGTAGGTGTAGAAGTCATCGCCCAGGATCTGTGAGTGCCCCACGGACCCCCGCTTCATGGTGGAGGTACACTCGCCGTCGTCCTGCTGCAGGCTGGTCAGCAGGTTGTCGACCTTGCCGTGGCCCACCACCCCGAAGCGATAGATGCCGCGCATCCAGGGCTTCATGATGTAGGCCTTGAGGTCGGGGATGTTCACCGTGGCGTGATCGGGGTCGGCGCAGTCCGGGTCCTTGTTGTGCGCGTGAGGGTTGGGGCTGAACTGGGTGAAGTGGGGCACGCAGGCGAGTTCGACCTCCAGCTGATGCAACGTTGAGTCGAGGAACGCTTGCTTCATGTCATTCAGCGCGGCCTCCGTCGGGCGATGGCTATGCACCCCCGGTGCGTGCTGGTAGCTCTCGGCGTTGACCACCGGGTCGTAGGGGTCGTAGCTGGCGGGGTCGCCGCAGTCGGAGCTCATGTAGGCGAGGAGCACGAAGGTCTGGGCGACAAGTTCGTTTGCGACGCCGAAGTCCGTCTCCTGGACACCGTCGCAGTCCCAGTCCCAGGCGCCGAGCTCCCAGTCGTCCGGGAGACCGTCCCCATCGCTGTCCGTGTCGCTGCTGCACGACGTGCCACACGACTCGAGAAGGGTCGGGTCGCAGTGCTTGGTGACCAGGTCGTCGACGCTGCAGTGGGCGTCGTTGCACAGCGCATCGTAGCGGCACTGGGCGTCCTTGCCGTCGACCACGACGAAGCTCGCGTCGTTGCAGTCGGTGGCGAAGGGGCAGTCGTCCGCCGTGGCGGGCGGCCCCGGGATGCACACCATCTCCCCGTTCACGTCGCCGCACTGGTCGCGGTCCGACCAGTCGAGGTAGCGCACCATGCCCGTCGAGACGTTCCCGTCGCTACACGGGTAGCCAACCGCCCGCTCGACCTCGACGCAGGCGCCGTTCTCGTACGCCCAGAAGGTGCACCAGTCGTCATCGGTGTTCAACGCCAGGCAGTCGATGGGCTCGCACCCGTCCTCCGGGATGCGCGCAAACTCCGAGCTGGTGAGGGGCGTGTCGCCCGGACCGTCGTTGCGGATGATCAGCGCCCGAAGGTCGCCGAGCTCGTCGGCCCCCACCGTGACGCCGGTGAGCTCCCAGGAGCCGTCCGCCGCGACCTGCGTGACGTCGCCCAGGTGCGTGGCCGCCTCCCAGTCGTTCGTGCCCAGGTCTCCCTGGTACACCTCGATCCGCGCCACGACCGCTGGCGGCGCCACCGTGGTGCCCGACACCGACGTGGCCGTGAAGCTGTCGATCTCCGGCGGGACCCACCTGGTGGCTCCCTGGTTGGAGTCGACGTCGTTGCGGTAGGCACAGTGGCCGTTGCCCGTGAACAGGTTGTGGGTGGTGAGGATGTAGTTGGGGCCGCCGTGCAGGGCCATGCCGCGCTCGCCGCTGGCCGAGACGTGATTGCCCGACACCTCCCCCTCGCCCACGGGGAGAGACTGGTCGCCGGGAATCTCGATGAGGATGCCCTTCTCCCCGCTGCCGAAGGACAGCCCGGTGATGTCGCCCACCTCGTTGTCGGTGATGTCCCAACCGAGCGCCGAGTGGGTCAGCGTGGAGAGCACGTGGATGCCGTTCTCCCCGCTGGCGCCCACCCAGTTGTCGTCGACCGTGG